>Ga0209777_10000775_pt1 | contig 49626 bp, 57 predicted proteins | sample FrelakmetHBP12HB_FD_187147 | JGI IMG/M metagenome (GOLD analysis project Ga0209777, IMG submission 187147) | Freshwater lake sediment microbial communities from the University of Notre Dame, USA, for methane emissions studies -HBP12 HB (SPAdes)... | ecosystem: Environmental > Aquatic >... | reverse complement strand
AGCCATGCAGGAAGAGATAAAGCTCTTCGAAGGCAGGCAGGCAGAAGAGGAGGGAAGGCTTGCAGAAGCTGTTAAGAAAAAGAAATTCAGCACTATTGTGGACTGGAAGAGTGCCATCTGGGATAATTGCGATGCCAAAAAAGAGCACGTAGCAACTACTACCATCTCCTTCTACTGCGACATCCTCAGAGGTCCGTGCAGGTTCGAGACCTGCCCAAGAAATGTAATGGAAGATTAAGTTTATTTTTGAATCTGTTTCTCTAGCTTAAGGAAAAACATTATAAACAATAGTTGTTTCTAATATTATACTTCATATTGCGGGCGTGCCGGCAATCAAAAATCGCTAAACAATTTTTGAATCGTCAACCTTGCTGTTGCCGAAAACAAAAACCAAATGCGCAATTTTTGGGTCGTCACACCCAGCATAGATAAACTTTTTTAGAATGCGGGCGTGCCGGAGTGGAAAACGGGCAGGACTTAAGTTCAATAAAATGATAAGCCATCCTGTGGCTTAGTGCCTACGAGGGTTCGAACCCCTTCGCCCGCAGTTTTTTGCGAAACAACAAAAACAAAGTTTTTGATGCTCAAAAGTAAAGCTTTTGTTGAAACTGGGAAAAACAAATTAAGAAGGATATTCACTACGTGAAATGCAAAAATAATATTTTTGCATACAAAAGCCAAGTTTTTGTAATCCTCCGAATTATGAATCTTCTGAATGCTTTTCTTCTTTTTTCAACAATATTTAAAAACAAGGTTGAAGTTCTTATCCCTATGATTAATGAAATCAAGGACCCGAAGGAGAAAGTCATCAAGATTCAGACCACTAGCGTTCTTATCAGCAGGGATGAGAGTGAGAAGTCTGATAACATCTACAGGACTGCTGTGCTGCGGTTGTTCAGGGTTAATAATCCGCACAAGAAGCATAATGTCTTTCCTACGCATGTCTTCAGGTTCAGCAATATCGAGAAGGTCAGGATTAGGAGGCTTAATGTTTCTTATTATCTTGAAGGCCCAGATATTGTTGTGAATGACCTGGAAGAGCTGTACATAACTCATGAGGAGAATAAGCTGATTCTCAAGGGCTACCAGCTGGAAGTTGAGCACAGGAATCCTGAGACTGACAAGCAGGTTGTTAAGAAAGGGAAATGAACAATTATTTGTACGGGGCTTATCAGAACTCGCCTATTCCTCTTTTTTCTTGGCTGGTTTTTTCTGGATGAATTTTTCGTACTCAGCAGTGTATTTCGCCAGCAGCTTCTTCATCTCGGCATTGAACTTGTCCTTGTACTTCTGGGTGTTCTCCTTGTCGCCGTCTATCTTGTTCATGAATGCATCTGACAACCTTTCTTTTTCTTCTGCGAACCAGATGTCCAGCTCATCTTCTTCTTTGAACTTCATTTCCTTATTTTATTGCTATGAAGTTTTTAAATATTCTTGCATTTTTTTGGTTATTTTACCATTTTAACTATTATTAAGTAGTTTCAAAAACAAAGATTTATAAAATCAAACTATTCTCGACTAATCCTGAAGAGGCTTTTTATGGCACTGCAAGATAGAATACCTGTAATAGGAAGCACTGGCTCAGGAGGAAGGCGCAACTATGGCAAGCGCACCGTCGAATTGCTAGGAGTAACGAATTTATTCCAATACAGGTTCACACGTTCTGCCACGGATATTGCGAGATACACAAAAGAAATACTGCATGCAAATCCAAGGTTCTTTGTTTCTCACAGCGGAGACTCAGGAGTGGATGAAATAGTAGAAGTGATTATGAAGCAGATGCAGGAATTAGGCCCAGGTTACGTTCCTCCACCGATATTCCTACTTAAGGGAGGAAGCGCCAACAACCTGGCAGAAATTCTCGGATTATCAGACGTCGACTACTCTGCAAAGCTTGCCCGTAGCCTGGCAAAAGGAGAAAAAGGAAAAAAAGGAGAAAAAAGGCTTGAAGACTACGTGAAGCCGACTGATGTATTGAAAATAACTTACGACGACAACAAGACAGTATACACAGTCACCTCTTTCAACATTGGCATGATAAGCCAGACATGCTACGGCTCAGAAAAAGGAGGCATAAGCGCCATCAGCAACTACTTCAAAAGGAACGGCATGAAAATAATAACCTACATCATCGAGGCGTTCAAAGCATCATTCAACTACCACCCGATAAAAGCAGACTTGACTTATACTTTTCTTGACGATAAAACTAGAATAACAGAATTCTCAAATCTTTTGAACATGAATGTCGTCAACGGCCGCAAGCACGCAACCATAAAGGAATGGAATTACAAGGGAAGCCCTTGCGACGGCCAACTTGAAGTAATGTGCTTCAAAAGAATGAGTTTGCTAAAAATGGGAAGGATAATCAGCAGCATGATATTTGATAAAGAATACACTCATCTGTGCCCTTACCATGAGGCTGACAATTATAACCCCTACAACATTAACTACACAGAAAATGTTAAGAAGCTGAAAATACAAGTTCGGAACCAGAGCAAGAACAAGAGAATATATATTGAGGCAGGAGGAAATGCCTGGCCAATAGAAAAGCCAGACTCGCCAATAAAAGCAGAGCTCATTCCAGGCGCAGTAAATTTTGTTTACGGAAAGAAAGAATAATTATTGAGAACATTTTTTTCTTATATCCTGCTTGTATCTTATAATAACATTTAAATATAATCCTCATCTTATTCTTTAATCATGGACTACAAGCAAGCAATCATAGTCAGGAATGACCTTAAGCTTCCCAAGGGCAAGATGGCTGCGCAGGCAGCACATGCAAGCGTCGAGTGCGTATTAAGGGCAGACAAGGAGCTTGTCAAGTCTTGGCGAAGCGAAGGAATGGGAAAGATAGTTGTAAAAGTTGCTGATGAGAAAGAACTCTATAAATATGTGCAAGAGGCAAAGGACATGGGCATTGCAACCGCAGTCATAACAGATGCAGGACATACAGTTGTCGAGCCAGGCACAGTTACCTGCGCAGGAATCGGGCCAGACACAGTAGAGAAGATTGACATGATTATTTCTAAGCTGAAGCTGATGTAGAATTTTCTTAAACATCTTAAACAGCAAACTTTAAAAACAATCTCGGCTTCGTCTCTCGTCATGGACACAGAAACCAGAATATTGAATGAGCGAAAGAAAAAAGTTGAGGATTTGAAGAGCGCAGGCATTAATCCTTATGGTTACAGGTTTGGTAAGAACGCGCTTGCTGGCGAGATAAAGCAGGTCTATGCAAAGCTCATGCCAGAAGAGCATGACACCATGAAGAACGCTGTCAGGATTGCTGGCAGGCTCGTGTCTGTTCGCCTGATGGGCAAGGCTGCTTTTGCTAATTTACAGGACAGCTCTGACCATATACAATTATACCTGAGGCAGGACACTCTTAGCAAGCCAAGCTATGACTTGTTCAGGAAGCTGGACATAGGAGACATTATCGGAGTGGAAGGCAGTATTTTCAAGACCAGGACTGGAGAAATAACAGTTGAGGTCAAGCATTTTGAGCTGCTCACCAAATCATTGCAGCCACTGCCAGAAAAGTTTCACGGATTAAAAGATCCTGAGCTAAGGTACAGGCAGCGTTATGTTGACTTGATTGTTAATCCTGAAGTTAAAAAGACTTTTGTTGAGCGCGCAAAAATAATAAATGCAATAAGGGAATTCCTGATAGGCCAGGGTTACATTGAGGTGCAGACTCCAACCCTCCAGCCAATTTATGGCGGAGCAAGCGCCAAGCCTTTCATCACTCATCATAATGCTCTTAACATGCCGCTCTACATGAGAATATCAGACGAGCTTTACCTGAAGAGGCTGCTGGTCGGAGGCTTTGAAAAGGTTTTTGAGTTCTGCACTGATTTCAGGAATGAGGGCATTGACACCAAGCATAATCCTGAGTTCAGCATGCTGGAGACCATGACTGCCTATGATGATTACACTGACAGCATGAAGAGGACAGAGGAACTGCTGGAGTTTGTTGCAAGGAAAGTCATAGGCAAGACAGAAGTTGAGTTCGATGGCAAGAAGCTAAGCTTTCAGGCTCCTTTCAAGAGAATAACAATGATAGATGCTGTGAAGGAAGCAACAGGTGTTGACTTTAGCAAGATAAAAGATGTCAAGGAAGCAAGAGATGCTGCAAGAAAATTCAGGATTGAAATAGACGAGGACATGAGCATCGGCTTCATACTGGCAGAGCTGTGCAGCGAATTAGTCGAGCCCAAGATAATACAGCCCACTTTTATTACTGATTATCCCAAAGATGTGAGTCCGCTTGCAAAAGCAACCAAGAAGAATCCTGATTTTACAGAGAGGTTTGAATTGATAATTGCTGGCATGGAATTAGGCAACATATACAGCGAGCTCAATGACCCTGAAGAATTAATGAAGAACTGGAAGGCTCAGGAGAAGAGGCTGAGCACTGGTGACGAGGAAGCTCAGAGGACTGACGAGGATTTCATCAGAGCCATGGAATTTGGCATGCCTCCTGCCAGCGGTATTGGCATCGGTACTGACAGGCTGGTGATGCTCCTCACAAATAATACTTCAATCAGAGAAGTCATATTGTTCCCGACTATGAGGCCTGAGAACAAATGAGCGAGAAGATGATGAGAAGATAAAAGTTTATAAGATAAATAAAATTATTGAAAAAAGAAAATAAGCGAGAAGGAGAAGACAGACATGACTGATGATAATGATGAGCTGAAGAATAAGGTTGTTATTGGCCTTACAGAGAATATTATTATAAAAGGAAAAATTAAGAACAAGGAAATAGTGGCCAGGGTGGATAGCGGCGCCACTAAGAGCAGCATTGACATCAGCCTTGCATCAGAACTAGACCTGGGCCCAATCATTGATTCCAAGCTTATCAGGAGCGCGCACGGCACCAAACTCAGGCCAGTGGTTGAAGTCTCAGTAATCATTCGTGGAAGAACCTTGAAAGCCAGGTTCACTGTGGCTGACAGGGCGCACATGCGCTACTCAGTGCTAATAGGACAGAACATTTTAAAGAACAACTTCCTTATCGACCCTGCCAGGCGCGTTGACTTGCCATCCTACATGCTGAAAAAATAAAAAATTAAATAGTGATAAGTAAATAAGATTTTTATAATAACAATACGATAATGAATTATATGTGTTTGAAAAGGTGTTTTGATGAACTTAAAAGCAGCCCTTATCAGCCTCGGAAGCGAAAGCTCAGAATGGACAGGCGAAGCAATGAAGAAATACTTTGCAGAGGTTGACGAGCTCGACATAAGGAAGATTGACATCAACATATCAGGCAGGACCGCAGAGATTCTTTATGAGGGAAAACCCATAAGGGAGTATGACTGCGTCTACATCAAGGGTTCCTTCAGGTATGCCCAGCTATTGCAAACCCTTACCTCTGTGCTCGAGAGGAATTGCTTCATGCCAATATCAGCAGATGCTTTCACCACTGCCCACGACAAATTGCTCACCCACCTGGAATTGCAGAAGCACAACATACCCATGCCCAAGACCTATGTGAGCTCAACCATTGAGGCTGCAAAAAAGATTCTTGAGAAAATAAAATATCCTGTCATGATGAAATTCCCGCATGGAACAGGAGGAAAAGGAGTGATGTTTGCAGACTCATATGCCAGCGCCTCGTCGCTGCTGGACGCCTTGTCAGCCCTCAGGCAGCCCTTCATAATCCAGGAGTATGTGGAAACTGGCGGAACAGACATCAGGGCTGTTGTTGTCGGCAACAAAGTAGTTGCGAGCATGAGAAGGAAAGCCAGCCCTCTAGAAGCAAGGGCCAACTTCCATTCTGGCGGAACAGGAGAGCCTGTTGAGCTGGACGGCACTACAAAAAAACTTGCTGTTGACGTCGCAAAAGCAATAAAGGCAGAGATATGCGCAGTTGACATACTTGAGAGCGTGAAAGGGCCGCTGGTAATTGAGGCCAACATCAGCCCAGGGTTGCAACTGATATCCTCCACCACCAACATTAATGTTGCTGACATCATTGCAAAATTCCTTTATGACAGGACTCTTGAGCTCAGGTCTCAGAAGCATGACCTTGAAGCCAGCAAGATGATGAAGGATATCGAGGAGAAGAAGGCTGGCGGGGCCAAGAAAATAATTACAGGCATATCTTTCAAAGGCAGCACAGCCATAATACCAGAGGTCATAACCAGGGCTGCTCACCTCAGCGATGATGAAGATTACGAGTTCACAGCAGAGCCTGACAGGATAGAGATAAAGAAGCTGAAGATAAACAAGGAATGAATTATTCTGATTATATTTGTTTTAGAAATTTTTCTAAGAATTTTTTTTAAATTCTTAAAGAATATTATTTATTTTGTCAATGTTGCTGGCTACGTCTATGCCTTTCTTGGTGAGGGACAGGACTTTTAGCCTGCCTTGCTTCTTGAACTCAACTAATCCTGACTTCTCCATCTCTTGGAGTATCTTGACGACGTGGCTGTAGGTGCAGTCAACGACTTTTGCAAGGTTGGAAGCATAGATGTTGTTGTTCTTGTTGAGGAGAGTGACGAGCATCATCGCAGGCTTTTCCCTGAAGAAAACATTGAAGATTTTTTTCTGCTTCACTTTCCACCCCTCGAATGTTTTTTAACTGGTTTTTTCAGCTTATAAATATTTATCCTTTCTGTTATAATCATTCTGAAGATTATTTCTATTTATATATTTTTCGATTTATATAACATAGAAGAATAAAGAAATTTATTGCTTTCTGTAAAGTTTTCGGCTGTGTCTGAACTCATGCAAATAGTAAAGATTTAAATAGTTTTCTAAAAAGCAGGCTTTTTAGGAACCGCAAATCTAAGATTTGCTTGTTTCGCTCAGGTCTTTGCGAAACGCTCAAAAAGCACCATGCTTTTTGGCGCTCAAAAGTAAGAACTTTTGATGGACCTGGGAGAAACAATTTAAGGAGGACGTTAACTGCGTTAAGTCCTCCGAACGAAGAAAGTGTTTGCATGCTTGGGAAATTCGAATCCAGGAGCGAGGATACTTTTCTCTAATTTTTATATACAAGAAAGATCCGACTTTTTCCAGTCTATGATTTACCGGACCCGAAATTTGCACTCTAGCCTATCTAGGAAAAGATTTATAAAAACCTCGCCTTATTCTCTGTACTAAGTGACTGATATCATGAAAAAAAATGTTGATGAAGAGAAGGGGGAATTGCCTTTGAGCTTGAGAGCTAGAAAAAAGGACTTATCTGATTGGTATCATCAAATCCTATTTTTGGCTGATATAGTTGATATTAGATATAACATAAAAGGAATGAATGTTTGGAAAGGCTACGGTTATAAAGCTATGCTAAACCTTAAGAAATTCTGGGACAAGTTATTCTCTGATGATGGCATTCAAGAGATGTATTTTCCACAAATAGTCCCTATTGAGTATTGTGAGATGAACCCTGAGTGGTGGGCTGGTTTTAAAGAGCAGGGCTTTAAGGTTATTGCAGGAGAAAATAATGATGTTCAAGGCGCTTTAAGGCCAACTGGAGAAGCTGCGATGTATCCTATGTATGCTCTCTGGATTAGGAGCTACAGTGATTTACCTTTAAGGGCTTATGAGACTGTCTCAAGTTTCAGATATGAAACTGCACATACAAGACCTTTAATAAGAGACAGGGAGATTACTCTTTGGCATGAGATTCACACAGTTCACGCTACAAAGGAAGATTCGCTTGCGGAAGCTGATAAGCATGTTGAGTTTTATAAGAAGTTATGGGAATTTGTTGCAATGAAGCCTTTGATTGTAGATAAACCTTCATGGGAAGTCTTTCCTGGCGCTATTGGAGGAATAGAGTTCTATAATGTTACTATTGATGGAAAAGCAATGGAGAACGGCTCTGTGAACATATTGGGTCAGGCTTACGCTAAGAAATTTAACATTCAATACAAAGATAAGAAAGGAGAAGAGCAATTTGGTTGGCAGGTGTGTACTGGTAATGGAGCCAGACTTTTTGCTGGCATGATTTTACAGCACGGAGACGATAAAGGCTTAGTTATGCCTCCATCATTAGCTCCTTACCAGGCAGTTATTGTACCTATAATATTTCAGAAAGACAAGGAACTTGTCTTGAAAATAGCTAGAACTATTTTTGATGAACTGAAAAAGAAAGGAATACGAGTATTACTTGACGAAGCTGAAAAAACCGCTGGCAGTAAATTCTATGATTGGGAGATTAAAGGCGTTCCTGTAAGGATTGAAATTGGGCCCAAAGATATTAAGCAGAACCAGGCAGTTCTTATTAAGAGAAATGATGGAAAGAAGAAATCTGTGGCTTTGGACAAATTATATGATACACTAGTTGCTGTATTAGATCAGATACAACATGAATTATTGGCTAAATCCGAGCATGACTTAAATGAAAAGGTTGTTTATGCAGCAACTGAAGATGCTGTTGCAAAATCGATTAATAATGGCAAGTGCGTAAAGATTCACTGGTGCAAGTCTGGAGAATGCTATGATAAAGTAAAAAAGATTGTCGAAGGCGCAGAGATTTTTGGCTCAGACTATTATGAAAAGAAACCTGGCAAATGTGTAATCTGCAACAAAGACACAGATAATCTTGCTTATGTAGCAAAGACGTACTAAAGCCTCAATATTTTTCATGTTCCTGCTAACAGTATCAAATCAGTTCGGCGCCGGGGGCGGGGATATTTTTCTAATCTTTTCTCTGAATTAAGTTTTTTTTAATAAAAAGTTTTAAATACTGTTTGATTTATGAAAGAACCATGAAGTTCATCTTTCACGGAGGCGCAAAAGAGGTTGGGAGGAGTTGCATAGAGCTCCAGACCCAGGGAGCCAGATATCTTCTTGACGCAGGCATCAAGTTCAAGGAGGGTGGATTCACTTTCCCTGAAAAGATTATTGAATCTCCGGACATTAATGGCTTGCTCATATCCCATGCTCACCTGGACCATACAGGAGCTTTGCCTTTGCTGGAGCATTACAATATCATGTGCCCAATCTTCTGCACCAGGCTGACCTTTGCATTGACTAAGATTCTCCTAAAGGACTCCTATAAGATTGAGAGAATCAGGAATTTGCACCCGGCTTATAATAATGTTGACTTGCAAAATGTTGAGAAGAACATCGTGTTTGTCAACTATGACACTTTCTATGACAGCAAGAACATAAAATTTATTTTCAGGAACGCAGGCCATGTGCCTGGCAGCGCAATGATACAGGTAGAGGCAGAGGGGAAAAGAATAGTTTACACAGGGGATACCAAACTAAAATCAACAGAGATAGTTCAGGGAGCATTCACAGACTACAAGGACGTTGATGCCTTGATAATTGAGAGCACCTATGGAACAAGAGACCTGCCTGACAGGGAGGAGCTCAAGAAAAGATTCCTTGACAAGATAGAGGAGATTATTGACAAGGGCGGCTCTGTCCTCATACCAGTGTTCAGCCTCGGAAGAGCCCAGGATGCCTTGGTGATGATGGCTGGGAGAAAGTTCAAGGTTCCCATTTACATGGAAGGCATGTGCAAGAAAGTCACAACCAAAGTTCTTGAAGTCAAAGACCCTTATCTCAGCAACCTTGACATACTGAATGACATGTTCAATAACCAGGTGATACATATAAGCAGCGAGAGGCACAGGAAGCAAGCCATGATGCAACAAGGCATTTATGTTGTGACCAGCGGAATGCTGCAAGGAGGGCCAGTGCTTTCATACCTGGAAGAGATGTGGCATGATCCAAAGAATGCAGTTCTTTTGACAGGCTACCAGTGCAAGCGAACCAATGGAAGGCAGCTGCTGGAAGAAGGAGTGGTTTATCTCAATGGCTGGAGGACAGAAGTCAAGTGCTATGTTGAGAAGTTCGACTTCTCAGGTCACTCTGACAGGGAAGACTTGAAGGAGATTATCAGGCGCATCAATCCCAAGAAGCTCATAATCCAGCACGGAGACGAGGAAGCTGTCGAGGCTATAAGAAAATGGGCAGAGGAGCAGGGCAAATGGATTGTCTACGCTCCCAGTGTCGGGGACGAGATTGAAGTTTGAAAAGTTCATTTCTTATTTATTCTTTTGCAAAATAATTTGCACCAATATTGCGAAGGCAAAATAAAATAACAAAAGCGAGCGGAAGAGGGGGTTGTCCCAATCAAAAGCTTTGCTTTTGGTGTCCCAAAACAAAGTTTTGTGACTTACGGGGTTCCTGAAGCCAGCGAGTAAGGAAGCGTGCCGTAGCTAGGTGCTATTTTGCAAAGAGAAATCAGGCTACTGTTACAAATCCTATGATGCCAGCGTATATATAGTCCACTGCCAGCGCTGCCAGAAGCAAGCCGAGAACCTTGGAAACAATTTCTATGACCTGGCTTCCAACAATCCTGTTCAGGAAGAAAGAAGCTTTCAGCACTACAAATGATATTATGAGGACGATGATAACTGCTATTGCTGGGATTAGATAACCATAATCCTTTGACAGGGCAATGGCTGTTGCCAAAGCACCAGGGCCTGACAATAATGGCGTGCCTATAAGAATAGCTGCTGACTTGATGTTCCCGCTCTTAGCAGCATTGCCCATCTCAATTCCCAGCACAGTAGTTGCTCCCAAAGCAAAAAGTATTAGCCCGCCAGCAATCCTGAAGCCGTTAAAGCTGATGCCCAAGATTTTCAGGAGAAAAAGGCCTGAGAAGATGAAGATTAGCAATAAAGCCCCAGCCACGCTGATGGCTGTCAATATTGCCTTGGTCCTCTCCCTGTTAGTGGCTTTCTTGGCAAAGCTGATAAAGAAGGCTGCGCTCACAAAAGGGTCAACCACAACTAACAAGACAATGATGGATTTGAGCAAAGCAGTAACCCAGTTAATATCAGCCATTAAATCACACTCATGTTTTAATCACCCAGAAACGAACAAGCTCCTTTATTAAGTTTATGATTTTAGAATAAGAAAAGCTTTGCTCCACAATAATTTATCAGGATTTAATTGGTTCACTTCAACCGAATTCAAAGCTAAAACAATATTTATATATTTGGTATATCTTACTAATTGTATGAACAAAAACCTTATCGCCCTCAGTGTAATCTTAATGCTTGTTGTTGTATCAACTATTTTTTTGTATGGATGCACAAAACAAGTTACCCCAACGCCTAACAACAATCAGAACCAAACCAACCAAGAAACTCCTCCAGTTAATAACAATAATAATCAAACTACTGCAAACAACACTCCAGTTTCTCCAGTCATCCTGAATAATGTTGTGGATGCAAACAATCTCTTTGCTTTAGACCTTTACTCAAGATACAAATCCAATGAAGGCAACATGTTTTTCTCTCCCTTTAGCATCTCATCTGCGCTAGCCATGACCTATGAGGGCGCAAAAGGAAAAACAGCAGAAGAAATGCAATCAGTCCTGCACCTGCCCAACGACACACAAAAAATACGTTCTGATTATTCCAGCATCTATGCTGAGATAAACCAAGTAGACAAGCCATACCAGCTGACAACTGCGAATGCATTATGGGCTCAAAAAGATTATCCTTTTGTCAGCGACTACTTTACAACAGTTGAAGAATATTATGATGGTAAAGCAACTAACCTTGATTTTATAAAAGATACAGAAAATTCGCGGCAAACCATTAATAACTGGGTGGCAGACAATACCAACAATAAAATTAAGGATATCATACCTAAAGGCGTTCTTGATGTGAGCACAAGGCTTGTGCTTACCAATGCAATCTACTTCAAGGCAAATTGGTCAAGACAATTCGATGCTCAGAATACAAGAGATGGACAATTTAAATTAAGCTCAGGCAAAACTGTTAATGCTCAAATGATGCACCAGGAAAGCTATTATAATTACGGAGAGACAAGCGATCTCCAGATTTTAGAGATGGACTACCTGGGAAATGACCTTTCCATGCTCATAATACTGCCGAAAGAGAACAACCTGAATCAGATAGAAAATATTTTCAGCACAGAGAAACTGAACGAGTTGAGGAGTAATATGACCACTGAAGAAGTAATAGTTACTTTGCCTAAATTTAAGTTTGAGACAAAATATTTCATGGCAGACACATTAAAGGCAATGGGGATGCCAACAGCATTCAAATATCCTGATGCTGACTTCACAGGAATGAGCCCGACAGGACAGCTTTATATTGATGAAGTAATTCACCAGACTTTTGTTGAGGTTGCAGAATACGGAACAGAAGCAGCTGCTGCAACAGTAGTCGAAATGCGGGCAGGCAGTGCTATGCCGCCTAAAGAGCCCAAGATATTCACAGCAGACCACCCATTCATATTCATAATCCAGCAAAAAGGCACAGGAAATATTCTGTTCATGGGAAGAGTAAGCGACCCGACGAAATAAGAAAACGCCCCTGCTGATAGGCAAAAATCCTTGATGATTTTTGAATCGTCGGTTGCTTATTTCACTGCGTGAAAACGCTCCCGCCGAGATTCGAACTCGGGTCTCAAGCTGTTTGCAATCAGAACAAATTGTTTGTCCCAAATGCCGCAAGCTCGCATGCTATTTGCCTCACCGGCAAATCTCGACAAATCAGAGATTTGCCGATGTCCAAGCTATACCACGGGAGCAATAAAAGCAATCGTGCTCGGGCTTCTTCTTCCAACGCAGGGCCCGTCTTTGACTGTGAATCCTGCTGCTTTCAGGTTTCTCCTCACATTTCCTGCGCAGGAGTATGTTGTGAGTATGCCGTCTTCTTTTATATGTTTTCTTAATTCCTTGAAAAAACTTTCTGTCCAAAGCTCAGGATTCTTTTTCGGGCTGAAAGGGTCAAGGAATATGATGTCAAACTTTTCTTTTATTTTTTTTATTGTTTTCAACGCGTCGCCAATGATAAGCTCAATTTTTATTCCGTTCTGTTCATACTTGTAATTATCTTCAATCATATCTTTTATTACAGGATAACTGATTATTCTCGGCTCTGGCTCAAGTATTCTTATCTGCTGAAGTATCTTCTCATCTTTTTCCAACCCAATGATTGTTATGTCGCAGCTTATATCCTGCTTGAGAATCTCATCAATTGCAGCAGCAGAATTATATCCGAGGCCAAAGCAGACGTCAAGGATATGAACTTCTTTCTTATTTTTCACTGCTTCAAGTGCTGGCTCAACAAACTTCAAAAAAGCTTCTTCAACTGCGCCAGTCACTGAGTGGTAAGTTTCATCATACTCTTCATTATGGAATGTTATGCTGCCGTCTTTGGTCACAATCTCTCTCATGCCAGATGGAGTAATAGCTCTCTTTTAAAAAAGTAATCCTAGCAGCCCAAGAATAATGCCGTTTATCAGGAATCCTGCGTACTTGTAGAACAGGTGAAGAATAATCCTGGGCTTCCTCTCCTTGATGTGATTGTAAAGGTAAATGCTTCCCAATGGCAGGCCGTAAAGGAATATTAGCGGGGCGATAAAAGTAAAGCCATTATACCTCGCTGACAAGAAGAAAATAACTGCCAGTGCATAATAATAAAGAGTTTCCCTGTGCCTGCTGAAGCTGAAGGCAATGATGAGCAAGGCAATGATGAGTATCAAGAGCCAGGATGGATTATTAAAAAAGAAAATAATCAGTATTGCAATGAATACTCCATGCCTCAGCCAGTCAAAATATTTCCTGCCAGGCTTTAGCTCCTCGTCTGCCAGGAAGCCTATCAGCAGCCCGACAAACACTCCCAGAAACACCAGCAGGAGCAAAATAAGGTAAATCAGCAGTGTCATGCAGAAATCCTTTGGAGCGATTGTTTATAAAGATTTTTAATTTATGACAGAGATTTTAATTTTCATTATATTATTTTATGATATACTTTATCTAGTTGACCTTGGCGCCGCAGGGATAGCCTTCTATTGAGATGTTCGGGCTGCCCACGCCTGTCCTGTTGTCGCCTATCAGAATGAGGTTGCCGTCCTTGTCCTCGTAGAAAAGGCAGAAGTCTCCTTTGACGCCGAGCTTTTCCTTCAGGGCAGAATAGTTAAGCGTTGCATTATCGATGAATGCCTGAAATTTTTCAGCGTCAACCTGGTTATTGGTTATGAAGCCCAGTTCATTGCTCTTCTCCAGCTCTACTTTTAGGGCGCTAGCTTCCATCTCAAGACTTTTCATCCCAGGATTCTGCCTGGTGCTCATGGTAACATAGAATATGATGATGACTGAAACAAATATTACTACTGCTAGCAACACATCAATACTCCAAACCTGCGCCCTGCTCATCTCTATGTTCTCCTTTCCAGAAGCCTTGGTTGCTTTAGTAATCCTCTTTTTTAAAACCTTTCTCTTACTAGCCATCTTCCATCTTTTAATATTTTTTGCTTTAGGTTCCCTGCTATTTATATTTTGTTGTTGGATTTAGTTTGTAAAAATGCAAAAAACCTTTCAGACGAGAGCCGCCAAAAACTTTATAAATACTTCCTCGCTCCAATTTATAAATCTATCGTAAGCTCGGATTATAATTATTTCCTAGAGGGGGGAGCCTGATGAGTAGTTTTGTGAAAAAATGCCCTGAATGCGGCGGCATCAACTTATTCTGGAACAAGGAGAAAGGAGAAATCATCTGCAGGGACTGCGGTCTTGTCGTCGAGGACAAGATGGTCGACTTTGACCAGGAATGGAGGGAGTTCGACGGGGAAGACGCAGAGAAGATGAGGCGTACAGGAGCTCCGATGAGCTACACCCAGTTTGACCAGGGCCTTGGAACAGATGTTGGCAAGAAATCAGACTTGTACCAGCTCGGCGGAAAAGCCAAGAGCAAGTTCTTCAGATTGAGAAAATGGCAGCAGAGGATTAGCACAGCCATTGAGAGGAACCTTAAGCTTGCATTGTCAGAGCTGAAGAGAGTGAGTTCATTCCTTAAACTGCCTGGTAGCGTCGAGGAAGAAGCTGCAAGGATTTACACTCTTGCTGTGCAGAAAGGTTTGGTGAGAGGAAGAAGCATGGAGTCTGTTGTTGCAGGAGCATTATATGCAGCTTGCAGAAGGCATGATGTTCCAAGAACTCTTGACGAGTTAGGCGAGGCCAGCAACATTGAGAAGAAAGAAATCGGCAGGACTTACAGGTTCATCACAAGAGAATTAGGAATCAAGATATTGCCCAGCAACCCTTCTGATTACATTCCAAGATTCGCATCAAGCCTGAAGCTGAATGCAGAGACCCAGAGCAAGGCAGTTGAGATTATTGAGTCTGCGCAGAATGTTGAGCTTACTTCTGGGAGGGGGCCGACAGGAATAGCAGCAGCTGCTCTATACGTTGCCGCTTTGATTAACGGAGAGAAAAGAACCCAGCGAGAAGTCGCAGATGTTGCCGGCGTTACAGAGGTTACCATCAGAAACAGGTACAAGGAGCTTCTTGACGAACTAAAGCTCGAGAAGGAGATAAAGAAAGTTAAGAAGAGGAAGTAAATTTTTAATTTCTTTTTATTTCGAGCCTTTTTTCTTTTTGAAACGCATAATTTAAATTCAAAACCAGTTTTCTCCTCATCATGAAGATACTCATAACAGGCTCAAGCGGCTTTATTGGTAAGAACCTGAAGAAAGCCCTGAAGAAGCAATTTGATGACGCAGAAATTGTGAGCTTGAAGAGAAAAGGATCTCTGGCAGCAGACGAATATTTAGCAGATTATTCTGACCCACAGACTCTTATTGACTGCGAGGCTTGCAAGAATGTTGATTATGCATTTCATCTTGCAGGCATAACAAGAGGAATAACTTTCAAGGACTTCTATAATGCAAATGTCATACCAACAGACAGCCTTCTCAATGCTTTGAAGCATAAAAGCCCTAATCTTGAGAGGTTTGTTTTTGCCTCTTCCCACGCAGCAGCAGGCCCGTCAAAGAGCAGGAAGCATTACAAGACAGAGCAAGAAGAAGCTGAACCTATTGAGTATTATGGAGAGACCAAGCTGATGGCAGAACAGATTGTTAAGGATTATGATGCCTTCCTGCCATGCACCACTCTTAGGATTGCAAGCGTTTATGGCCCAGGAGATGCTGACTTCCTTCAAATTTTCAAGATGGCAAAGTCAGGCATTAACGTCTATGCAGGCAACAAGAAAAAAATCTTCTCATACCTTTATGTTGATGATTTGGTTGAAGGCATGATATCTGCTTCTCTTTCTGGCAGCACCATAGCAAAGACTTATTTTGTGTGCAATGACGAGCCAATCGCCTGGCAGCAGATGCACGAAGCCATTTTCAAAGCTATGACCAAAGAACCATTCAGTATCCGCATACCGTTCAAATTTATCAAGGCGCTTTCATATCTTGGTGATGCTTATGCGAGAGTTTCGGGCAACATCTCCCTGCTTAACGTGCAGAAGATAAAGTTAGGCCAGCCTGATTACTGGATTGCAAGCAACCAGAACGCAAAAAAAGACTTTGGCTACAACTCAAAGTTCAACCTTGAAGATGGAGTGCAAAAAACTTATGAGCATTATTTTAATAACAAGCTAATATGATTTGATTATATCACATAATATGTGCTAGAAAAAGTTTCTGAATTAACATCAATTCTTCTTGTTTCAGGAACTGTAAGCTCCAAAACATGATTAATATACTTCAAGGCGTTATCAAATTTTTCCCTGTTTTTATCAGTTATTCCGCGGCCTTCAGATTCCAACCTAAAGGAAGGATTTATCATTATCCTTTTCCTTTTATCATTCTTAACTTTATACGGAGCAATCATAGTATCGTGAATGCCTTGAACAATCATTTTGGACAAGCCGTTATAATTTCCATGGTATTGCATTCTCACTCCTCTTTGCATTAATCCCGGCTTAATGTCTACATCACCAAACAAATCTGTTATGAAGATAAAATCCTCGTCATTTGGTTCTGCGATTCTAAAATGAAACAAAGGAGTGTATTTTTCAAAATGACCAACAATCTCCAACTCGGATAATCCATTCTTATGAAATCTTCCACATATTTCTTCAACTAAGCTTTTTCTTTCTTCTGGTTTTAATAATTTCATGCATGAAAGAAATGCCTGGGCGTATATAAATTTATTTATTACAAAATTTAGAGGCAAAATTTCATCAAGTTAAATATAAAAAAACTTTTTCTCAATCTGGTTTTGTTTTACCTCAACGCCTTCTTTTCTCAGCATTGCAATCTTTTTCTCAATAGCTCTTCCGCAGGTTTCCCCGCTAAACCCTCCGATTGTTCCGTCAGCTTTCACAACGCGGTGGCAGGGTACAACTGGGGCAAATGGATTGACTCTGAGAGCCTGGCCTACTGCTCGCGGACTGCTCTTAAGCTTATTTGCAATAGCAGAATAAGAAGTTACTTTGCCGCGAGGCACTTTCTTTGTCAGAGCATAAACTCTTTTTTGAAAATCTGTTATCATAATATTTTCTTTATTCCTCGCTCTTCCACTCGTTCTCTGCCTTGGAGAATCTTTCTGGCGTGCCTGTGTCGAACCATTGGCCTGAAAAGACATAGCCGAGGAGCTTGTCATTGCTTGCCAGCTTGGGGAAGACGTCGTTTTCCACCATGGAATAGCCGTCAGGTATCATCTTAAGCACTTCTGGCTCTAATATATAGAGTCCTGCGCTTATTAGCTTGCTGGGAGCGTGCTCCTTGGTAGGCTTCTCCACAAAAGTCCTGACTTTGTTGCCGTTCATCACAGCCACTCCGTAGTCTGAAGGGTCTTCCACTGTTGTTAATGCAATGGTTGCTGTGCTCTTGTTTTTTTTGTGGAACAGGAACATGTCTTCCAGGTCTATTTCTTTGAGCTCGTCGCCATTCATGAGTATGAAGGTTTCGTTAATCTTGCCTTTCAATAGGTTGAGAGGCCCTGCTGTTCCCATTGGCTCGTCTTCCTCAATGTATGAAAGGTTCACTCCGTACTGGCTTCCGTCTCCAAAATATTCTTTTATCTGGCCCCCTTTGTAGCCTATGCTGATTATAATGTCTTTTATCCCATATTTTCTTAGCAAGTCTATGTTGTGCTCGAGTATTGGCTTGTCCTGTATTCTTAGCATCGGCTTGGGCAGGTTATTGGTCATGGATTTTATCCTTGTGCCTTTTCCTCCTGCAAGAATAATTGCTTTCGCAGGCTTGTTTTCTCCAAATGCCCTGGTTAATAGCAGCTCTACTGCATGGCTTCTGTTCTTCACATCCATGCCATTAACGCTCTTGTCAACTCGCTCAAGAATTTCTTTTTCAATTGTTAGAGTAATCCTTTCCTTCATAATTTCACCTCCTGTGAAATTATGAGGTGCCAAAAAACAAGGTTTTTTGCACAACGAAACTTGTTTCGTTTGTCCCAAAAATTTTCAATTTTTGATTCCTTCATGTTCTCCCCCTTAAGGCTTGTTGGGTGGGTTAAAGGCATCTTTTATTTAAATCTTATGTATTTGTATGATGAAGTATGATAAATCACAATATTTAAATACAGGAAAAACTCCTCTTTTTGTAGGCAAAAACCATGAAGCACTGAAGAGCCAGCATGGTTTAGGGGGTGAATAATTTGGAAGCAGAATACCAAGACCCCCTTGATATAGACCTTGATGACATAGAAGGGAAAGACCCTGCAAGAGCAAGGTTCATAAGGGGGTATTTGAAAGCAACAGTATAATAATAAGAGGTTGAGTCTTATATTCAGAGCAGTAGAGAAATGACTCGCTCATACAACAACTGCTTCTAGATAATCCTGCAATCCCCGAATGATTCTCACATCAACAACATCACCAAGCTTGATTCTAAATTTATCAGATTTAGATTTATCAGCTGTAGAAGTATCACATTCAGGATTCTTAACAACAACTGGTCTGTAATAATCATTCCTGCCGACCACGGAATTGTTCTTGCCAATCTCATCAATGATAATCTTTCCAGCCCAGCCTAGCCATTCGTTATTGGTAATTGTTTTTTTTCTCAGGACTCCAATTTTCTTGGACCTGACTTTAACAACCTTAGTGCTTATCTTCTTCATCTTCATCGCAGGAGTTCCTGGCCTTGGGCAGAACTTGGTGAGATTAACAACAGGAATCCTTAGTTCATCAAGCAGCTTGCAAGTCTGCTCAAAATCTTCCTCTGTCTCTCCGGGAAATCCGCAAATAATATCTGTGGCTACAGTAACGCTAGGAATTTCTTTTCTTAATCTTTTAACAATCTTGACAAAATCCTCTGCAGTGTACTTCCTGTTCATGGCTTTTAAGACATCATCACTTCCGCTCTGCACAGGCAGGTGAATGAACTTGAACATGTTAGGATGCTTTAAGATTCTTATGAGCTCGCCAAGGAATTCAATTGCATGGTTAGGATTAAGCATGCCAAGCCTCACCCTGACATCAGGATTCATCTTAATGCTCAAAAGTTCGTCCAGAAGCTTTGGAAGGCTGGAATTAATATCCTTGCCATAAGCTCCGCAATCCTGGCTTGTAAGCCAAACTTCCTTGACACCATCATTAATCGCAGATTCGAACTGCTGCTTAATAGCTCTTGCATCATAGCTGAATAATTTGCCGCGAGCCAGCCTTGTCTTGCAATAGCTGCACTCGCCAAGGCAACCATTAGCAATGGGAATAATCTCAACAACAGAATTTTTTCTAATCTTGGGAAGATTAAGGCGGGGATTCTGATAAAAATCCAGCAGCTTAATCACATTGCCTTTCTTCGCTTCATCAACAACATCTGCTATCCTGTCAATATTCCTGACGCCAACGAGTGAGATATCTTTTAGCAAAGCATTATGAGCATCTGACTGGGCAATGCAGCCAGCAACTACAACCTTCTTTCCCATAGCAACAACTTTCTTCAGCTCAGAATAAAATCTCTTCTCAGGCTTATCCTTCACAGTGCAGGTGTTGAAAAGAACAAGTTCTGCATCATCAACGCTGCCAACAATTCTGTGCCCTGCCTTGACCAGCAAGCCAGACATTACCTCGCTGTCAGACTGGTTAAGAGTACAACCAAAAGTTCTGATAAAAATCTTCATAAAAAATTAGAACCAAGCAATGATTAATAAATCTTTTCTGTGAGACAAAGCGAGTGCAGGATGCGACTTGTTTTTTCTTTTTTTTGGGATAGCCGCACTTATTCCATGATGTAAAGTGAGTCGATTTTTTTCCCAGAGAATACCCAAGTTGTTATCAGCTCAACTTTCCCGTCAGGAGTGGTTATCTCGCTGCTCGGCCGTTGTTTCAGCGAGTAGCCTACTTCTTCAGGCTGCTTCAACACCAGCATTTTCTTTTCAAGGTCGTATCTTACTGCCGAAACATGCTCCTGCTTCTGTGGCTCAAGCCTGCATGATGCTCTTTCATTTTGCGCCCCAAAGTCTCCTCTGTACCTCACAGTGCATCCTTCCAGGCATAGCTCTAAGCATCCTTCTGGCATGTACAATAAATCCATCTTCTTAATCCACTTTTTACTGGGTGTGTAGGCCCAGAATTCACCTTCCATATGTGCTATTCTGCCTTCAAATATTTGCCGGATTTTATGCTCGTAATCCCACACACTCCCGCCTTTATTAAGATGGTCTATTAAGCCTTGAAATACTAACATATCTTTTGGTAAAAAACTAGAATTATTAAATCTTACGATGCGCTCTAATTATTAGTTCATATTCTAGAAAAGATTCACTTAAAATTCTCATTTTTTTAAGAAGAAATCTTTTGTTAATAAATTTTTATAATTTTGTTTTTATCACAGGGCATTATTTATTTTGTTACTTGTTTTTTTAGATTTGCTCAGATTTTATAATTACTTTATAGTAGTCAATAAGCGCAAATTTTATAAATCCTGCACTTATTCTTTCATATATGAAAGCAATGAAAGAATTTTATGATTTGGCAAGAGAATTGTATGGCCCATTTTTTCCTACTTCAAGAAAGAAAAAGGAAGAGTTCTTAGAAAAAGTAAGGGAAAAAGTCAGCTATTACCAGCCCAGAATTGAAGATAGATGCGGGGTATGTTTAGGCGATGTAAAAGTTAAAGATATCAAAGATTGGTTGTCTGACACTTTAGTTAATTCTGCTTATGAAACGGCTATTGAAAATGCCTCGAAAGAAGGCAGGGCTCCAACAGGAAGGGATTTTCATGAATACTTTATGATTGCATCTGTAGTTAGAGCCATTGCGATTGTTCCGGTATGGCTTCGTGATTTTCTGCGTGCAACAGATTATAGATACGGTCATGGCACAATTTATGTTCCATTTTCTTATGCTAACAGAGCAGGGGATGTTGATTTTAAGAAAAGAGCTAAGGAATTAGATACTGGAGTAGTCCATGAATTAGCTCATTCTTTATGGCAGAAAATATCTGGAGATAAACATGGGTATTTTGGTGAAGGAAGGCGCTGGTGTGAAGGTTTTGCAACTTATTGTGAGGATAATTATTTTGCAGATTTCTATCCTGAAACTCAAAAAAAGTCTGATAATTTACCAAAAGTATATAGAGAAGGGAAAAAAAGGGTTGAAAGAGTGGTTGCTGAGCATGGAAAAGGCATTCTTTTAGAAATTCCAAAAAAATGGAAAGAATTTGCAGAAGAATTTAGTCAAAAAGCATAGCTGTGCATAGTTTTTCAGACTCTAACACTCTGGCATTCTGGCCTTAAGAGCGCTTATTTTCTGCAGAGCCAATTTTGCAGAACTAATTTTTTAGCAAATTATTTAAAATCCAAGCTACAATAAGATATTATCATTAAATGTAATAGCATTAAAGTAGTGCTAGCGCGAGTAATAAAAAGAGGAGGAATTATTCTATGGCTGATGAAGGTTCTAAGTTGCCTGATGATTTTTTCAAGTACGACCCTGACAACATGAGGCAGGCGATTCTGGAGATGCCTAACCAGGCAGAGCTCGGCTACAAACTGGTGGAAGCTCTTGACTTTGGCAGGCTGAAAGAGAAATACTCCTCGGTCATAATCGCAGGCATGGGAGGCTCTTCAATTGCAGGCTTGCTACTCCAAGGCTTCCTTGCAGATGAGCCTTTGCGATTAGCAATTGTCCAGGACTACTCGCTGCCTAAATGGGCTGAGAAGCACACCTTGGTGATTGCCTGCTCTTACTCTGGCAATACAGAAGAGACTCTTAGTGTTTTCAAAGAAGCCAGGAGGAAGGGCTGCGATGTAGTTGTTGTGACTACTGGCGGCAAGATTGAAGAGTACGCCAGGGTTTCAAAACTAGTCATTGTCAATATTCCTACAGGCTACCAGCCCAGGGCTGCCATGGCCATCCAGTTCTTCGCAATGCTCAGGATTTTGGAAAAGCTCAGGCTGGTTGAGAGCAAAGCCAAGGATGTTATTAAATTGAAGGAAGAACTGAAATCCCAGCTGTCAGGCCTGGAGAGGAATGCTATTGTGCTTTCAGAAAAACTGGTGCACAAAACCCCGCTGGTTTATGCAAGCAAAAGATTTGAGGCAGTGGCTTACAGGTGGAAGTGCCAGTTCAATGAGAATTCCAAGACCATGGCTTTCTATCATGTTTTTTCTGAAATGAACCATAATGAGATGCAAGGCTTCCAGAACCCAAGGGGCAACTACCACGCAATAATCCTCAGGTTTGATGAGGACCACAGGAGGATTCAGAAGAGGATGAGCTTGACCAAGGAGATAATGCTGAGAGGAGGAGTGAGCGACACAGAAATAGGTATCAGGGGAGCTTCCCTGCTGAGCAAGATGTTCTCAGCCATCATACTAGGAGATTTAACAAGCTATTACCTTGCCATGAGGCTCAGGGTGGACCCGAGCGAGGTTTCAATGATTGAGGACTTCAAGAACAAGCTCGGCCCATGGGTTGCCTGAAATGGATTGCTTGATGCTTCACAAAGGCTTTCTTGCATCGACTTTTTTTGTGGATAAAAAAAACAGAAAGCTTTATATATTAAAAGAATAAAACCAAAGGGTAATTATATAATCAATCCAAATCCGTGGGTTAAGGCCCGGAAACAGGGAGGGGAAAAATGATAAAGTTTTTTTCGCTCAAACGAAGGAAAAAGGATAAATACGACGATGACGATAATCTTCAGGCAGAAGACGAGTATGTTGAGCTTAACACAGAAGGAGAGAAAGGCAGGAACTCAAGAATCATTGTGAGGCCTTTTGTGCTGCAAGACTTCTCAGACATAAAACTTGTGCTTGACTCTTTAAGGGAAGGCTACACCATAGCATTGGTTAACATCAAGCCTTTGAAAGAGAAAGACCTGGTTGAGCTGAAGAGAGCTGTTAACAAGCTGAAGAAGACCTGCGACGCAATCGAAGGAGACATTGCAGGCTTTGGTGATGACTACATTGTCATAACCCCAAGCTTCGCAACCATTTACAGGTCCAAAGCCACCAACCCGCTCAAGGAAGAAGACATGGGCGGCGGGGCAGACGAAGCTTAAAATTTTTTCCTTATTATTTTCTACTTATTTTTTCTTTTCTACTTATTTTTCTACTTTGTATATTCCATTAAAATATTCTCAAAGAACTTGTCAATAGCATGCTTAGCTTCTTCTAAAGTTGTATAATCTATCACTGTAACATTAGGGCAGCCTCTTATCATGGCAGAAAGCTTTTTTCCTGGCCGAGGCCTGTATAGGCACAGAACTTTTTTGTCGTTGTCAGCTGCTTTACAGATTTCATAGCCAACGCCGTGGCTGGGTATTGAAACTTCTGCAACAACAACGTCAGCTGACAAGAGCCATTCTAAGTCTCTATCATGAACATATTTTTCTCTTCCAGGAATCTCCCCTTCAAACCCAACGCTCTTGTCGCCGATAATCTCAGTCAAGACCTTGCCGTAGTTCTTAAGATGAGATATGATGCCTGCGTACCACTCAACATCTTCCCTGCCTCCACAGATTGAGCCGCAAAAATATATTTTCAGATTATCCATTTCAGAGTTGATAAATACTAGCTATATAAAGTTTTTGTCAAATTTTTTTTAGATGCACAATTTATTTTTCTTATTATAAAAAAGAATGATAACATTGAAAAAATCGAGAATGACATTTTAAAAAGTTTCCTATCAACCTTTTGCTAAAAGCTTGACCAAAACACTTTAAGGAGGATGTTCTCATTCCATTCGAAATCCTCCGAACCACAATCTCAGAACGAATGATAACATTTAAAAATTCCTGATTGACGTTTTAAAAACTTTTCTATAAACTAACATAGGTGTTGTGAACTAATAGTTTGAATAACCATAAACTATAAAAAGCAAGTTCCCCAGTAATAAATTTATGGTCGAAAAGAAAAAAGAGGGCGGCGCTGATAGAAAAGAAAAAAAAGAATTAGCAAAGCCTAAAGCTGCAGAAGAGGATGATGCTCCGTCAATAATCAAGGGAGAAGAATGCCCCATCTGCCACAACAAAACCCTCATCCTGACAGAAGCCACCACTGATGTTCCTTTCTTTGGCAAGACTTACCTGTTCTCTATGAACTGCTCCGGCTGCGGCTATCACAAATCAGATATTGAATCAGATGAGGAGAAGGAGCCTTCAAAGTACACCATTGAAGTTGACTCTGAGGCTGACATGAAGATTCGCGTAGTCAAGTCCTCAAACGCAACTGTCAAGATTCCTCATGTGGGTAACATTGAGCCTGGTGAAACTTCCAACGGCTACATCACTAACATCGAAGGCGTGCTTCAGAGGATGAAGAAGATGGTTGAGGTTCTCCGCGACGACTCTGAGGACGAGGAGGACAAGAAGAAGGCGAAGAACATCCTGAAAAAACTTTTGCGCGTGATATGGGGCCAGGAGAAATTAAAAATAATTATTGAAGACCCGTCTGGCAATTCTGCGATTATTTCTGACAAAGCACAAAAGACAAAGCTTTAGGTTTGGATTTTGTGATCTAGAAAAATCTATGATTTTTTGCAAGGCTGTGAGGACGAAGCTGTAATTTTATTTCGTTTCTTTACTATTTTGTTTCTTTAAGAATGAAGTAGTTTTGCATAGAGAGAAAGGTTTGGCGTCAGAAGGTATTGTTCATAACGAGATGATTTTATGCCAGGATGTTTTGAATAGAATCTAAAAAGTAAGCGTGCAGCTCTGTCTGCCTTGTTCACTAATGGGATGAGTTCGTCTGCTTTTGGCATAGAAATTATTTTTGGTTTTGGCATAGGCTCAATTAATTTTTCAAACCGTTCACGATCTGTCGCTCTTAGCTCTCCATCAAAAACAACTTTTTCCAGACTGCCAAATGGCGGGGTATTTTCAAAATAGGAGATGAACTCAGCAAGAGCTATTACCTTTATATCATGCTCTGAAAAATATAGTTTAAACTTTGTATTAAAAAGGATGTATCTGAAATCATAGCCTCTTAATTCTTTAATTAAATTTCCCTTCTCTTTGTTCTTTTCAAGATAATTCTTTTGTCGGGATATCTCTTGCCTATTGCAAGAGTAGACTGCGACAAATACTTCGGGTGTTCTTCCATGATTTGATTCGTCAATTCCTATAAAACCATTAGTCGTTGTAGTTCACCGCTTCAAAACCCAAACTTGAAATCCTCTTTGAACTGCTTCTTTATAATCTTTTCTATCTTGTAATGCTTATGTAATAGTAACTAATCAATCTAAATCATAAATCCGTAACATTTAAATACTAAGAAATCAAAGAATAGGCTACAAGTTACAACGGTGATGATAGTATGTGTGAATATGATATTAAAGGCATCTGTTTTGACCCTGAGAAGCACAAGAGAGGCTTTGTAGCCCAGAAGTGCGACCACTGCCCAAAGCAGAACCTCACAGAAGAGCCCAATGCAGAGAAGGAATACATACACCCTGTTTTCAGGTGAAGATTTCTTTATATTTTGGAATTAGTGTTTAGTAATATCAACCTAAATATTTATAAAAGAATTTATATTTCTCAAACATAAAATGATAAAGTCAAGATTTAAAATGACAAGACCAAGATTATTAGTATTAGCAATAGAATTACCAGACCTTGGAGGAGATTTAGAATATTCATTATCTTCACTCCTAGGCTCAAGAATAGCTGGAGTAGAAGTAAACGGATCAACAGCTGCGCCTTATTCTATAGACTCTTTATTAAATTGGGCTTTACTAGGAAAGAGCACGCATCAAGATGACTTTTTACAAGGAGTACAAAGAGGATGCGAATTGTATGTTGGTATAAGAACTCCTGAAAAAGAATATGAACATCGAAAAACTGCAGATGGAAGATTTGATATATATCAATTAGGAGAGCGAGGCTTTGATTTAGCTAAACAAAATGGCATTCCCGCAATACTTTTAGATAATTATGACCAGCGGACTATTTGTGATTTTGTGCAAAATCAGACATGATAAAATAATTCTGAAACAACCATGAAAAAAGAACAATGTTACGAAAACTATCCTTTTTGGACAGTATTTCTCTCAAATCTTGTTTCAATAGCAATCTACCTGATTGGAGCATTCATAATTTATCAAATAGGCCTTGTTTGGTTAATCTTGTACTTAATTTTTATCTTAATCCTGGAATTCAAATTAATAAAGGGGCATTGCGCCGCTTGCTATTACTACGGAAAAACTTGTGCATTTGGCAAAGGCAGAATAAGCAGCATATTCTTCAAAAAGGGAGATGTGAACAACTTTTGCAAGAAACAGATGACATGGAAAGATATTGTCCCGGATTTCATGGTTTCTTTGATACCAATAATTGCTGGCGTTGTGCTCTTGATAATTCATTTCAAATGGATTATGCTAATCCTTATAATTCTGCTTCTATTGTTAACTTTTACCGGCAATGGATTTGTCAGGAGCTCATTGGCATGCAAATACTGCAAGCAAAGAAAGCTCGGATGCCCTGCTGAACAATTATTCAAGAAGAATAAAAAATAAGAGAACTTGGTTTTTTCTGTTATTGTAACGTGATTTGTAATTTGACCGAAACATTTAAATACTAGTTGTGTTATTTATTTCTAACATAAAGTTAAATATATATAACTAAATGTTATAAATACGTCACTAATAAAGGAGGCCCCGAAAATGAAAACAGAAAATAACATGAAAAGAAAGAGCACAATCAGGCAGATATTATTCGCCATAATGATTTTAGTCGTGATCGCAACAGGAGCTCTGTTTTGGATCCATTCTTATATGAAAGGGGATGTTGCCGGCGGCATCTTAGGAGCACTGATAGCTATTACAATAATAGTATTCGCTTTTTTTATTTTCAAAAAAGGGAATGAGGACCTGCGGAGGGGATATCCGTTGGAAGATGAGAGGAGCAGGAGAGTGAAGGAAAAAGCATCTTCCAGGGCGTTTTATGCATCACTTTATCTGCTGCTTCTGGTAGGATTATTAAGCGATTCTGTGATCAGATTCAGGGATATCAGCCAGGCAATGAGCGCAATAGTGGGTGGAATGGCTATTCTATTTGTCGCCTTTTGGATATTTTACAGCAGAAAAGGAGATTTAAAATGAGAACAAGGATAAAAGAATTCAGGGCCAGACACAACCTAACCCAGGAAGAGCTTGCAAAAAAAGTAGGCGTTAGGAGAGAGACTATTGTTTTCTTGGAAAAAGGCAAGTACAATCCTTCCTTGCATCTAGCTCACGACACAGCCAAGGCATTGAAAACTACAATTGATGAATTGTTTATTTTTGAGGATAAGAAATAAAAATATTTTTTGTCACAATTATTTGAGTCCGCATTCCTTTCTTAAGATTGCGGCTTTGTCCGTAGCTTCCCAGGTAAAGTCAGGATCTTCCTTTCTGTATGAACTATCATTTATTCCTGTTATTTATTTCTGGCTTTCAATAAGCTTTTCGAGTGTTGGAGAAAATGTTGGTTTCCAATCATTACAGGGAGTATGATAATACTTTTCTACTTTTGGAGTATTGCCATCATATTTCACACCATCAGTGCGACTATAGTCGGGGTCAGCAATTTGGCAGTACCAGCCAATATCATGGTCCATGGCATCTATCATTTGGCTTCCAAGCTTCTGGCAGGACTGGCATCCTCCTTCAGAATTATGGTGGTAAGTATCAATAATCCTTTTTGCAGCTGACAAGTCAATTCTGGTTGAGATTGTTCCGCTCAAAACATATTCTCCAGCTTCCACAACTGCCAATACCTTTTTTAAGTCTAAATCTGCAAAACTTGTATCTAATCGTCTAATATCAGCTCCTACCTCGTGCAGCATGGATAAAACTGATTCAGGAGAAATATCTTCAAGATTTTCTATTTTTGTCTCATATTTTATTTGTGACGATAATGCCATCAATCAAGGTATCTGTATGAAATTTATAAATGTTGCTATTCAAAAGTTAATATCTATCTCAAGCCAGCTTCCTTTCTCAGAATCTCAGCCTTGTCAATCCTCTCCCACGTAAACTCAGGCTCTTCCCTTCCGAAATGGCCGTAGGCTGCTGTCTTCTTGTATATTGACCTTCTGAGGTTCAGCTTCTCGATTATGTCCTTTGGCTTGACTGGGAAATGTTTTCTTATGAGCTCAACAATTTTTTCATCAGCAACTTTTCCTGTGCCAAAAGTATCTACAAATATTCCCATTGGCTCTGCAATTCCAATAGCATAGGATAATTGGACTTCGCACTTGTCTGCAAGCCCAGCAGCTACTATGTTCTTGGCAATATACCTGCAGGCATAGGCAGCGCTCCTGTCCACCTTGCTGGGGTCTTTGCCTGAGAAGCATCCTCCTCCGTGCCTTCCCATTCCTCCATAAGTATCAACGATTATTTTCCTGCCAGTCACTCCTGTATCTCCTTCTGGCCCGCCAATCACAAACCTACCAGTTGCATTGATGAACAATTTAGTCTTGTTGTCCATGTAATCTCCGCAGACAGGCTTGATGACTTTCTCTGTTATTTCTTTTCTTAACTTGTCCTCTGCAACATCATCTATGTGCTGCTGGGCAATCACAACAGCATCAACCCTGACTGGCTTGTTGTCATGGTACTCAACAGTTACCTGGCTCTTGCCATCAGGCCCAAGCCCTTTGATGATTCCTTTCTTCCTGACTTCTGCCAGCTTCATGGCTAATTTATGGGCAAGCATTATGGGCAAAGGCATTAATTCCTTTGTCTCGTTGCATGCAAAGCCGAACATCATTCCCTGGTCTCCTGCTCCTTGCTCCTTGTTCTTGTCATCATCAACTCCTTGGGATATGTCAGGACTTTGTGAATGGATTGAGACCCATACGCCAGCATCTTCCCAGTCAATTCCGAACCTTGGGTCTGTGTAGCCTATATCTTTCAGCGTCTGCCTGACTATTTTCTGAACATCAGCAAAGCCTTTGGTCGTGACTTCGCCAGCAACATGCACAGAGCCTGTTGTTGTCAAGGTTTCAATAGCAACCCTGGAGTAAGGGTCCTGCCTGTATAGGTCATCAAGGATTGCATCAGAAACCTGGTCGCATATCTTGTCAGGATGCCCTTCTGTAACACTCTCGCTTGTGAAGAAGTATTTTTTCACCATAACCACCTCAATGAAATTTTATTTTTTTATATCTATTTTTTGAATTTGTTTTTATCTCTTTTTTTCTTTTCAGCATGTTTATAAATTTTATTAAAGATTAAACAAGACTACACAAATCTCTTAATTTTTCCGAAATTATATGTCTTGTCCCCGACAACAAAAGCTTCAAAATTATGAATGTTCTCTATGAATGGGCTCAGGAGGTTTTCCTGCAATACATCAGTGCCTTCTGTCACAAAATTAAAGCTCGGCATCACAATGAGTTTCTTGCCATGATAGTTGCCGAGGAGAAAGCACTTGTACTTCTCAACTCTCGGGCCATCCCTTAGCCCAATGGCTGGATGCTCGTGGCCGATAATGATTGTTTTTGCTTTCTTGAATTCACTGCTCTTCTTATCAATTAATTTGTGGCCGTGGCAGAATAAATAATCATCAGCAAGATAATGCTCTCTCACAGCCAGGCTCTTCTTGTCAGCCAATGGTCCCAGGATGGTGTCATGGTTGCCTTTGATAAGAATGACTTTGCCTGCTTTGCTCATCAGATAGTCAAGCAGATTCAAGGTGTCCCTCCACTCCTGCCTTGAAATTGTGCCGAACTCATGCTTTATGTCTCCCAGCATAATAATTATTTCTGGCTTGGTTTTCTTGAAAATTTCTTCAAGACTGCTCATAATCTCCTTGAACTGCAGCCGAGGAATAAGAACTCCTTCCTTGTTGCAAGCCTCCTCAAAGCCTATGTGAGTGTCAGCAATCACCAGGATTTTTTGCTTCTCCAGGAAAAGAGTCAGCCCAATAATCTTGATTTTAGGAAGAATGTTCATAGGAGAAAGAAAGGTGAAGCAATTTAAAAATATGCTTTTTTATTTTACATACGCGGTAAGGGAATATTGTTTTCGTAATAAGAGTGTTATTGCGTATTTTTTAATTTGCTAAAACACAAAAACATCTTTTATTATTAATTATATAATAGTAACGAAACGAAAGTTTTAAAAAGATAATTAGACTCCCTTGTTTTATGGAAAACTCTTCAAAACAAAGCAGGTGGGCTCCAGGCAGTGAGCCTCTAGAAAGAAAGAGCGGAAGAGATAGTATAGAAGATTTTGCTCAGACTTATCCAGATATACCTGCAGAAGAATTGCGAATGTTTAAAGCAGAGTATATATTAACTTCTGAAGGAGTATTTAACGGAATGACTGAAGATTCTTACCGAAGAGTTTATTTTGCACTTCATCCCGGGTATAGTAGTGATAAACTCGTTGAAAGATTAGCCATATTAAGAGATAGGGCAAGAGCTTATGCAGAGATTAATCAAAACCCGAATCGTGAGAGAGATCTTACAGGTGTAGATTTAGTGAGGCACGACCAAGAGATTCAAAGACTGCTCAAAAAAAGTCTTGATGGCACAATAACTGATATAGAGCGTGATAAGCTTAAAGCCTTATAGTTCTTGCAACAATCGGGCAGGATGTTCATAATCAGCCTCTTATAATCTCTGACTTAAAATATTTTTCCTGAAAATCAATCAAGGACTTAATCTTCTCATCTGAAAAAGAAATTCCTTCAGGAACAACAACCAGCTTGTCGTCATTATCATTGGTGCGATGGATTACTGCAATGCACTTGCCTGAGAACTTCTTCAGGGGTTTATCAACTCCTAACACATAAGCATCAACGTCCTCGCCATCAGGCGCCTTTATTCCTTTGACATAGCCGTAGTTAACAGGATAAACATCGCCAAACTTAGGATGCTTGCTGCCAAGAGGCCTGTCAATGGTTATATTCACTTTTTGCCCTATAAACTGAGTTGCATAATTCATAAATGCTAGAATAAGCTATTGGTTTAAAAATTTGTTTGAAAAATATTGTTTGAAAAAAATAATTTATGGATTAGCCAATCCCAAGCAAATCTTTTTCTCATTGCCGCAGCTGCACTTGTAAACTTCGAACTTGCTGTTGCTCATGAACAACACTCCTTTCTTGGTCATTGGCTTCTTGCACTTGTCACAAATCACAGGGGTCATTATATCGCCTCCTCTCTAGCTAATATTAATATTATTATCTTTGTATTCTTACTATGCTTTACTACTATTTAAAGTTTATTAAGAATTGGTGCACTATTACCCATCTAAACAATCAGTCTTCGAAAACATTATTCAACTGCTCTGTGACTCGGACAAATGTTGTGCATTTACTCAAGTCTTTTAGCCTTGCGGCGCCGATATAGGTACACGCGCTTCTAAGGCCCCCTAGAATTTCTTGAATTGTATAATCGACATTTCCCTTGTAAGGAACTTCTACAGTTTTACCTTCGCTGGCACGATAATCTGCCATTCCGCCATTGTACTTCTTCATGGCTGTCTCGCTGCTCATGCCATAAAATTTCTTGTATTTTTGGCCGTCTCTCTCAATAAGGTCTCCTCCGCTCTCATCAGTTCCTGCCAGCATTCCTCCCAGCATCACAAAATCTGCTCCTGCGCCAAATGCTTTAACAACGTCTCCGGAGACAGTGCATCCTCCGTCAGAGCAAATCAAAGCACTTAGTCCGTGGGCTGCATCTGCGCACTCAATTATTGCAGAAAGCTGCGGATATCCTACGCCGGTAATCTTTCTGGTGATGCATGTAGAGCCTGGGCCAATGCCCACCTTAACAATATCTGCGCCTGCTAATATTAATGCCTCAACCATCTCTCCTGTGACCACATTACCAGCCATTATGGTCTTGTCTGGGAATTCCTGCCTTATGCTTTTAACAAAATCTGAAAATAATTCACTATAGCCATTTGCAACATCAATGCAAATATTCTTAAGCTTAGCAGGCTCATCAAGCTTTCCCAGGACTGACCTGAGCTTGGTTTTATCTTCATCAACAATCCCGATACTATAAAAAATATTGTCGAGAAAAGAGGAATCATGATTATTATAGAAATTTATTAGTTCTTCAGCAGAATAATGCTTATGCAAAGCCACAACCATAAGATGCTTATGGAATGATTCAGCCATTGCAAAAGTGCCAGTGGTGTCCATGTTAGCAGCGATTACAGGAATGCCGGTCCATTCACGCTTTGAATGCTTGAATGTATAAGTCCTGTTCAAATTTACATTTTTCCTGCTGAATAATGTAGATCTCTTGGGCCTGATTAATACATCCTTAAAATCCAGCTTGACATCTGCATCAATTCTCACTTTCAACACTCCCCGCAACTGATTAACCGCACTAATATAAAAACGTTTCTAAAAAACTAAAAATAAGAATTTGGGTCGTAATACAAATTGCCTATACAGCTTGTCTAATAAATTACTTGTACAGCAAATGTGTGAGTTCCAGGTAATTAGTGCTTACTCTTAATACTTCATTTCTTACTTCTGGCAACTTCTTGTCATTAGGAGTGTTCGCTATTCTTTCATCCAGAGATTTCATCTCTTCCACGATAGTTGACCTTAACTGATTATCATAGTCCAATATATTTTGTTGTAATCGTGCGCTGTTGGGTTTGTACTGACGTTCAGCATCTGACCTGCCAACGTACAGGCCTGCAGTCCATGCTGTAATTACCAGTCCTGTGCAGGCAATTGTTTTTAGGAATGTTTTTGTTTTGTTTCCCATTTTTCTCACCTCCTATTTTATCTTCTTTATCTTTAACTACTACATAGGCGTTAATAATATATAAAAATTTCGCTCAAAAATTTTATCTTTTTCCTAAAGCTATTAATAAAATGAGAAAATATTTAAATAATAGCATAATTATGCATATATGCTCTTGGATAAGGTTGATAAGAAAATACTATCTGAGCTTGAAATGGATTCAAGCAGTCCAATAAGTTCTCTTGCAAAGAAAATAAGGAAGTCCAAGGAAACCGTGCTGTACAGAATCAATAGGCTGAGAGAGAGCGATATTCTCAGGAGCTGCACTGCAATAGTGGACATGTCAAAATTAGGCTACCTGACCTTTAGGTTCTACATAAAATGGCAGAACATTGACCTTGAAGCCAAGGATGAATTCTACAAGGAAATAGGAGAAAACAGCAATGTATGGACAACAACAGAACTGCACGGCAAATGGGATTTCGCCTTCTTCTTGGGAATAAAAAGGGATGAATATATAGAGAAATTCCACCAGCTATGGAACAACATCCTGAAAAAATACAAGCCCATGATTGCGGACTATAAAGTAGCCATATACGCGCCAATCTATAACTTCAACAAAAGATTCCTGTTTGATGAGAAGACAGTCATAACCAGGATATCTGGTGAAGGTTCAGTCATAGACTATGATGAATTAGATGAGAAAATAATAATGAAGTACTCTCCTGATGTCAGGCAAAGCCTTGCGTCAATAGCAGGCGCATGTAAAACCAGCATAGAGACTGTAAGGAGAAGGATACGGGAGCTTGAGAAGAAAAAAGTTATTGTAGGCTACAAGATTGATCTAAACTTGGGGAAACTTGGCTATCAAGGCTACCGCGTTGATTTTGCACTCAACTCCATGAGCAGGAACTCTGAAATAATTGAGTACCTGAAACAGCACAAATACTTCTACCAAATCAACAAGTCTATTGGTGGAGCAGACCTGGAAACAGAAATAGTTGTAAAGGACCTGCAGCACCTGCTTGAAATACTTGAAGAAATCATGACTCGCTTCAAAGGAATCATAAAGAACTATGAATATATGGGTTACACAGACTTCCCTAAGCTTTCTATAGTTCCGGACTAAGAAAATATCAAGTTCTTTGGTGTCAAGATTAAAAAATAAGAACAGCAGTCCTATCATAAGGCACAACTAGTGATGTTGACTCGAAAACCGAAAGCTTTTTATAACAGTTATATCATTCTATATCTATTATAATTGTTATAGGTGAGACTTATGAATACAACCATAGCCATATCAATGAGCATAAGGAACAGGATAAAGGAATTCGGGATGAAAGGGGAAACCTACGATGAGATACTAACCCGGCTGCTGACTTCTGCTGAAGAAAGAATGTTACGTGATTTGCTGATGAGTGAGAAAGGCTGCATAACTATCGAGGAAGCAAGAGCCAGGGCAGAGAAGAAATGGCAAAAGTAATCATCACGCCAGCCCTTGAAGAAGAGATAGACAAAACCTTCAAGCATGAGTCAATTGAAATATTCTCTCTGTTGTGTACGCTGAAAGATAATCCTAAAAAAGGCAAGGAAGTTGGCTGTATCGGAGACGTTGTTATCAAAGAGATAAAATACAAGAAGTTCAGGTTCTACTTCATAACAGACGGATACAAGATAAAATTTCTAAAAATAGAAGAGCTCAATGACATCATAATAAAATTTGTCAGGATGTCGCAGAAGAAAGACCAAAAGGAAACCATCGAACAAATAAAGAACGTCCTGCGAAAACTAGGAAAAGAAGGATTCTGAAAGAAAAATAGCCCCGCCAGGACTTTCGCGAGTTCTTACGATGTCGGAGGGGACTTCGACGCAGTCGAATGTCGCCTTTTTCTCCGAGTTCTTTCGCAAAGAACTCTTTCGAACCTGGGTCAACGGATTTGTTCAGTTCAGGCTTTTCTTCCTGAGCTTCCAAAGTCCGCTATCCTTGACCGCTAGACTACGGGGCTGTACGCCTGATTACATCAACCTCCTTTATAAAGTTTATTTTAACAAATGGAAAATTTTATATATACCCACGGTTCAGGAACCTTTCAAAAAAGGGAGTGAGCCCTGAAGACTGATTCTTTAGGTGAGTGAGTTATTTAGAATAGCAGAATAAGGTTTAGAAAATAAAATAAACTATATTGGGGGTGCGGTGATGAAAGTAAACGCTATTGATAGAGCTTTAGAGCTCAGGAAGACATTGATGAAAGATGGCAAAGTTCTGGTTGCTGATTTCTCAGGCACATTGCAGGGAAAGGACACGTCAAAAGTCATTGATTTAATGCCTAACATTTTCACAGAAGAGTATGTTTTCAGGGCTAAGTTCAACATTAAGGATATTGATCCTAAGGCTGCAGAGGAATATAAAGTGCCTTTTCAGGATATTAGCAAGATGACTGATTCTCAAGTGGAAGAAATTATTAAGCGGGCAGAGTTTGATTTTCCGCTCTGGTTCAAGCACAACAAGGGCTTTGAGGTAAAAAGGGCATTGGATTATAATACTCCTTTCATCCTGCAAGTTGGAGGATGTAATTTTCATGACGGGACAGAAACAGGAGGGTGCTGGTATTGTTTTGTTGATAATAAAAGCAATGATGGAAAGATTGGCAAGGGCAAGGCTTGGCTTGGAGCAAACGAAACAATTGATAGCATGCTATCCGCAATTAAGAAAATCAATGAAGTCTACAAAAAGTACGGCGTGGACATGAACATAAAGGTGCTAAGAACTTCTGGAGGAGAGCCAACTATTACGTTAGATTATGTTTTGGCACTTTGGGGTGAAATCGGAAAGCGCGGCTTGGACTTTGTAGGCCAGATTGATAGCAACTTGTCCACGGGCTCTGTTGTTAAGAGATTTGAAAAAGAAGGAATTTACGAAAAGAACATCCTGGAAAAACTCGCAAAATACCCTATTAAGTTCTTAACTGCAATCAAAGGCACTGATGAGGAGAATCTCAGGAGCAATGTGCAGTCAGACACCACAATGAAAGAACAGCTTTATTCAATTAAGAGAATCTTTAAGGCAGGGTTTGATATTTATCCGCAGGTATATAATCCTAATCCTGATAGCTTGTGGTCTTACATGGAGAAGATGGACAGGCACATTGAGAATTTCTCGCTCAGAGCGCACATAGGCCCCTTAAAGATTTATGGCCCTACAACGCAAAGGCTGACTTGTGAAGCATTAAGACTTGGAAGAGTCCCAGAAGAGTTTATTGCTGAAAAAAAGCAGGAATGGGAGAATAATTACAATGCCGGCTGCGAAATCATGGACTTATATCTCCAAGAGAATTACGGAGTAGGCTACAAGGACACTGTAAGGTCTGATGTTGAGCTTAAGCTGCTGAAGAAGTAAGAATGTCAAAGCCAGCTTAATCACAAACTTTTTAACTTCAAATTTTTTTCTTTTCTTTTATGATTATACATTCTTTGAGGCTGAGGAATATCCGCTCCTATGTTGACGAGACTATAGAGTTCCCTGACGGCTCTGTTTTATTATCCGGAGACATCGGTGGTGGCAAGACTTCCATTCTTCTAGCCATGGAGTTCGCTATCTTTGGAATTATGAGAGGCTTGGTGGATGGTCGTAGCCTGCTAAGGCATGGAGCTAATCAGGGTAGTGTTGAGCTAAGCTTTACTCTCGGTAAAGACCAGATTTTTATTAAGCGCTCATTAAAAAGAACTAGCAATGGTGTTGTCCAGGATAATGGAGAATTAATTGTCAACAATGTTTCTTTCATGGGCACACCTCAGGAATTAAAATCCAGGATTCTTGAAATGATAGGCTACCCTGAAGAGCTTTTGACAAAATCAAAATCATTAATCTTCAGATACACAGTCTTTACGCCTCAGGAGGAGATGAAGAAGATTCTCTACGAGAACAGGGAGGAAAGATTGGATGTTCTGAGAAGATTGTTCAACATTGACAAGTACAAGCGAGTAAAGGAGAACGCTCTCATATATATTAGGGAGCTGAAGAACAGGGCTAATGTACTGGAAGGAAAGCTTGAAGCTTTGCCTGACAAGAAAAAAGAATTAGAAGACTACGGCAAGCAGGCTGATGAATTAAAAGCAGAGCTGGAGAAAAAAGATAAAGAACTTCTCAGGATTAAATCTGATTTTGACAATGCACAGCAAGAGTTTGAAGTGCTTGAGAAAGAGCTTGAAGAATTGAAAAAGCTAGAAAAAGAAAATGCTGTTGGCAGGAATGAATTAAGCTCATTAAACAGGCAGCTGGAAAGAGAAGAAGCAGAGCTTAAGAAAATAATTCCTCTCATTGACGAGCTTTTGAAAAGCCTTGGAGGATTTGATGCCAGCAAAGCTGGTGAGATGAAGCAGTTGGTAGAGAGAAAGAAGGCAGAACTGAAGAACCTTGACAAGCAATTATCTGATATTAACACCAGGAGAGCAGAGAACTCCACCAGGAAGAATGCTTCCAGCAAGATTCTAGGCGAGATTTCCAAGCTTGACGTCTGCCCGACTTGCAAGCAGAAAGTTACGCCTGAGCATTTGCAGGAAGTAACTGCAAGAGAGCAGGTGATTATCAAGGCTTGTGAGACTAACCTTTCCAAGCTTGAAGAGTTTGAGAAGAAGTTTTCTGATAAAAAAGAATCTATTGAAGCAGAGATTGAAATCTACATCAAAGGAGAGAGAGAGCTCGAGGCAAAGAAAGCCAGGATTGAAGCATTGGATGAGAAAAAGGAGCGCAAGAAAAATCTTGAACAGGAGATTAGTGAATTGAAAGAAAGCATTGCAAAAGCAAATGCAAAGATTAAGGAGTCAGAGAATCAGCTGGAGAAACAGAAAGACAGGAAGATAGAGTTTGAAAAAGCAAAGAAAGAACTGGAGAATAAGAGAGAAGAAAAGTACAAGCTAGAAAAACTTGTTGTGGAGAACAAGACCAGGATAAGCACATTAAACCAGGTTGCAGAAAGATTGAAAAAAGAGATTGCGAAGATGGGAGAGGATGAGAAGCAGTTGGTTAGGCTCAATGAAGTCAAGGACTGGCTTGAGAATAATTTCATCAGCCTATCAGACATCATCGAGAAGAATATATTGTCCATGATTTATAATGAGTTCAATGCCTTTTTCCAGGAATGGTTCAGCACCTTGATAGAGGACGAGACCATGAACATAAGGCTGGATGATTATTTCTCACCGGTTATTGAGCAGAACGGCTATGAGACCTGGGTCGAGAACTTGTCTGGCGGAGAAAAAACCAGCGTAGCCCTGGCTTATAGATTAGCACTTAACAAGGTGATTAATGACTTCATGAGCAGCATCAGGACAAGAGACTTGATAATCCTTGACGAGCCAACAGAAGGATTCAGCTCAGAGCAGCTTGACAGAGTTAGAGAAGTATTGAACCAGACCAATGTTAAGCAGACCATCATTGTCAGCCACGAAGCCAAGATGGAAGGATTCGTGGACCATATCATACGCATCAGGAAAGACGGGCATGAAAGCAGGATTAGCAGGGAATAAATTTGGTGTCATAATGATAAAACGTTGTGTATCTGTAATTATTTTTTATGATGAGAAAAAAAGAATACTTCTTCAAGATAGAAGGGAAATTTCTAAAAGAGGAGAGGACTGGGGATTCTTTGGTGGGCATCTTGAAAATGATGAAACTCCTGAAGAAGCGCTAGTGCGGGAGATTAAAGAAGAATTAGACTATCAATTGGATAAATATTCTTTTCTGAAGGAAGTTCATTATGTTACACCCGAACTCGATATAACTTTATATGCGTTTATAGCACCATTAAAAGATAAATTGAAGAAATTTAATCAAAAAGAAGGCACAGGAATGAAATTATTCACTCTCGAGCAGGCAAAGAAACTAAAAATGGTGCCAACAGATTATCCTGTATTGGATGCTTTAAAACAAATTCTGTGAATTTTTTACATACGTAAATCTTTTTTCAAAAGATTTATATACCTCTATTGCAAATAATTGAGTAGTTAATAATTAGTATGGAAATGGAAGGTGGGTGTGAATGAAGAAGCAGGTATGGATAATTACATTAGTTCTTTTATTAGCCGCAGCATTAGCCAGTGCTGAAGCAATGAACATAATACTGCAAGCGCCTGCTGATAACATATCCACAACAAAATATTCTCAGGACTTTCTTTTCAGCTTTACCCAGCTGCCATCCTCTATACTGAATTGCTCATTGCTGATTGATAACCAAGTCAAGGGTTACAGGAATACTTTGCTGCAGCAGAACAACAACAAGATAAGCGTAACATTAGAAGCTGGCAGTCATTCATGGTTTATCCTGTGCATTGACTCAGGACTTAATGAGATTGTTTCAGCCACAAGAACAATTACCTTGAACCAGAGCAGCGCAGCACAGGAAGGCTACCAGACCATCTACAATCCTGATGGCTTGAGAAGTTATTTATTGACAATTGCTCCAGGCCAAAGCCCTGTGACTCTGCCGGCTATGAAAGCAGGAGAAGACATAAGGATTAGCCTTGGCGGCAAAATCTATTATATTGATGTTATCAAGATGGGCAATGATGTCAACACCACGTTTGTCGAGGTCAGGAACAGGGCTACGAACAAGTATTACAGGATGCTCACGCCTGATTCTGCTGACTTTGATTTCAACAACGACTCCACTACTGATGTTCGCCTTTATCTCAGCAATGTGGAGAGAGGAGTTAATGCTTATTTCATAGTCATACCTTACCCTGCTGCACAGGAGCAGCCAGCAAACACATCTGCAGCAAACCAGTCAGAAACAACAACACAGCCAGCAGAGCAGAATAATGAGATAGGAACTGAGCAGCCATCGCAGGCAGAGAATTTCTCAACAGAGCAGCCAACTCAGGGAAATGAGCAAACATCAGCACCTACTGCTGTCACTCCAACTGCTGCTGCGCCCAGGAACAGCCTCTGGATTATTATAGGCAGCATATTCCTGGTGATTATCATTATCATTGTAGTCTTCTTGGTGCTGGAGAATTCTGGCAAAGGCAAAAAAAAGAAGACTAGCAAAACAGATTTTACTCCGAAGAAAGGAGCAGGCAAAGTTGTGATTGTCAAGAAGGGCGAAGTGAAGAAAGAACAAAAAAAAGAAGAAACAAACAAGCCTTCCAATGACGCTCCTGTTGTTTCAAATCATTCAGATGAAGCTCCTGTTAGTAATGAGAAGTTTGAGATTATAAAGAGCACTGGGAGGAGATTCAGAAAATGAGAAAACATAGCAAGCTCGAAATACTCTACGGCTTATTTGCCCTGGCACTAATCTACATCATCATCAACAATAACGCCTCAATAACAGGCTTTGTCATCAGTCCAGGCGCAGCCATAACTCCAGTATCTCCAGCAGACAGCTTCACAATAAAAGCCAACAGCGGCTACTTCATCTTCGCCTATCCTACTGATTTCCAGGCGCAGGAATGCAGCCTGATAATGAATGACAAGCTGGTAAAAAAAACAACAGCCTTGCTTTCGCCTACTGATACAAGGATAAGGACAGACCTGACTCCAGGAACTTATTACTGGAAAATCCAGTGCGTTGACAATAGCAGCATAGCAATGGAGTCGCCTGTGAGGCTGCTAACAATAACATCTGCTGATGAGCCTAATCCTGAATTGAAAATAACCAAGTTCTCAGGCCAAGCAGGCTACTTGTACTCGTTCACGCTCCACCCAGACCTTGAGATACAAATCAACAACGTAGTCCCAAATGATATTATCCAGGTGAAGAGCGGAGAGAACACCTACAGCATGAGCATACTGCGCATAATCCAGGACTACACGAAAAACATTCAGTACTCTGAAATACTGGTGACTCCTGGCAGCAAAAGACTAAGAATAGATGAAGGAAGCTCTGCGTTCATAGACTTCAACAATGACGGCAAGGATGACTTGAAATTAACACTTGACTCTGTCAGCTACGGCAAAGCATATTTGACAGCAAGCAACAAGCAGGAAACACCCAAATCTCCAGGAGTTCAGGAGCCGAGCATAATAATCAGTCCTGTGCAATCGACGCAGGAACAAGCGCAGGCAACAAGTTCTCCTAAATCAGCAACTCAGCAAGAGCCTGCAACACTAATCTCAGCAACAGAGAGCAAGAGCAGCTTCATAGTATTATTACTGATAGGAGTAATCGTGGTGCTGATAATCGCCATCATCTCCACCATCATGAGCAAGGTAGAGAAGGAAAAGAAATATCTCACAGAACTAAAAACAGCGCCAATAGTTCAAGAGCAGAAGACGAGTGAGAAGAAGAGAACAGCAAGAAAGAAAATAAAAAAGAAAGTTAAGAAGAAAAAGAAGGCTAAGAAGATTGCAAAGAAAAAAAATAAATCTTAAAATTCTTTTGTTCGTGGTTAATTAAGTCTATCTGGAACATCTAAACTGCAAGTTGTCAATACGGCATTTTTTATTGGGACAGAAAAAGTGTTAGCTATCGGAACACCATCAGGGCCTAAATCTGCCTCCGCAAGAAATTCGATAATATTGTCTCCTAAAATTACTCCATGGCTATCAGTTATCTTAAGGTCTTGATACGTCAATTCTAAATAGTCAGGTCCATAATAATTATGGATATTTTCTCCCGGATTTTCTGCTCGTCTAAGTCCTCCATTTCCAAAGACTCTCTCACTTAGAACGTGAAAATTTGCGACCGTAACAGAATAATCAAAATCGTATTGCGTATTTAACATTGTGTAAGTAACTTCTTTAGGTAGGAGTTTCATAGCTATTGCTTCACAATTTTGAGCTGGAGTTATTGTTGCTGGTTTTTCTTCTGGCACATTATTACTACTATAGGATATGTGTTGAGGAACTCTCTGTTGAATTACTGGAGTTGGAGCATTTTCAGGAAGAAAAAGGATTTGATAAAGATTTCTATCTTCAAAGGATTTCCAACTTCCATCTGGCTGTTTTATAGACTCAGGAAAAATAATATGCTGAAATGGTATGAAGAAGAAAGTAATAATAAGCAATCCAATAAGAAGAACAACAGCAAGGATTATCCACAAAGTTTTTTTATTCACAAACTTAAATTAAGATTTTGAACTATTTAAATATTCTTAAAAATCGGTTGAGAGGGAGTATTTTTCTATTGGTGTCAAAGTTACTTAGCGAGTTTCAATAGAGAAAAAATTAATAATAGTGGAAAAGCTAAAGCGACACATATTAACAAAAATAAATAAATTACCATTAAAACTGATTGCAAAAGAGAACATAGAGAATCAAAAAATGACATACTGCTCGTCATTAAGATTATAACCCCTATAAACACCAAATTAGCTTTTAAGATTATTTGGCTGTATTCTGCTTTTTTTTTGTTAATATTGATGCGGTTCTTGTCCTTATGATGAATAAAGATTAAGTAAGCAACAATGTATGATAAAATTAGAGGAGAATACTGCAATAAAGTTTTATCCACACTATCAAAGCTAACTGAAGATAAAAAGTAACCAATTGAAGCTATCCAAAATATAAATATTACAAAGTTTATGTGAAATAGATTGTTAAGAGTATCAATCTCCTTATTCATGTAATGAGGATATGACTCACATTATTTAAATATTCTTAAAATCAAAATCTAACAAACAATAACCTTTTAAAACAAATCCATTCTCTTGTTTTTTATTCGGGGCCGTAGTGTAGCCTGGCTATCATTCTACCTTGGGGTGGTAGGAACCGGAGTTCGAACAGCTTTTTGCGAAAAAGCTGGCAAAAATAAATTAAGGAGGATATTCATTTCATGAAATCCTCCGAATTGCCGAAAGCAAAAATCTCGAAAGTCTCCGCGGCCCCACTTTATTTTCAGAACGATTTGTTGGGCATTCTTTCATAAATTTCGTCATGATGGCCAAAATCAATAAAGGATATTTTATTTTCTTCTTTTATGAATTTGAAAACCAGGACAAAATGCCCGAGATGCACTCTTTTCCTGTCTTTCATGTCATATCTTAGGTTCTTGTAATGCTCAACGTCTTCGGAGCTGGTTATTTCCTCAATTTTCTTCAGCACTCTTTCATACATTAGCTTGTCCTTTTTGGAGAGCTTGTTCAGAATCTCTTTTAGTGAAGGCTTTATCTCATAATTTTTCATTCTTTGGCCTCAATAATCCTCCTAAGTTCAGCAATGTTCTTGAACTTTATGCCTTTCTGTTTCTCTATGAGATTCAGTTTTTCAATATATTCTGATCTCAGGGCTGGTTCGAGAATATCCTGCTCATACTTTTGAGCCATTACTTCAATAGCCTTGCTCTTGTCCTTAAGGCCAAATTGAGCCTTTACAATGTTCAACACTCTGTTCGTATTATTATCAATGTTTATTATTGCCTGAACCATAATATCACCTTAATACCATATTAATATAGTATTAATATTTAAATCTTTTGGTTTTAATTAATGTAATTATTGTTTCTAAAGCACATTTTTTAGGCTTCATCCTAAATCTCGCACTCGCTCGCTTTTCACAGCTTCTCACTTTCAATTATTCCTGAATAAGGCTGACATTCTCCGTATGAGACAACCCTCTTGTCAGCTCGTTTTCTTTACTCGCAGAAGCTCGACTTAAGGCTGTGAAAAGATTTGTCGGATGAAGCCCTGCTCTCCCAAAACTTTTTAAATAGAGGATAAAAGTAATGGCTGGATGGACACATTGCTTTTTTCCAAGGAGGACAAGGAGAAGACTAAGATTAGGCACAGGATTTTCTACCTTTTAGGACTGGTACTAATCCTTCTCATCGGCAGCTCGATAGTATATTCGCATCTTGAGCATTGGAGCTTCCTGGATTCTTTTTACTTCTCAACCACCACCATGACTACCATTGGCTTCGGTGACATGCATCCTTCCACTCCTCTTTCCAAGGTCTTCACCATCTTCTTCATCTTGACAGGCGTGACTATCATGCTTTACGTCTTGTCCCAGCTGGGAATGTATTACATGCACTACCTTGATTATCACAGGCCTGCGATTCATGAGAATATTAAGAAGACTGTGAAGAAGCTCTCATTTAATAATGAGCCTGACAAATGGGTGGATCTCTATCGGTTGAAAAAGAAATAGAGTTGTTCTAGGGGGCTCCGGTCGCAGACTAGGAGGCCGCCTTTTTTGCTTAAGCTTTACGTATAAAGCTTAAAATAGAAAGGTATATAAATGAATATATCAAAAAGGAATAGCATAGCGCTATGGGAAGGAGGCGAGGTTGTTATGATGACTAAAAAACCCGTGAAAGTTACAATCTTTTTATTAATAACAATAATAATACTGCTAGTTTCTATTATTCAAGCATCTGCTTTCTCTTATTTTGTGGATGTCCTTAACAACACCATTGCCAAGGAAGAAGCTGCGAACTTCCAGCTCACCATCAGGAACGGCGGAGATTACAGTGACTATTTCACCATCAGCACGACTGATGTGAACTGGATTGTGGATGTGACTCCTGCTTCTGGTCCGGTAGCTGCCCGTTCAGACGGAATTTTCAATGTTGCCATTAGGCCCAAGGTGAATGTGCCCGAGGGAAGGACTTATTTCGTGCCTATCAAGATAAAGTCAGAGGAAACAGGATTCTACTTTGAGGATACAGAGAAGTTCGCCCTTTACGTAGTCTCGCCTGATATGAGGCCAGGAGTATATGTTCCTACTGTGACTCCTGTAGTGGATGTTGACAAGACTGTTGATCCGCGGCAAAAGGTTTCTGTGACAGTAATACTGAAGAACAGGAATCCGAGGGAGCTTGAAAACCTGACAGTTATTGTTAACGGTGAAGTTTTCTACAAGGAATACTCAGCAGACCTGTTAGCGCTCGAGGAGAAGACTAATGAAATACTCTTCGAGATAAATCCTTTGACGCCTCCAGGGACCAAGACTTTGACCTTGGACTTGTTGTTTGGCGGAAAGAAAATTGGGGAGTCCTCGCTTGATTATGATATCCTCGGCTACACTGACTTGCAAGAGACAGCTTCAAAGAGCACAGTCTTATTCAGGACAGTGGAGAAGTACATAATCTTTAACAATGGGAACGAGCCAGGAATTGCTGAGAAGAAATTCTCAATTAACTTCTTTGAAAGGATGTTCACCAAGTTCACGCCAGACGCTGTGAAGGAGAAAGGCAGCGACGGCAGCAGGTACTATGTTGTCAGGAAAGAGCTGGGCTCACAGGAAACAATTAACATAGCCAAGGTTACTGATTACAGAGTCCTGGTAATAATCATTGTCGTGATACTGGCAGTTATTATTCTATATTTCATGCTCAGAAGCCCGGTCATAATCATCAAGAATGCAGAGCCTCTTGGGAAAACCGAAGATGGAGTGAGTGAAGTGAAGATACGCCTCTACCTGAAGAACAGGTCGAGGAAGCCTGTGCGCAACCTGAGAGTTGTGGACACAGTGCCGAGCATAGCAGAGATTGACAAGAAAACCCACCTGGGATCAATGGAGCCGGTAAGCATCGGCAAGAGCAAGAGAGGAACAGTGCCTAGGTGGGAGATGGACGTGCTCGAAGCCTACGAGGAGAGAATCATCTCCTATAGAATAAAATCAAAGCTGACGCTGATAGGAGGCATCAGGCTGCCCAGCGCCAAGGCAACCTTTGACGCCAAGCCAGGCAAGGAGAGAGTAACCTACTCCAGCAGCATCAACATGATATACAAGGAGCAATAAAATATTTTTTTTCTTTGAATAATTTCATTATTTGCAAAACTTTTATAAAGCCCGAATTTTTCATAATAGCAGAACCCCGCCTAGCTTAACGGTTTGAGCACTTGGCTGTAGATGTCGCAGGACTGGACTGAAAAGTCATGAATGAACCGCGACCAGCCGTGCCCGAGAGGTTCCTGGTAAGCCTTTGCGAAAGCCTTAAGGGAAAAAGTCAAGGTGGACGTAACTTCGTTAGTCCACCGAACTAAGAAAGCATTCGCAGGCTTGGGAAATTCGATTCCGGGGGCGGGGATTGATATTCACACTCAAGTCCGGCACAATATTTAAATAGTAGTTATTATACACTTTTTCTAATGCCAATAGTAGATTATGCACACATAGGAGCAGTAGCAAAGAAAGCGCTGCTCAGCAATCCAAAGATTAGCCCTAAGAATAAGGAAGCGCTAAAAAGATTTCTTGAAGCATACAAAGTAAGCCCTGCAAGGGAAAACATCTTCTGCAGACAAATAGGAAAAATGATTGAAAGAGTCCACGACATAGAAAAAGAAATGCATGACCCTGATGTTATCAATCCATTGTTCAAAAAGCTCAAGAACGAACTAAGCGACTCATATTACAGCACAGTTGTCAACGTAAGCCTATGCTTTGTCAGATGGCTAAATGATGGAGAAAAACCCAAAGGATTCAAAGACATAAAGAACACTCCAAAAGCCGCCCAGAGGCGTGCATTAAAACCTAAAGACATGATAACCTGGGAAGAAGGATTATTAATTGCTCAGCAAAGCCAAAGCATCCAAATGCAGGCAGTATTACTAACCCAGCTGGACTGCGGATTCAGGCCATCAGAGTTCATAGACCTCAACTATGGAGATGTAAGCATAAAAGGAGAGTTCGTAATCTTTTCTGTGAAAGGCAAGACAGACGCCAGAGAAGTATGGATGCACAGGGCAGTGCCATATTTCCTAAGATGGTATGATAATCATCCAACTAAGAAAAAAGATGATCCTCTCTGGGTCTTGGAGAATATGAGGAAGAGCGCTGCAGAGAACAAGGCAAATATTATTAGATATAATTATCGCACACTGCAGCTAAGGATTGATTTCATGATGGAGAAATCAGGGCTAAAGAAGCCGTCTGACTTCTACATCTTAAGGCATTCAAGTTGTGTTCTTGACAAGAAAGATAATGTGCCAGAGGAGCTTGCTGCCAACAGGCACGGCCACAGCATAGCTTATTACTCCAACACCTACGGAAGGCTAGACATTGACGGAGTTTTGCAAAGGGCAAGGAAGCATTATGGAATTGAAGACGAGGAGAAAAAAGAGCCGCTCAAGAATATCAAATGCCCTAGGTGCAAGGCAATCAACGAGCCCAAAGCCAATTACTGCCAGAGCTGCGGATCACCACTAACCACAGAGCAAGCAGCCAAGAGCTACGCATTGCAGGAAGAGATGAATGATGAGATGAAGAAGCTAAAAGCACGCCTAGACAGGCAAACAGAAGCGCTCATGAGAGCGCAAGTAAAAGTCAGGAAAGAAGGAGGAAAGATCACCTTCGACAAGCTAATGGAAGAATGGAAGAAAGAGATGGGGGAGGATTCCTAGTATTCAAAGACCTGCAATCTGTTCATTTCTTACAAGGTAAATTTATATACCGCAAATTACTTCTATGCATAAATAATGAAAGAAATTGATTTAATTAAGAATCCTGAATCATTTTTCCTCAGAATTGAAAAGGAGGAAATGATTAACTCCGTTATAGACAGGCACAAATTATATCACCAAGCAAATGCGCTCTTACAGTTTTTAAAGGATGCGCGAACCCCGGTCATCATAGAGGAGGTGATGTTGTTCATACAATCCAGGGGCTGTTCCTTAAAATCCTCTCGTCAAATAATAGAGTCATTAACGGATTTGGGGCTGCTTAAAGAAACTTATGTCCAGGGAAAAAGAGCCTATACATTAGGCGACGGATGTGAGCCCCGTCACACGACTGCTTTGGGTGCAAGAAATAAAAGTTATTTTGAATATTTAAAAAATAGCGTAGAAAGCTGCCAAGACTATGAGGGCATCTTAGCGCATCTCCCGGGTTTCTATACAATTCTTTGCAATATTGCCCGTGACAGTAAATGTGATTGGTACACTAAAATGCTAATCAATGCGGCTCTTTCATACCTTGTGGTGGAAAATGATGTAATATCAGAGAAAAAGCAAGGTGCTAAGGGTTATCTTGACGACCTTTTCGTTTGTTCTTATGCATTGAAGCAGATAAGGGATAATGTCTCCAAAGAAATTATTGTAAGCAACCTGGGCGATGGTGAATCCAAAGAGGATATTTTAGAAGTGATTTACGAGGTGGTTACTAAAAGTTCATCTTATCTTGGTAAGAAAACTAAAAAAATTCTCGATTTTGTTGGGTTGAGCAAATTTAATGAATTTGATTTTCAGTATAACAATGAAAAGATGTGCGTCATAACCAGACTTAAGCGACAGAGGCGATTAATATACGCGATGTTGGCGGTGAAAACATATCATGTGCTGCACAATATGATTTCTACCAGACATACGATTCAACTCAGAGAGCACTTGTTTGAACATCCTGAATTTACCGAAATAAAAAAGTATATGGAGCTGGCCCAAGAAAATGAGTGAAACCACAGTCTATTCTGACATGCTAGAAGAGAAGTTCACCAATTATGAAGGAGAGTTTCAGAATCTTCTCAGGAACATCCCCATATTCTTTAATCTTCTGCAGAAGATATACCGTTCAAAAAAGCTTAAATTGGAAGCAAGATTAAAGATTAACGCTTGTTTTAGTTATTTCGCAATTCCGAACGATGTGATTCCAGATTATGACGGCCCGGTTGGCTTCCTTGATGATTTATTCATTTGCGCATATGTCTTGAATAATTTAACTGATGATTATTCAGATTTAATAGAGAAAAACTCACCTAGCGGAGTAGATATGAAAGAAGAAATCCGAAAAACGCTTCAGGAGACTCAATCCCAACTGAAATATTATGCCTCATCGATTCTGGGATTTTCAGGCCTCTTGAAGATTGAGGATTTAGCCAAGGAAATGGTTTTTCAGGACAAACCAGGCAATATTCATGAGAAAATTTGGAGATTGCAAAATCAAGTCCTAGATTTGACGGGATTGCTTAGAACAATATTAATTTCAGAAGGGCAGAAACCAGAGAGATACAAACTGAGTAAAATCAAGCTTTTATTCAGCAATAAGGAATGGTCAAAAGTTTTAAGAATATTAGAAAATGCAGAATTGTCTGAAACAAAATATGACGCCAGTCATGAGCAAGAGTTAGATAGGATAAGGAGAAAAGTACTTCTGGAATTAGATGAAGACTTGTTGGATGATTAAAATGAATGGGTTAGCAGAATACAATTGGGACACAAGATATAGCAGCGCGACCCATGATTTGATTAAAGATTTTTTCGTGCCTGCACTCAGTAGGTCGCGGTTCTATTATCGAATTGCTGGTTATTTCTCCTCAACAGCCATAGCTGCAGCTTTCAGAGGTATAAGCGCCTTTGTCGAAACTGGCGAAAAGATGTATCTCATAATCGGTAATGAACTGACTAAGGAGGATGCAGAAGCTATAAACAAAGGAGTCATGAATATAGATGAAGTTCTGCATCGAAAATGGGCGGAGTGTTTAAAAGATTTTCAGAATGATTTAATCAAGAAGAGATTCGAACTTCTTGCATGGCTGATTGCTAACAACAAGCTTGAAATCAGAATCGGTGTGAATAAGAGCAAGGATGGAAAATACTTATCTTCTCAGGAATCTACTTTCCATGAAAAGGTGTTGATATTTGAGGATTATGAAGGTGATATGATTCAGATAGATGGTTCTATAAATGAGACTTGGAAGGCCTGGAGGAGAAACCGAGAATCTTTCTGCGTGCATAGAAGCTGGATGGAAGGAAATGAAGAATTTATCACAACAGCTAAACAGGAATTCGAGCGAGTTTGGTCAAATCTGGATCAAACGTGCGAAATGATG
>Ga0209777_10000774_pt1 | contig 49645 bp, 49 predicted proteins | sample FrelakmetHBP12HB_FD_187147 | JGI IMG/M metagenome (GOLD analysis project Ga0209777, IMG submission 187147) | Freshwater lake sediment microbial communities from the University of Notre Dame, USA, for methane emissions studies -HBP12 HB (SPAdes)... | ecosystem: Environmental > Aquatic >... | reverse complement strand
CATCGCTCTGTTCAATGCTGAATTTCATGGTGGGGAGATAGCTCGGCTCCAATCCGACCAGGGTGATATCGGTCCCATGAAGAGTGGTGACGATCTTGAGGGAGTTGTCCCCGAGGATCTGCTTGGCAAGGTATGCACTGATGGCGTGCGGAATCGCGTAGTGAGCGTGGAGCAAATCCAGTTTCTCGAATCGTGCAACCTCGACGATCTTGCTCGCCAACGCCGGCGTGTAGAGGGGAAAATCGAACAGCGGGTACGTCGAGATCTCGACTTCATGGTACACAATGTTGCCGATAAAGCCATCCAGACGAATTGGCATTGCGTAGCTGATGAAATGGATTTTGTGCCCTCGCTCAGCGAGAGCCTTGCCCAGCTCGGAGGCAACAACTCCGCTACCGCCGTACGTCGGATAACACGTGATCCCAATATTCATACCAAATCCAGTGCAAAGGTAAAGAGAAAAGGGCGGAAATACAAATGAATTATGTGAAACTTACCGTACAGAACATCGTAAAGGATGTGGAGGGAAGACCCTGAATTTGACCGGACGAGAATGAGGTGCAAATAATATTTTTTTCGGGGGGATTTATTTTGATGTTGAAATTGTTTATATTTGGATCGTAAAAATTCATGAAGGCTATAAAACCCTTTAAATCAACCTAATTTTGCATTTATTGTGATATGAAGAAGGAAGGCCTAACTGTGAAGCATAAGGCAAGAGTCATCGGAATTGTTATTACGAGCTGCCCTTGTTGTGGAAATCCAATTAATTTTGACCGTCAGGTCTCCAAAATATGCGCTTATTGTGAAGAACTGGTGCATATCGACCTCGATAAGGTTGAGGTGAGCTTGCGTGGACCTGTTGTTGAAGGTCGCAAAATGAAAATCAGCATGAATTGAATTCTCTTAGGATCTTGACGTTGTCCTGATTTTTTCGTATATTTTGATTGATTGATGATTCCGCAAAGCGCGGAATCTTTTTTGGCCTGAAAGTGGACTCTTTAGGTCGTATTTAAGTCAAGGGTTACGAAATGTTTCAGCTATCGAAAAAGGTGGAGTACGGGTTGATCGCGATTCGCCATATGGCAAGCGGTCCCCCACATCATATTTTCACCGCAAGAGAAATTGCTGACGCATACCATATTTCCTACGAGCTCCTCTCGAAAGTAATGCAGAAACTTGCGAAGCAAAGATTCATCGGATCGCTCCAGGGAGTGCACGGCGGTTATACGCTTCTGCGCGATCCAAACGAACTGAAGGTCTCGTCGATCATCAATGCCATCGAAGGCAAGTTGAATGTCGCAATCGTCCAATGTGAAGCCGAGGCGGCGGAGAATTGTTCTATCCGTACCACGTGTACCATTAAAGATCCGCTGGTGAAGCTGCAGGGCAACATCAACAAGATGTTCGAAGAAATGACCGTCATGGAGATGGTGTGATACGGACTCCCGTCTATATGGATTATCACTCGACGACCCCGGTTGACAGCAGGGTGGTCGAGGCGATGCTGCCCTTTTTTACCGAGAAATTCGGTAACGCAGCAAGTCGCCAGCACATGTTCGGATGGATTGCGGAAGAGGCAGTCGAATCTTCACGCGCAAGTATTGCTCAACATATTGGGGCTGACCAAAAGGATATCGTCTTCACAAGCGGCGCAACGGAATCGAACAATCTCGCGATAAAAGGAATTGCCGAGGTACGGCGGCAGAAGGGGAATCACATTATCACTGTCCAGACGGAACACAAGTCAGTCCTCGACACCTGCAGGAGATTGGAGAAGCAGGGCTTCGAAGTGACCTATCTCCCGGTGGATTCCTTCGGCGTGGTAGATGTCAACCGGATCAGAGATTCACTCAGGCCGACGACCGTACTCGTCTCTGTCATGTTTGCGAACAATGAGATCGGAACGCTTCAATCGATCGCCGAGATCGGCAAGATCTGTCGCGAGCACGGGGTTGTTTTTCACACCGACGCGACGCAGGCGGTGGGTAAGGTGCCCGTCAACGTTTCGACAATGTGTATCGATGCAATGTCGTTCAGCGGGCATAAGATGTATGGGCCGAAGGGTGTTGGTGCCCTCTACGTGCGGCAGTCAAGCCCGAAAGTGAAGATAGCCATGCAGATGGACGGCGGCGGACATGAGCGCGGCATGCGGTCAGGCACCCTCAACGTTCCGGGCATCGTCGGTCTGGCGAAAGCACTGGAGTTGTCGGTAGAACTTATGGCCGAGGAATCGAAAAGGTTGATGGTGCTGCGCGACCGGATGTTCCACGAGTTTGTTTCCCGGCTCGATGCGGTTTCGTTGAATGGTCATCCGACGGATCGCCTGCCGCACAATCTGAACGTGAGTTTCGCATTCGTGGAGGATAATGCTCTTCTCATGAGCATGAAGGATGTTGCCATTTCGACCGGGTCGGCCTGCAGCACGGCAGACCCCGAACCGTCACACGTTTTGAAAGCGCTGCGGCTTCCGCAGGAACGATTGCATTCATCTCTCCGGTTCGGATTGGGCCGTTTCACGACGGAGGAAGAAGTGGAGTATGTGATAACGCGCGTCGTCGAGAGTGTCCGCAAACTGCGTGAGCTCTCCCCGGCGTACCAATCGCTGGTGAAAAAGCGGCACCAGACCGTTACCGTCTAACAAAGAGGAAAAAGCTATGAACGAATTCGAATTCGTCGCCAACCATAAAACGGAGTTTCTGAAGTACCTCAAATCGAAATTTCCCATCTATCATATGTCGAATGTCTTTTTCCGGGATTTTCATTTTGGCGTCATGTCGTATCTTAAAGAACATGGCAAAAGAGTCATGTACCCGGAAGGCGAAAGAATTGCCCGCCAGTTTGGACTTGAACTCGAAAAAGAGGGTACGTTCAAGAAAATCGATCACCAATCGTGGCTGCTGAACTACCCGGAGTTCGCATTACCGCGAGTCGAGAAAAGGGCGTCGTGAACGAGGATTCCCCTATGCCGACAGAAACAAACGCGATTGAAACGTTAGCGACTCAAGAGTACAAGTACGGCTTTGAGACCGAAGTCGAGTACGACTCCTTCAAAAAAGGCCTTAACGAAGACGTCATCCGGTTGATCTGGGAGACCAAGAGCGAGCCGGCGTGGATGCTCGAATGGCGTTTGAAGGGTTACCGCCAGTGGGAAAAAATGCGACAGGCGGGTGCTGAACCTACGTGGGCCAACATCAAATACGGCCCGATTGATTATCAGAATATCCGTTATTACTCGGCTCCCAAGAAAAGGCCGAAGCTCAGCAGCCTGGATGAGGTCGACCCTGAGATTCGAAAGACATTCGAAAAACTCGGAATCCCGCTTGAGGAACAGAAACTTCTTTCCGGCATTGCGGTCGATGCGGTGTTCGACAGTGTCTCGGTCGCGACGACCTTTCGGGAGAAATTGGCGGAGCTCGGCATTATCTTCTGCTCGATGAGCGAAGCGATCCGCGAACACTCCGACCTGGTCCGGAAGTACCTTGGATCGGTCGTTCCCTCTACGGACAATTTCTTTGCCGCACTCAATTCGGCCGTGTTTAGTGACGGGTCGTTTGCGTACATCCCCAGGGGTGTGCGATGTCCGATGGAGTTATCGACGTATTTTCGCATCAACGCGCGCGACACCGGTCAGTTTGAACGAACGCTGATAGTCGCCGAGGAAGGCGCGTACGTGAGCTATCTCGAGGGATGCACCGCGCCGATGCGCGATGAAAATCAGCTGCACGCTGCCGTTGTCGAGCTGGTCGCTCTCGACAATGCCACGATCAAGTACTCTACCGTGCAGAATTGGTATCCGGGCGACAAGCAGGGCAAGGGTGGAATTTATAATTTCGTCACCAAACGCGGGAAATGCCTCGGCAAGAACTCTAAAATCACGTGGACGCAGGTCGAGACCGGCTCCGCGATCACATGGAAGTATCCCGGGTGCATCTTACTGGGCGACAACTCCGTCGGCGAGTTCTATTCAGTGGCGGTGGTGAATAATTACCAGCAGGCCGATACGGGCACAAAGATGATTCATATCGGGAAAAACACAAAAAGCACCATTGTCTCCAAGGGCATCTCCGCAGGCCACGGCCAGAATTCGTACCGGGGTCTCGTGAGGATTTCCAAGAGCGCGACGAATGCGCGCAACTTCTCGCAATGCGATTCGCTGCTCATCGGCGACAAATGCGGCGCCCATACGTTTCCGTACATGGAAGTTAAGAATACCTCCGCGCAAATTGAGCATGAAGCATCCACGTCGAAGATCGGCGAAGACCAGATTTTCTACTGCAAACAGCGCGGCCTTTCCACTGAAGATGCCGTCAACATGATCGTCAACGGATTCTGCAAAGAAGTTTTCCGGGAGCTGCCGATGGAGTTTGCCGTCGAAGCTCAGAAACTGCTCGGCATAAGTCTGGAAGGAAGCGTTGGTTAGTTGGTTCGTTGGTTCGTTGAATCGTTCTATCGTTGAATCGTTGGAAAGTTGAATCATTGACTGATTGACTCATTGCTGAACGCCGATTGTTCATTACTCATTGCTCATTGCTCAAAGCTCATGGACCGGATTATACGAGAATTAATTTTGAATTGAGATATGGAGAAATTAATGCTTCAGATTATCGATCTTCACGCGAGCGTTCAGGGAAACGAAATACTTAAAGGGATCAACCTGCGGGTCAATGTCGGTGAGGTTCATGCCATCATGGGCCCCAACGGCTCGGGGAAAAGCACGCTCGCCCAGGTGCTTGCGGGCCGCGAGTCGTATAACGTCACCGGTGGACAGGTGTTGTTTGAAGGGAAGGATTTGCTCGCGATGAAACCCGAGGAACGTGCCCGTGAAGGATTGTTCATGGCGTTTCAGTATCCGGTCGAGATTCCCGGTGTGAGCAATACGTATTTCCTCAAGGCGGGGTTGAACGCAATTCGAAAGCATCGTGGACTTGAAGAACTCGATGCGATGGAGTTTCTGAAACTGGTGAAACAGAAGGCGAAATTCGTCGAAATGGATGAGAGCCTGCTCAACCGGCCCGTGAACCATGGGTTCTCCGGCGGTGAGAAGAAACGAAACGAGATATTCCAGATGGCTATTCTCGAGCCGAAGCTTGCCGTTCTCGACGAAACCGACTCCGGACTGGATATCGATGCGCTGAGAATCGTCGCCGACGGAATCAATAAATTGAGAAGCAAAGAGAATTCGGTCATTTTGGTCACGCACTATCAGCGGCTCCTGAACTACGTCGTTCCGGATTTCGTGCACGTGCTCGTCGACGGGCGGATCGTCCGGTCCGGCGGGAAAGAACTGGCTTTCGAGCTCGAGGAAAAAGGATACGATTGGTTGAAAGAGGGATTCGAAGAAGTTGAAGCACATGCGTAGAAGCTGAAGAGACAATAATGCGAATTGCCGATCAAAATAAGAACTGGTACGTGTCCAGGTTCGAGTCGTTCGAGAAGAGTCTCAATGGCGAGGCGAACTCGAAAATCCACACCGTTCGCAAAGCTGCAATTGCCCGGTTTGCCGAGCTTGGCTTTCCTACAACACGTGACGAGGAATGGAAATATACCGACATTTCATCCTTTGCCGGCGTGCAGTTCGACCCGGTCGTAAAGGATCAGCCGCACCATCCCGCCGCGAACGATGTGCAGAGATTCCTGTTTAAAGATGGCGGGTATTCGAGGTTGACATTTGTCAACGGTCAATACGCAAAACATCTCTCATCGATTCCTTCGCTGCCGCCCGACGTCATCGTGGGAAGTCTTGCCGAGGCGTTGAAGAATGAGAACGGAGTTGTGCATGAACACCTGGCCCGTCATGCCCGGTACGAGAGGAACGCTTTCGCGGCCCTGAGCACCGCGTTTCTGCAAGACGGCGCGTACATCTTCATTCCAAAAGGCGTGATCCTCGGAACACCGGTCCACGTGCTTCATGTCTCGACCGGCTCTGAGAAAGAGCTGGCCTCCCATCCGCGAAATCTTATCATCGCGGGGGCAGACAGTCAGGCCACGGTGATCGAAAGTTATGTGAGCCTCTCGAACAACCGCTATTTCACAAACACGGTCACGGAGATCGTCCTTGGGGAGAACGCCGTCGTGGAGCATGAGAAACTGCAGATGGAGAGCAGCCGTGCACTCCATGTAGGATTGACGCACGTCCAGCAGGCCCGGAGCAGCAATTTTGTATCCAACTCAATGAGTTTTGGAGGCGAGCTGGTCCGGAACAACATTGTTGCTGTTCTCGACGGAGAAGGGGCGGAATGCACTCTCAACGGTCTCTACCATGGTTCCGGCAATCAGCTCATCGACAACCATACGGCTATCGACCACGCGAAGCCTAACTGCAGCAGCCATGAATTGTACAAGGGGATCATGGAGGGAACGTCGAAAGGTGTCTTCAATGGAAAAATTATCGTGCGGGAGGAGGCACAAAAAACCGACGCGAAGCAAACGAATAAGAATCTCATCCTTTCCGAGGGCGCAACAATCGACACGAAACCGCAGCTTGAAATTTTCGCGAACGATGTAAAATGCACGCACGGCGCTACGATTGGACAATTGGACGATGAATCCATTTTTTATCTACGTTCGCGCGGTGTCGGCCTGGACGAAGCACGCATACTGTTGATCTATGCGTTCGCCGGTGAGGTTGTGGAGCGCGTCGGTGTCGCAGCCGTACGTGACCGCCTTGACCGGATTCTCCACGAACGGCTTGCACGGTAATGCCGATGTCTGATCTTCGAGAACTATATCAGCAGGTCATCCTCGACCACAACAGGAGTCCGCGGAATTTTCACAGGATGGACGATGCCACCCGGATGGTGGAAGGCTTCAATCCTCTGTGCGGCGACCGGTATACGGTGTACGTCAAACTGGAAAACAATGTCATCAAGGATATCAGTTTTGAAGGTGCCGGATGCGCAATTTCGAAGGCGTCCGCGTCGGTCATGACCTCCGAGTTGAAAGGGAAAACGGAAGAAGAAGCAGAGGCGTTGTTTGACAAATTCCATAAGCTGGTCACCGGGGAATTGCATCCGGATGTTGAGGATGATGGCCTCGGCAAATTAGCTGCATTTTCGGGCGTTTCTGAGTTTCCTATGAGAGTGAAATGCGCTATTCTCGCCTGGCATACGCTCCACGCGGCGCTTCAATCGAAAGAGCAAGTTGTATCGACAGAATGATATCTTCTCAGGAATCAAACATGGAATCGACAAATCCACAGCAGCCGCAGGTCGCGGTCATCAGCTCAATCGAAAAAACGGTCATCGAAGCGCAGGTCGTCGAAGCTGTCCAGACATGCTTTGACCCGGAAATTCCGGTGAATATCTATGAGCTCGGATTGATCTATGGAGTTGATGTTGACGATAACGGTGGCGTGATCGTGAGGATGACGCTGACCAGTCCGTACTGTCCGGCGGCGCAATCGCTACCTTTGGAAGTCGAAATGAAGGCGAAGAAAGTCCCCGGCGTAACGTCAGTGAAAGTGCAGGTGGTTTGGGACCCGCCCTGGAATCCGAATATGATGACTGAAGCCGCAAAACTCGAACTTGGTATGTTTTAGTATAGGAGAACCTCAATGGCAGAAACGATGACATTCAAAAAACCGGAATTGAAAGAGGACATTATCGTCACGCCCAGAGCTGCCCAGCATATCGGCAGCATACGGAAGGAGAATGCCATTCCTGAAACTCATGGTTTGCGCGTTGGTGTGAAGGGCGGCGGATGCTCGGGCTTTACGTACGTCCTGGGCTTTGATGCCGAACCGGGCCACAATGACAGGGTCATTGAATCCGAAGGGATCAGGCTGTTCGTCGACCCCAAAAGCCTCTTCTTTCTTTCAGGCACGCAACTGGACTTCCAGGATGGACTGAACGGCAAAGGATTTGTATTCAACAATCCGAACGCCGCACGAACCTGCGGGTGCGGAAATTCCTTCGGCGTTTGACACAGCGTCTGGAAAACGTACCCGGTAGGACTTTTTGATGAAAGACATGCTCGACGCAAAAAAAATACGCGAAGATTTTCCAATCTTCAAACGCCTGGTGAAGGGAAAACCGCTGGTGTATCTCGACAGCACCGCGACAACCCAGCGACCAAACGCCGTCATGGAGGCCATGGACGATTATTATCATAATTATAACGCCAATGTTCACCGCGGCGTTTATACTATCAGCGAAGAGGCTACACGAGCGTATGAGAACGCGCGGGATAAAGTCAGCCGCTTCATCAACGCGAACCGGAGGGAGTGCGTCGTTTTTACACGCGGCACCACGGAGTCTATTAACCTCGTCGCGAGCAGTTGGGGGCGGACGAATCTCAAACCGGGTGATGAAATCCTGCTGTCAGTTATGGAACATCACAGCAATCTTGTTCCATGGCAATTGGTAGCACAACAAACGGGAGCGAGGCTTCGATTTATTCCGTTGACGCGGGATGGCCGGCTCGACCTGGAAAAACTCCCACAGCTTTTGTCGGCGAAAACAAAAATTGTCTCGCTGACGTACGTCTCTAATGTGCTGGGAACGATCAATCCGGTCGCGAGTATCATCAAACAAGCCCACGCGGTCGGCGCTGTCGTCATGATCGACGGTGCGCAAGCCGCGCCCCACATCAAGATCGATGTTCAGGCGATAGACTGCGACTTTCTCGCATTCTCCGGGCATAAGATGCTCGGACCTACCGGCACCGGAGTTCTGTACGGCAAGCTTCATCTACTGGAAGCCATGCCGCCGTACCATGGGGGCGGAGACATGATCGTTGAGGTGCAACTGGAAAGGTCAACGTACCGGGAGCCGCCCGGAAAATTTGAAGCCGGCACGCCCAATGTTGCCGGTGTGATTGGTCTCGGCGCGGCGATTGACTACCTGAACCGCCTCGGGATGGAAGCCATCCAGACGCATGAACGCGCCCTTGTCCGGGTGGCACTGGATGCGCTGAAGGGGTTCAACGACATCGAAGTTTACGGACCGATTCCCGAACGGAGCGGTGTCGTCGCTTTCAACATGAAGGGAGTGCATCCACACGATGTCGCGACGATTCTCGACGACGAGGGAATCGCCATTCGCGCGGGCCACCACTGCGCCCAGCCGTTGATGCATTGGCTGAATGTTCCGGCGACGAACCGGGCCAGCTTCTACATCTACAACACTGACGATGACGTCGAGCGTCTCATGTCAGCTCTAAGGAAAGTTCAGGAGATTTTTGCACCAGTACCGGTTCCGTGAGGTGTTTCCATGCCGAAGATGCCATGAGGATAAATTCGAAGCACGAAATCCGAAATCTTAAACAAAATCCAAACACTAAATCCAAAATTCAAAACATGCTTGATTTGTTAGATGTCCTGGTTGAATGCAGGTATTGGTCCTTGTTTAGAATTTAGATATTCAGATTTGTGATTTGTTTAGGATTTAGATATTCAGATTTAGGATTTTTGAGAAATCTGAGTTATTAACTGTGGCAGGCAAAAAGCCAAAGTTAACACGTCATTCCCGAATGTTCCGCTTTTCAGAATCCCGCCAACGTAAGCGGAATCCAAAAGGTGGGACTTCTATCGGGAATCCAGTCATAGATGGCTCGTTGACGCGTACATGCTTGACAGGATTGCGGATTTGGGATCTCGGATTGACGATTGCGGATTGGGGATTTAAAGGAGGAAATAGGTAATAGGATTGGGGATTGTTGATTTAGGAGATTGCGACCGCGGAAAAGATCTTGTTAGTCATTTTGTTCCACAAATCACGAGATCATGGATGGAAAAAGAAGAACCCCCCTGTTTCGCCAACGAAATGTCATCCCCCCTTTGAACAAAGGGGGGAATGAGGGGGGTTCGATAAAGCCATTACGAAAATCTAGTTGGGTTTCGGATTTGGGATTTCGGATTTGTTTAGAATTGTTGAGAAATCTGAGTCGTTAGCTGTGGTCAGACACAAAAGCGAAAGTCAACACGTCATTCCCGAATGCTTCTATCGGGAATCCAGTCATAGATAGCTGGTTGAAGCGTACGGGCATGACGGGATTTCGGATTGCGGATTTTGGATTGACGATTGCGGATTTTGGATTTCGGATTTAGGATTTGTCCCGCTTCTGTGCCGTTTCATCCTCCGGATGGAACGAGCATTCTCGTTTTCGCTTCGCGAAAACGGAAGATTCCGCTGCGGAGCGGGATTCCAGAAAGCGGAATTTGGGATTTAGTGCTTCCCCTCCAGAGGCGGATGCGCCTCTGGCGCAGAGTTTAGGATTTGTCCCACCGTTAGATCTTTTAACATTTGTACGTAACATCATTAATGAATCTCATTCAAACAATCAAAAGGAGTCAAGAACAATGCCATTCACGTTAGCAAATTTACCTTATGCGCACGATGCGTTAGAGCCGTATATCGATAAAATGACGATGGAAATTCATCACGGCAAGCACCATGCCGCTTATGTCACCAACGTTAACAAAGCGATTGAGAATACCGAATGGGACAAGAAATCCATCGAAGAGATTCTCAGGAACGTTTCCAAGCTGTCGCCTGCGATACGAAACAATGGCGGCGGGCACTGGAACCACACTCAATTCTGGCAATGGATGAAGCCGAAGGGCGGAGGCATGCCGGCTGGGGAGCTCGCGAACGCGATCAACCGCGATTTTGGGTCATTCGACAAGTTCAAAGAGCTGTTTTCGAATGCCGGAATGACGCGGTTCGGGTCCGGTTGGGCGTGGCTGATTGCCCAGCACGGCAAGCTTGTCGTCGCTTCGACACCGAATCAAGATAATCCTCTGATGGATATCGCTGAGACGAAGGGAATTCCGGTACTCGGGCTTGACGTATGGGAGCATGCGTACTACCTCAAGTACCAAAACCGTCGTGCCGATTACATTGCGGCATGGTGGAATGTCGTCAATTGGGACGAAGTGGCAAAGCGATTTGCATCGGCGAAATGACGACTGATTTTCTGGTCGTTTCGTTTTCGATGTTCGTTGTGAGGAGGGTCGGCTCCTAGAAGGCCCACTTCATGGACATCTCAATGCCGGCGGTCGGCTCCGCTCCAGAGTGAGGGAATGGTGACCGCCGGCTTTTTGTTTTCCGGGCGGTGGACAAGTCTTCCGGAAATTTGGAGAACCCTTACCTTGTTGACTGTGGCTTGCCTAATCGTTACATTTTGTGGACAGTCGTTTTCAGGAGAGAACAGTCCCATGAGAAAGTACCATCATCTTGGAATACCAACGACCGCTAAGCGGGGCAATGAGACGTATCTGGAAAACTTCAAGGTCTATGTTTCCGGATACGAAACCAGTCCTTATGGCATCGAATGGATGCGCTACGAACCGGAGTGTCAGGTCCCGGAGCTGGTCAAGACGGTTCCGCACGTCGCCTTCGAAGTCGACGACCTCGAAGCCGAACTCGCGGGTAAGAATGTCCTGATCGAGCCGAACAGCCCTTCTGAAGGCGTGCTCGTTGCGTTCATCGTGGATGACGGAGCGCCGGTCGAGTTCATACAGTTCACAGGGGTAAAGTAGCGAAGCCATGTCCGCTCCGCCATCATCTTCCCGGTACAACGAGATGCTCTATCGCCGTTGCGGTCGCAGCGGATTGAAGCTACCGGTGGTTTCTCTCGGATTGTGGCACAATTTCGGGGCGATAGATTCGTTCGAAACCGCCCGCGCCATGGTCGGCCGGGCTTTCGACCTGGGCATTACGCACTTCGACCTGGCGAATAACTATGGTCCGCCTCCGGGATCCGCAGAAGAGAACTTTGGGAAAATTCTGCGGCAGGATTTGAAACCGTATCGCGACGAGCTCATTATTTCAACCAAGGCAGGATATCCGATGTGGGATGGCCCTTACGGCGACGGGGGTTCCCGAAAGTATCTCATTGCAAGTCTCGACCAGAGCCTCAAGCGTATGGGGTTGGAGTACGTTGACATTTTCTACCATCACTGCCCCGATAAGAATACCCCGGTGGAAGAATCGCTGTCCGCGCTCGACCACATTGTCCGGAGCGGGAAGGCCTTGTATGCTGGCATTTCTTCGTACGACGCAGAGCTGACGCGCAAAGCTGCGGGGATTCTCCGTGAACTCGGTACCCCTTGCCTGATTCATCAACCGGTCTACAACATGTTTAATCGCTGGGTGGAAAACGGATTGCTCGACGCGCTGAGAGATGAAGGCATCGGCTGCATTGCATTCTGTCCGCTGGCGCAGGGTCTGCTTACGGATAGATATCTCGGCGGGATTCCCGGCGATTCACGTGCAGGTAAACCGCACGGGTTTCTCCGGCCCGCGCAGGTCACGGAAGAAAAGCTCGCGAAGGTGCGAAGACTGAACGAGATCGCTCAACTTCGAGGTCAATCCCTGGCGCAGATGGCGATTGCCTGGCTTCTCAGGCATGATGTGGTCACGTCCGTGATCGTGGGCGCGAGCAAGGTTCGACAACTCGAGGATGACATCGCTGGACTGAAGATGATGAGCTTTTCTACGGAAGAGTTGAAATCCATTGATGATGTATTGAGATAATTATAGGTATCCCATGTCCACTATTCCTTCAGAACCAACCGCCCTTCTCAATCTGGTAGCTTATCAGGAGGGTACCGTCGTGAGCCGGACCATCCTGAACAAAGAGACCGGGACAGTCACACTCTTCGCGTTCGACGAAGGGCAGACCCTCAGTGAACACACGGCACCCTATGACGCTCTGGTGTGCCTGATCGAGGGCGAGGCCGAAATCACCATCACCGGCAAACCATTTCAACTTACGGGCGGACAAATGATCATCATGCCCGCCAATGAGCCCCATGCGGTACGAGCGACCAGGAAATTCAAAATGATGCTCACCATGATCCGTGCGTGATATTCGCGGCTTCATCCGGACGAGGGCGCGAAGACATGCGGAAGAACGAAGAGGCTTTGTCTTGTTCCCAAATTCCATTTGGGAACGCTCTCAGCAAACCAGTCCAACTCCGTCTTGCTGACACGATTTAAGTCAGCATCTAAGCTCTGCAGGCAACGCATAGATCCCGACTAGAAGCATGTCGGGATGACGGGTTGGCTTTGATCTGTTCATGATCGTGTGGCGCCTCGTCCATTCTTCTCGCTGGGAGGGGGCTCCGCCATAAAGACGGCGGACAAGTGTGCTCCCGACCGAAATTCTTGCGGCGGACGAGGCCGTGACTCAACCCCCCTGTTCTACCTGAGACGTGTCGTCCCCCCTTTTTTCAAAGGGGGGATCAAGGGGGGTTGGACTAGCGCTCACAATGATTCATACGGGCGGTTTTGCTTCCTTCCCAAAAAACTTGTATTTTCTTTCCATGAACGAGAGCGCACTATCGCCTTCATCACCGCCGAAGGAGAAGACCGAACGATCCGGCAGAGCAGACCACTACTGGCAATACTGCGCCAACTGCGGAATGAAGCTGGAAAGTCGGAAGTGCAAACTCGTGTGCCCGCGCTGTGGATTTTATCATTCTTGCAGTGAACCATAATCAGTCATCAATCATCGGAAGCCGTCATGAATAAAAAGACAATGAACGTTCAGAAGAAGCACCATAAGAAGACCAAGAAGATCAAGGCCAAAAGGCGGGCCTTGTATGCGGCAAAGAAACAGCCGGCATAACGCTCTGATCGGTATTCCACGCTCCGGGATACCTGTTCTCCCATTCGCCTGTTTGTTACAGCAGCCATGCCGCGAGCCTCTGACGGAGGGAGAAGGGAAATACAAGGGATGTGACGATTCTAGAAAATGCAGATGAACGTCATAGGGAAACCGTACACTTTTGGACCGGTCAAGTACGATCTTTTTGCAAGAACCTACATCATGGGCGTTCTCAATGTAACGCCGGACTCGTTTTCGGATGGGGGAATGTACTACGATTTAGAGAAGGCAGTCACACGGGGATTGGAAATGGTTGAGGAAGGAGCCGATTTCATCGACGTCGGCGGCGAGTCGAGCCGGCCCGGTACTGAGCCAATCTCGACCGACGAGGAACTCCGGAGAGTGATTCCCGTGATCGAGCGGCTGGCAAAGTCCGTTGATATTCCTATCTCCATCGACACATATAAATCCGCGGTGGCTGTGCACGCGCTGGACGCCGGCGCTGCCATCGTCAACGACATCAGCGGGTTGCATTTCGATGGGGAGCTCGGCGGAGTTGTCGCGAAACGGAATGCTTCCATCATTCTCATGCATATCAAAGGAACACCGCGGACCATGCAGCAAAACCCGACGTATGAAAATGTCATCGAGGAGATATGTTCGTATCTCCAGGAAGGAATCCGGTCGGCTCAAGAGGCGGGAATCGTACAAATCATTGTCGACCCGGGAATTGGATTCGGCAAAACGCTCGGCCATAATTTGAAGGTTCTTCGAAAGCTTGGGGAGTTCCGGCGGTTCGGAGTACCAGTGATGGTCGGTCCTTCGCGAAAATCATTCATTGGCGCGATTCTTGACCTGCCCGTCGGTGAGCGTGTCGAAGGAACAGTTGCAGCTCTGGCGGTGGCAGTCATGAACGGGGCCAATGTCGTCCGCGTGCACGACGTTAAAGAAATGAAGCGTGCTGCGAAGGTTGTCGATGCATGTATGCAAAGTGAATCCTGATGAATATTGAACTTTTCCATATAGGGTTCCTTGCCGTCACCCTTGTCGATCTCATTGACGTGGCCCTGGTCTCCTTTATCTTCTACAAATTGTACACCGTGATGCGGGGGACGATTGCGGCTCAGATTTTTGTGGGGCTCGTGCTCATTATTGCTTTCTCGTTCCTTGCGCAGGCACTTAACCTGAAAGCGATGGGGTGGATTCTCCGGACGCTCACGGATATTTGGGTCATAGCTTTTATCGTTTTGTTCCAGCCGGAGCTTCGTAGACTCCTCATTCTTATCGGGCGCAATCCGATCGTCAGGATGTTCTTCCGCGTTGACGTTGAAGAAGCGATTGAGGAAATCGCCGCTACTGCGTTCGAGCTCGCCCGGAAACACCACGGTATGCTGGTAGTGATCGTTCGTACGACAGGACTGCGGACATTGGTTGAAACCGGCGCTCAAATCCAGGCACGCATCAGCAGGGCGTTGCTCATCTCGATATTCAATCCACGCGCGCCTCTCCACGACGGGGCGGTCGTTGTGCATGACCGGACAATTGAAGCGGCGCGGGTGACATTACCGCTCTCTCAAACGGCAACGATCGGCGATGTCGTCCTTGGAATGCGTCACCGTGCGGCGCTCGGAATTTCGGAGCAGGCGGACGTCGTCGTCGTGGTCGTGTCGCAGGAAACCGGGACCGTTTCGATCGCCGACAACGGCGTGCTGATTCGGGGACTTTCGTCACAGGAATTGAGGCGAGAGTTGCGGTCCCGGCTGTCCAGCACCCAGGATGGCTCAATGAAATCCATATGGAGTGTGATGAAAACGCATGAATAACCTGCGCATCCTGTAGTTCACATTCGACATGCAGAAGCCACATTTGCGAGCGTCGTCCGCACGGGTGAACGCCGAGCGTGAAGAGATGATACAATTGCTCCGGGAACGAGGCATCCTCGATGAGCAATTGCTGGAGGCCATGGCCAAGATCGACCGCAGGATGTTCGTCAACGAGCCGTTTGCCAATCGCGCATACGATGACTGTGCCCTTCCCATTGGATTCTCACAAACAATTTCCCAGCCATATACCGTCGCGTGCATGACGGAATGTCTGGAAGTGAAATCAAACAAGAAGATTCTCGAAATAGGAACCGGGTCGGGATATCAAGCCGCAATTCTCGCCGAAATGGGGGCGCGGGTATTTACCATCGAACGTCACCTGGGTTTGCTCACCGAGGCCCGGGCGAGATTCGAGAGACTCGGCTATGATATCGCTTCGAAGGGCGGCGACGGAACCATCGGTTGGAAGGAATTCGCTCCTTTTGACGGCATCATTGTCACCGCCGGCGCGCCGGAGGCCCCGGAACCACTCCTCCAACAGCTTGCGGAAGGCGGTGTGATGGTAATTCCGATCGGAGACTTGGACGTGCAGAATCTTCACGTCATCCGCCGGGTGAATGACCACTATGAACAACGAGAAGTGGGAGGATTCAAATTTGTTCCGCTCATAGGCAAGAAAGGATGGAAGCACTCCTGACATGGGATGTGCGAAATGAGGTATGAGTAATCCGGATAACTCACATCTCATAGACGCCTCCCGGAGAGGCTCTGCCGCGGGTGGGCGAACGGCGCGCGGGTCCCATCCTTCACACGGGGGAAGAGAAGTTCTCGTTCTCGTCGGGCCCACCGCTTCCGGCAAAACTCGCGTTTCGCTTCTTCTCGCACGGCAACTCAATGCGGAAATTATCTCCGCAGACTCCCGTCAGGTCTATCGTTACATGGATATTGGAACCGCCAAGCCGAGCCCTGAAGAGTTAAATCTTGTGCCACATCATTTTGTGGACGAGCTCTTGCCCGACCGGGAATTTAATGCGGGCGAATTTGGTAGGCGCGGTCGTGCAGTGATCGATGATATTCTCTCGAGGAAGAAAGTCCCGCTGGTGGTGGGTGGTTCAGGATTGTATGTGCGGTCGCTTGTGGATGGATTTTTTGAGGGTCCGCCGGCAGACAAGACTCTACGGAAAACCCTGGTCGAGCGGTTGAATGCAGAGGGGGCCGAAGCACTCCTCATCGAGCTGAAGCGCGTCGATCCTGTCGCTGCAGCGGGAATGCTGCCGAGCAACAAAAGGCGCATCGTCCGCGCCCTGGAGGTGTACCATCTGACAGGTACGCCGATTTCAAAAATGCAGGAATCGCGGATCGAAATCCATTTCACACCTTGCTTTGTCGGCCTGCAGTGGGAGAGAAAAACGCTCTACGGGCGTATCAACGAGAGGGTCGACCGGATGGTCGAACAGGGTTTGGTAGATGAGGTGCGACGGTTGCAGGACCTTGGCTATTCTTCAAAAATGAATTCCCTGCAAACCGTTGGATACAAGGAGGCATTTGAGTACATCGAAGGAAAGGTCTCCATCGAGCGGATGGCCGAATGCATCAAACAGGACACGCGAAGGTTTGCTAAACGGCAGCTAACGTGGTTCCGCCGGGATAATCGCATCCGTTGGTTTGAGGCGCAGAGAGAGAAGGACTTCCCGGAGGTTGCGGATCGGATCTGCCGGTTTTTCCTCAAGGGTTTTTGATTTCCGCATTCATTTTCGTATCTCTTGAGTGTCTCCATGAGGGTGCGTATCGAATTGCCAAAGTTGGCAGAATGCGCCCCCTTAGGTCGAAGTTTTTCTCGAACGCGAAAGCAGTATGGAATCACTGCTAACCGCGTGCTCAGGGCAGGGAATGGGTAGATTGTGGATCCCATCCGAAAGCCCGGCGTTTCTGGCAGAAGACAAAAACGCGTAAATTCCCGGATTGTGCGGAATAGGGAAGCTGAGCTTTGAAGCTTTGCGGAAACACTTGACTCAAATTCGAAAATTCGTTATCTTTCCGTGACATCAATTTGGGGCGAATCATGAGGGTATCAGATCTTCCCGATGGCAAACCCGTGAGTTTGAAAATGAACCCGCTTGTGCTGAAGTATATGGCACGGCGGGTTTTGTACTTTCTGATGGTCTTACTTGCGGGATTCGTTTTCAACGGTGCTTCGCACATGTTGAGAGACGTTCACCAAACATCTCAACTTGGTCTGGGGGATACCACAATTTGCATCACTTATTACTCGGGTTGGAGTTTAGTCTCGTCACCCGTGAGGGCGCCTGATGGAAGAACAAACGTTTTGTTCCCCAGCGCTGGGTCCAATGCCTTTAGTTACGAAGGACGTTACATTAAGGTTGATACGATACAGCGCGGCATGGGCTATTGGCTGAAGACAGGGGCTCAACCGATATGTTTCTTTGGCACGATCCTCACCACGGGGACGATCGATGTGGTTAAGGGCTGGAATATTATTGGATCGATCAGTTTTCCTGTATATGTAAGTGCCATCATTGAAGTGCCGTCGAACATAATTGCGTCTCCATTCTACGGCTACCGTCATGGTTTTTTTATTGCAACGACTATTGAACCGGGGCAAGGATACTTCGTGTTGGTGAAAGAGAATGGAAGGTTGATCCTTAATTCGCAGAGCGTGAAAGCTCTCAAATAACCATCCACGGCATAGACGCTGTGAAAAATGAATTGATTTTTCAGCAAGCATTGCATACGTTACATCATAGTAATTGGTATAACATCAGTTAATCAAACATTTGATTTGAAAAGGGGTTTATTCCTTTAGTCTCAACAATACAATTTGATTTGTGATAACTCATGCCAGACACATTCCGGGTGATCTCGGTTGTGGCCGGCCACTCTTTAAGGGTATTCTAATGAAGTGATGCTCGAGGTGAACAAATGATAATGAAAATCTCGGTCGCAGCAATAATTACGCTGGAGCTCCTGCTGGCAGCAGTTGGGTTGGCGCTGGGGATAAGACACGCCGCTTGGCAAAACCCCTTGCCCCTCGGAAACGCTCTCTACGACGTCTTCTTCGTTGACACTCTGACGGGATGGTGTGTCGGTACCACGGGCGCTGTCGTCAGCACACACGATGGTGGCGCTACCTGGAGCATTAATGAAAGCAATACGCAGCAGGATCTATTCGCGGTCCATTTTGCCGACACTCTTCACGGCTGGGCCGGCGGCAACGGCGTTGTCTTAGGAACGACGGATGGAGGAAATCACTGGACAGTGCAAAGAAACGATGTGAACGCCATCATTAGGTCAATCTACTTTGTTGACGATCTCCATGGGTGGGGGTGTGGTGATAGCGTCGTCATGAGTACGTCTGACGGCGGACAATCGTGGACAAGGTCTGTTCTCGACTCAGCCATTGACCTCAGATCAATTGTTTTTTCCAGCCAGACTAACGGGTGGCTCCTGGGGGCAAACAGACTCTTCAAAACCACAGACGGTGGTCTGTCATGGCTGTCCCTTCCAAGGCTGTGGGGAGACATCAGGTTTTCGAGAGTCGCATTTGCAAATGAGAGGATTGGCTGGCTTGCCGGTATTCAGGTTCTGCCGTCCATTCCCATTGGTGTGTACTTGAACGGAATTGTTTGGAAGACCACGGATGCCGGCGAAAGTTGGAGCATTGTTCATGCAGATACGGCGAGATTCTTTTGCGAATCTTGCTATATAAACTTCGCTCCGGATATTGTTTTCACTGACTCCCTGTGTGGTTACCTCGCGTCTATGCACGCCTCCTATTCAACGACCGACGGTGGGACTCACTGGGATTCTGTCGGTTCGGGCATTCGCGTGAATGAAAGGTACGCGTTGCCAGGACAGGGCGCGCTGTATAACGTAGGTTTTCAAAGCGTGATAGCGAAGAGCAGCGATCTTGGTGGGAGCTGGCGGCAGCTCTCAAAAGGTACGCTTTACTCTATCACCGCCGTGCAATTCTTCGATACGCTAAGAGGCTGCGCATCAGGATCCGCCGGCGATGAGGTGAATTCAAATTTCCTTTCAACGAATGATGGTGGGAAGATTTGGAACTCCATACCATCGGCCTTCGATAACAAAGGAGCAGTCACAGGCCTGCAGTTCGTCGACTCGCTGAGAGGGTGGGTCTGTACGGACTGGTCCCACATAACCGGCAATGTGGGCTACAACAGCGGTCTCATCTTTGGGACAACTGATGGTGGACATTCATGGACACAGGAGGTAAGGGACACGAGCTACGATCAGCTCTTCGGCATCCACTTTGCTGATCCAAGGAATGGAATTGCTGTCGGCTCAGGGGACATCCTGCGGACGACTGACGGAGGAAATACTTGGTCTCTGCAATTCTACGGTTCCGGCGGTACTCCCGAATTCCACGCAGCCTTCCTCCAGGACAGCCTCACAGGTTGGGCGGGCGGGCTTGACCGGCTTTACTTTACGAGCGACGCTGGACGAACCTGGCAGGAACGCGATACATTAGCAGATATGCCGTACTACAGTATCAACGCTCTCGTCTTTAGCAGCCGTAACGTTGGATGGATTGCCGGCTACGATTGGATTAGCCAGTCCGGTTTTGTCGGCAGGAGCACGGATGCTGGCCTCACGTGGAGAAAAGTCCTCGCCGGGCACAGTGGGAATTACAAGGGATTGCAATTCCTCGATGATCTGCGCGGGTGGGTGGTCGGCGATGGCGGGACAGTTGCATCGACGGCGGATGGAGGGGTTACCTGGAGTATTGACATGCTACCTCACACGAGATTCAGTTTAGAGAGCGTTTCCTTCATTGACAAGAGTAATGGCTGGGTTGCAGGCGACGGCGGGGCGATACTCAGACTATGGGCCGACTCAACGACCACAGGTGTCAAACTCCAACCGCCGTCCGGTCCTCTGAGCTTTCGGCTTTATCAAGACTATCCCAACCCATTTAATCCAACATCAACAATCTCATACTCCCTTCCGCAAAAGTCTTTCGTCACGTTAAAGCTATACGATCTATTGGGAAGGGAGGTACGTACTCTTGTAAACGGCGAACAAGAACCAGGGAACCACACGCGAGTAGTTGACGCGAATGATCTGCCAAGCGGCGTTTACTTTTATAGGTTACAGGCAGGCACATTCACCGACATTAAGAAAATGTTGATGATAAAATGACGAAGTCATTTTATCAGAGATCCCGCGTTGCTTCGCGGGATTGCTGTTGAAGTGATATGAACTTTGCACAAGTTTGTCTGTACCTTAACCGTGGGCTAGCTGCCATCCATTTTACGGCATAGACCATGGAGGACATATGAAAACTCTGACGCTATTGACCTTGATGGTCATCCTGGCTACACCCTCTTTGGGGCAGGGCACAAGTGGCATTTCAATTGCCGGCGGCTATTCAAATGAAGCCAACCTGGCGCTTTCCGCTTCCTATTTCCATCCTGTTCTTATGAAACAGCTTTACGTTGATGGTGGATTTAGTTATTTCAATGTCGGCCAATCTGTCATAGTCGCAGACGACATCCAAAACTCCTACTTTGCAAATATAAGCCAGGCGTTTGTAGGAATTCGTCTTGGCGACTATCTGTTCGCAAGCCCGAAGCTGTCCTACAACTGGTATGGCAAATACAAATCCGTCGGCTGGGGTTTTGCCGGTGGGCTATTACTACATCCGGCAGACCAGTTGTCGTTCGGATTCTTCATCGGGCATGATCAGATTCGATTTGATTCATCGCTTGATGGCTATGGCCCAACAAGTATTACTTCATTTTCAGTTGTTGTCAACTTTAACATACTCGATTAGCCGCGCCGCGTATCCACTCGCTTAAGCTGACGGGAGATTTTTATTTTCCATCGTTTTTTTGTACCTTGGAAGTGCAATTTATGTCATTCAAACGCCAGAAATCAACCTGTGTGAATGTCCCTCCTTGGATTGCAGCCGCGGGCGTGGTGAATGGGCATCAAGGGACGTTCCGTTGTGCTTAGGAAAGCATTGTTGAATGGTTTCTCTTAAGTTCATTTCAACATGCAAAGTGATCTACTTAGAAGTCTCTAAGTACGTCAGTTGTTCTCGGGGCGTGGCTCAGCCCGGCTAGAGCGTGGCGCCTCCGGCGCCAAGGTCGGCGGTTCGAATAGCCTTGGGCTGTTTGGTTTGAGAGTTTTTCAAGTACTTCATGCATAATTTACATTCGGGGCGTGGCTCAGCCCGGCTAGAGCGTGGCGCCTCCGGCGCCAAGGTCGGCGGTTCAAAGAGCCTTGGGCTGTTTGGTTTGAGAGTTTTTCAAGTACTTCATGCATAATTTACATTCGGGGCGTGGCTCAGCCCGGCTAGAGCGCTTGGTTCGGGACCAAGAGGTCGGCGGTTCGAATCCGCCCGCCCCGACAATGATCTTCGTATATATCTTGCAAAGTACTGTAGCAGGAAGATATTATGTCGGTCATTCTCAAGACGTAGACAACAGGCTCCGTGAACACAATGCCGGTGAAACACGGTCGACGCGCTCAGGGATTCCATGGAAACTTGTTCATGTCGAAGTGTTCAAAACCCGAGCGGCAGCAATGGAGAAGGAGCGCAATATAAAGTCGCGAGGCATCGAAAGATACCTCAGGTCGTTAACTGGATTGTCCGGCTAGAGCGTGGCGCATCCGGCGCCAAGGCCGGCGGTTCCCCGACTAACATCGATTTCAATTGTACTCGTGAAGGACCAAGCCATCGATATCCTCATCGTCGAAGATAATCTCGCACACCTCCAACTCACTGAATATATCCTCCGCCGCAATAATTTCTCTGGAACCATTCATGTTGTGCGCGACGGGCAGGAGGCGGTTGATTACCTGTTCCGGAAAACGCCGTTCTCCGATGCCGCGAAATTCCCGATTCCCGATCTGATTCTGCTCGACCTTAATCTGCCGAAGCGCGATGGCCGGGAGGTGCTGAAGATTCTCAAGGACGACGCGTCGCTGAAAGATATTCCCGTGGTCATCGTGAGCACATCGGACCGCGAAGAGGATGTGGCGTACGCGCTTCAACATGGCGCTGCCGCCTATATCAGCAAGTCGAGCGGATTCGAAATACTTCGCGAGAAGCTCGCGACCGTCACACAATACGCCCGTCGGCCATAGGCGGGAATACGCACTTCTCTTTTCCATAATTAGCTGTCAGGATTCATGTCTCATATCGTTGCCATTGTCGGACGACCCAATGTCGGTAAGTCGACCTTGTTTAACCGCATTCTCGGTTCGCGACATGCCATCGTGCATGACAAACCGGGAGTGACGCGCGACAGGAATTACGGAACGGCCGATTGGGCCGGCAGGTCCTTCACGTTGATCGACACGGGAGGTTACGTCCCGCAATCTCAAGACGTCTTCGAGCAGGCAATCCGCGAACAGGCTGAGATTTCAATCGACGAGGCGGAAGTTGTTATCTTCCTTGTGGACGGGACCGCGGGAGTAACTCCTCTTGACGACGAAATTGCCGCCATCTTGCGGAAGTCCCGTAAGAAGGTCTGCCTGGTGGTCAACAAGGTCGACAACGAAAAACGAGAGGCAGATGTCGCGAATTTCTACAACCTGGGATTCGGCGGCCCGATCGCTTTGTCAGCTCTCATCGGACGCAAGGTGGGCGATTTTCTCGATGAGCTTACTCAATCATTTTCCGTCGACCCTCCCGAAGAGCGGACCGATAGTCGTCTCAGACTCGCAATTGTCGGGAAACCCAATGTCGGCAAGTCGTCGTTGGTGAATGCAATTTTGGGCGAGCGGCGTACGATCGTGACCGACATTCCGGGAACCACCCGCGATTCGACCGATTCGGTTCTGAAATATCAAAAGGAGGAGATTGTTCTTGTCGATACCGCGGGCTTGCGGCGAAAAAGCAGGATCAAGGAAAGCATAGAGTACTACAGCATGATCCGCGCTCTCAAGAGCATCGACCAGTGCGACGTCGCGGTTCTCATCAGCGATGTTCAAATGGGGTTCGATAAACAGGATTTGAAGATCATGGAGCGGATTGCCGAATGCCGGCGCGGCGCCCTCATCGCGGTCAATAAATGGGACACGGTCGAGAAAGACGATAAGACCGCGAAAGAATATGAGCTCGCGGTCCGGCACTACCTCCGCACCTATGACTATGTGCCGATCATGTTCATATCAGCATTGGAGAAACTCCGGGTCTACAAGGTGATCGATATTGCCAAGACCATTTTCGCCGAGCGGCAGAAGCGGATACCGACGAACGCGCTGAACAAGATTCTCCTGAGGGAGATACAGTCCTCTCCGCCTTCATCCAAGAGTGGAAAGGAAATAAAAATCAATTATATTACCCAGGTGAAGACTGAACCGCCGACATTTTCATTCTTTGCCAACGAACCCGAGATGATAGAAGACAACTACAAGCGCTTTCTTGAGCGTAAATTGCGCGACCATTTTGGTTTTGAAGGCGTGCCGATTTCATTTTACTTTCGCAGAAAGAATTGAAGGTGCGATGAAGAAAAGACGCATTCTCATCGTCGGCGGTCTCGCGGCAGGCCCGAGTGCCGCTTCGAAAGCGGTCCGGACCAACCCGAATGCCGAGGTTATCCTTTTTGAAGCGACTGAAACGGTGTCCTACGGAATTTGTGAGGCACCGTATGCGATTTCAGGTTTCATCGGTGACGAAGCGAAGCTGGTCGTGTACACGCCCGAACGACTATCGGAGGCGAAAGGGATCCAGGCCAAAACGCTTCATCTTGTCGAACAGATCGTTCCCTCAGAACACAAAATTGTGGTTCGTGACCTCAGAAACAGGAGTGTCGTTGAGTATGAATACGACAAGCTCATCCTTGCCATGGGTGCGACGCCCAAGAAGCTCAGCGTGAAGGGGGAAGACGGACGAAACGTCTTTCCATTGAGCTCGCGTGAAGACACACTCAATATTCTCAACTATATCAAGAACGAATCGCCGAAGAATGCCGCCATCATTGGCGGAGGATATATCGGCATGGAAATGGCGGAAGCGCTTCGCGCAAAGGGATTGGATGTCACGCTGATTCACAGACACCGGTTGCCTATGTCCGGACTCGAGCTTGGAACACGTGAATGCATCCTCGAGGAGTTGGAGCAAAACGGCGTTCATTTTGTCACGAACGCGAAAACAGAAGCACTCCTGCAGAACAACGATGGGAGAGTCCGGCACATCGTTACGAATCGCGGAACATTCGAGACCGACATCGTGATCGTCGCTGCCGGTGTTGAGCCGAACGTTTCCTTGGCGAAAGGAGCAAGAGTGCGGCTCGGTCCCACCGGGGCAATCGCGACCGATGAACGGCAGCAGACAAATGTAGACGATATCTATGCCGCGGGTGATTGTTGTGAAGTGAAAAACATCGTTAACGGCAAGCCGATGTACCAGCCGCTCGCGACGATCGCAAGCCGGGCGGCATGGGTCGCGGGGGAGAATGCCGCCGGCGGCCATGCCATGTTCAAGGGTGCCATTCGTGCGATTGCAGTAAAAGTGTTCGGGATGGAAATCGCTCACGTCGGCCTCAGCTCGGCGGAAGCGAAAGAATCGCGATTTCAGGTCGTCACGCAGACCATCACCGCTTCCTCGAAGATCAGCATGATGCCCGATGCGCGGAAGATCACGATTACTCTGATCATCGACCAGAGATCCGGGCGATTGTTGGGTGCGAACGTTTTCGGCGGAGAAGGTGCCGTGCTTCGTGCCAACACGCTTGGTGTTGCGATCCAGCACAAGCTCACGGTCGACGACATTTCCCGGTTGGATTTGATCTATGCTCCGCCGTTTGCGCCTCTGTGGGATCCGATCCTGGTTGCTGCAAACCAGGCAAAGAAGAAACTCTGACATTCCGCAAGCGAGTTACCTCAATTGTGCATATTGTTTAGTGTGAACAAGGAGCGGCCAACACACAACAAGTGACCAGGAACCAAGAACAAAGAACCAGGAACCAACAACCAAGAACCAACAACCAAGAACCACGACCTGTCAACCACGAACCATCACCATGAAAAATCTCACGATCATCGACCATCCATTGGTGAAGCGCGACCTCACCGTCTTGCGCGACAAGCGCACACCCAGCAATACCTTCCGTGGGGTTCTTCGGCGAACGGCCAGCCTCATGGCGTATGAAGTCACGAGGGACCTGGTCGTTCAGCGCGTCGGAGTAACCACGCCGCTGGAGAAAACCACCGGTTGTGTTGTGAAAGAATCGATTATTCTCGTTCCGATTCTTCGGGCGGGGCTTGGACTCGTCGGAGGATTTGTCGAAGTTCTCCCCGCCGCGCGCGTCGGTCACATCGGTATTTACCGCGACGAAGAAACGCTCCGTCCTGTCGACTACTATCTGAAGCTCCCGAAGAGACTGGGCCAGGCGCTCGTGCTGCTTCTCGACCCGATGCTCGCAACGGGGGGAAGCGCGGTTGCCGCGGCGACATTTCTCAAGAAAAAGGGAGCCCGGAAAATAAGATTTGTCAGCCTCGTCGCAGCCCCGGAGGGGGTTGGCAACTTGATGAAAGCACATCCGGATGTCAAGATTTATACATGTGCTCTGGATCGTGAGTTGAACGGCAAAGGATATATCCTTCCGGGGCTTGGTGATGCCGGCGACCGGATGTTCGGCACCGAATAATCTTCCCCTCTTTTCTCTGGACCGGCCTTCGTTCTGCGCAGGTGCGACGCTCTTGACATTCATTCCACTCCTGACTATATTTTAGTAGTAAGTATTGGATTTTTATGAACTTACAATGTTTGCTGTCATTGTAGGTGTGAGATGATGCCGGTTCCCCCATGCGCGACGGACTTTTCCGAAAAAAATATGACGACCTGATTGCGGTGTGCCGAAAGAACCTCCGTTCCGTTGACGAGGATCTGATCCGGCACTCTTTTGAATTCAGTCTGAAGGCACACAAGAACGACATGCGTGCCTCGGGCGAACCCTTCTTCAATCATCCCTACGAAGTTGCGATGGTCGTCGCCAAAGAAATCCCTCTCGACGATATATCGGTCGCAAGTGCTCTCCTCCACGACGTCGTGGAAGACACGGAATACGAAATCAAGGATATCCGCGCCGAATTCGGTGATACAATTGCCAATATCGTCGACGGAGCGACAAAAATCTCCGACATCTTCCGTGGACATGAGGTCACACAGGCCGAGAATTACCGCAAGATGCTTCTCTCCATGGTGAACGATATTCGGGTGATGTTGTTAAAGTTCGCCGACCGGCTCCACAACATGAGGACCCTCGAGTACCTTCCGAAAGAGAAGCAGGAGCGCCTCGCGAAGGAAACGCTGGACATTTACGCTCCGTTTGCAAACCGTTTTGGGCTCGCAAGAATCAAATGGGAGCTGGAGGACCTGGCCTTCAAGTATTTATTCCCGAAAGAATACGATGATATTGCCCGCCACCTGAAATCGAAGCGAAAGGAGCGGGAATCGTATATCAAGAAGTTCATTGAACCTCTCGACAAGCAGTTGAAGAAGGAGGACCTGAAATTCGAAATAGAAGGCCGCCCGAAACACCTCTACAGCATTTACAATAAGATGATGAACCGCGCCAAGCCGCTCGACGAAATGTACGACCTGTTCGCGGTGCGTGTTATTCTCGATACCGAAAACACGAATGACTGTTTTACCGTCTACGGAATTCTGACATCCATCTACCTACCCATTCCCGAACGATTCAAAAACTACATTTCTGTTCCCAAGAAAAACGGTTATCAGTCCATTCACGCAACCGTGGTCGGACCGGAGGGAAAGATGGTCGAAGTGCAAATCCGGACGCGCGCGATGCACGAGGTCGCGGAAAATGGCGTCGCAGCTCACTGGAAGTACAAGGAGAACGTCACCAGTCTGGATGAGGAGCTGGAAAACTGGATTTCCTGGGTTCGGGAAATCTTCGAACACGCGGACGGTGACACCCCCGCGAAACAGTTGATGGAGAGTTTCAAGCTCAACCTGTACCAGGACGAAATTTATGTTTTCACACCGAAAGGGGAGCTGAAAATACTGCCCAAGGGCGCGACGCCGGTCGATTTCGGGTTTGCCGTCCACTCGAATATCGGCTTTCATTGCCTGAGCGCCAAGGTCAACGGTCGCATCGTTCCTCTCGACCACCTGCTTGTCAGCGGCGACCAGGTTGAAATCATCACGTCCAAGAAACAAACCCCGAACACGGACTGGGAACAGTTCGTCGTAACGCACAAGGCGAAGGAGCATATCCGGAAGTGGATCAAGGATGAGGAACGAAAGTCTGTTTCGGACGGCCGCGAACAATGGGAAAAACGGACGAAGAAGTATAAGCTGCACCTCAATGACGACGAACTCATCAAGAGGTTGAGCGACCGGTCGTTGTTGAGTCTCCGGGAATTTTACCTGAAGATTCACACTGGCGAGCTGGACCCCGACGTTATTGCGGAGGACCTGGCCTCGAAACTCAAGCACCCGCCCCAGGAAACTCCGCGCGAGGAGAAAAAAACCGGATGGGTCGAACAGTTCATTCGGACAGCAAGGAACATCACGGGAGGCATCTCACTTGGTGGAAGCGAAGATACCTTCATGCACAACTACGCCAAGTGCTGCAATCCGATTCCCGGTGATGAGATCATCGGTTTTATCACCACCGGTGAAGGGATAAGAATTCACAGAAAATCGTGCAAGAACGTTGCAACCGTCGCGGCTGCCGAGCCTCAGCGCATGGTCGAAGTGAACTGGCCTCAGGCGAACGGTGCGGAGTTCGCCGCTGCAATCAGGGTTTCCGGGGAGGACCGCTCGGGCATGCTGAACGACCTTGCACATTCCATTTCCACGTATCAGAACACCAATATACGGGGTGTGAACATCGACGTGCGGGATTCCATGTTCGAAGGTCTGGTCTTCGTAAGCGTCAAGGATACGGAGCATCTCAATCGAATCATTGAACGTTTACGGAAAATCAAAGGTGTATCGCGCGCCGATCGTCTACTTGAATGACAAAAGGGGATTGTATGGAACGAAAGAGTACCTCACCAACCTACACGAAGAAACATCTCGTACAATACGTTGCTAAATCGTGCAATACCAACCTTGCCGACTCCGCCCAGTGGGTCGATCGCGTGCTCTGCTCGCTTCGCGACATCATGGTCAGTGCCCGTCCCGAGTTGCGTATTGAAATTCGCGACTTCGGCGTGTTTGAAGTGAAACTTACAAAATCGAAACCGAAAGCAAGGAATCCACGCACCGGCGAAATAATCTGCGTGCCTCCGCGGCGCAAAACACACTTCAAGCCCGGCAAACTACTCAAGAGCTTTCTTTCGAAACCTCTTGACGGCAAGCCGGGTACTTCTCTCGCGCGGGATATTCAATCCACGGGCTCGATGAAATAATCCCGGTGTCGAACGCGCGTCGTCATCTCGGAATTGATTATGGGAGCAAGCGCATCGGCGTTGCCGTCAGCGACCCGCTCAACATTGTCGCGCGCGGGATTTGTGTTATCCCGTTTTCTCAAAAAGCGGTCGGGGAGATCAAGCGTCTGGCAGAAGAATTCGATGTCTCAACAATCGTGGTCGGAATGCCGCTGAATCTCAAGGGAGAGAAAGGGCAGAAGGCACTCGAGGTTGACAGGTTTGTGGAATTGCTTGAGGTTGAATTGAACGCCACCGTCGTGAAATGGGATGAGCGTTTTACGACCCGGCGTGTTCATCAAACGCTTCGGGAACTGGGGGTAAAGAAAAACAAACGACAGGTGAAGGACACAATCGACGAGATGGCTGCCGCGATGATCCTCCAGTCATATTTAGATAGTCTCAAACACCGCCAGGCCTTGGTATAAAAAGGGTTTGAACCGATGGATTATCGCGACGTTCAAGAATTCATAGAAGAGGGGGAGGGGTTTCGGGTCGAGTTCAAGCGGCGTATTTCCTCGCCTGAAAAAATCTCGAGGACACTCATCTCATTTGCGAATACGAAGGGCGGGATGATCCTCTTTGGTGTCGACGATGACGGTTCCATCGTCGGAGTCGAAAGTGAAAAATCCGAAGTCGATTTGATCGAAACGGCCGGGAGAGAATATTGCGACCCCCAAATTCACCCGCGGATTGATATCGTTCCCATCAATGGGAAAGATGTCATCCTCTGTCACATCGATGAGAGCAGGACCAAGCCGCATTATTTCCTCGGAGAGCACCGCGAAAATGAACGCGCCAATGGCGACCGCACGGAAAACACGCGCGTGTACATTCGCATCAATGACAAGACGGTGATGGCCAGCCGGGAAACTGTCAGGATTCTGCAAAATGAGAACCCCGACGCACCGCCTCTCAAAGTCGTGATCGGAGAGAGCGAGCGGCGGTTGTTCACATACCTCGATCAGCATGAACGGATTACACTCAGGGAATTCGGAAGACTTGTGAACGTCAGCGACCGCCGCGCCTCTCGGATTCTCGTGCGGCTCGTCCGCGCCGGCGTCATCCGGATTCACACTCACGAGCGGGAGGAGTTCTTCACGTTGGCGAACGACCCAACGCACTGATGCCGGTTCAGTCACCCCGCGTACCCGCTCATGAGTGAGCGAGAATCCTCCGCGTCACCCGCCGCTTTTGCCAGAAAAAAGAATACTGCTATGAACACACTCTGCACGATTGCCCATCCATGGTCGACGTGCGTTTTTGTGGCCGTGTGCTGGCTCGTCGTTCTCGTCACGGTGTATACGTATCCAGCAAATACCGTGATCGGAATGACCATTGTGCTTTCGGGAATTCCTGTCTATTACTTTTGGCAATGGTGGAATCGAAAGGAGAGAAAAAAATGAACCGTGTCATGAATTCTGAGTACATGGAGTGGGCAAAAATCCATTCACACACCCGCTACAATCTTTGCAACAGCGGCGTCCTTAATTACCGCATGGGTGACCTGCCGGTCGCGATAGAAGAGCTCGAATTAAGCGGAGGCGGCCCTTATGGATATGAACCTCTCCTCAGCGCAATTGCAGCGAAATATGAAGTCGGGACGGAAAACGTCATGACGACTCTTGGGACATCTATGGCAAACTTTCTTGTGATGGCGGGAATACTTGAGCGGGGAGATGAAGTTCTCGTTGAACATCCGACGTATGAACTGTTGTTATCCACGGCTCAATACTTCGATGTCGCCGTCAAGAGATTCCATCGACGCTTCGAGAATAGCTTCCGGATTGATGTCGATGAGATCAAACGGGCTGCTTCCCCCAGGACAAAGCTGATTGTCGTTACGAATCTTCACAATCCCGGCGGTGTGTACGCCGACAACGACACGCTGGTCGAAGTCGGGAAACTTGCCCGGAGTGTGGGCGCGCACGTCCTCGTCGATGAGGTGTATCTTGATGCATTGTTTGAAAAGACTCCACGGTCTTCGATTCATCTCGGGGAGGAATTCATCGTCACGAATAGTCTCACAAAGGTGTACGGGCTGAGCGGACTGCGGTGCGGATGGGTGCTTTCCGAGCCCGGCTTTATCCGGAAACTGTGGCGTTTGAACGATTTGTTTTACGCGAACGCTCCCTTTCCGGCAGAGCAACTGAGCGCTATCGCTTTTGCCCATCTCGGCCGGATTTCCGCACGCGCTCAGAAGCTGCTCGCCGCGAATCATGCCGTGCTGAACGCCTTTCTCAACTCTCGGAATGATCTTCAAGTTGTGCGACCGGGTTTCGGGACGGTTGTCTTTCCCCGTTTGGTAAGGGGTGAAGTCGGAAAACTGTGTTCGCTCTTAAGGGAAAAATTTGAAACCTCGGTCGTCCCGGGGCGCTTCTTCGAGATGCCCCGGCATTTTCGTATCGGGATCGGGTGCGATACAGAAACACTGAACCTCGGACTGGAACGGCTGGCGGCCGCATTAAATGCGTACCCGTTTGAGAGTTAGTGTTGCTTCTCAACCTGTGCTTCACTATCTTGCAAGATAACGGTTTTAGATATCTGCATTGTGTTTTCACGCGCCTCAACAGCGGTGGATTATAATTAAACGAACTTTCATGGATGTCGGCAAGTCGAGAATGAACACACTAAAGACATGTTTCCCTCTCCCAGGGAGATAGTGGATGATGTCGGACGCCCGGTCATGAACAAGAATGATACCACACGGGGATCAGACACAATCCTTCTTGTCGAAGATGAAGAGATGTTGCTGGATTTGATGAAGACTCTTCTTGAGGCAAAAGGGTTTCATGTTCTGACCGCGCAGGACGGTGTTGAAGCAGTCGAGGTGTTCACCCGCCATAAGGACGAGATTGCCGTCGTCATCTCAGACATGGGATTGCCCAAGCTCGGCGGTTGGGAAGCGTTTCAGAAAATGAAAGAAATTCGAAGTAACGTCAATGTTATTCTCGCCAGCGGCTATTTCGATATGAATCTGAAAGCGGATATCATCAAGGCCGGGGCGAAAGATTTTGTTCAGAAACCGTACGACCCCGAAGAGATCACAGAGAAAATCCGGGAAGTTATCTCCAAGACAAAAAAGTGAAGGATCGGACTTTAGGAATTCAGAATCCTGACGAGTTCGAAGACCGCGATACCGTAAGCCACCGCCGCATTCAGTGATTGCTTTGCCCCGAACATGGGGATTTCAATCGCGGTGTCCGCCTGGGCGACGATCTCTTTGGAGACGCCGGTGATCTCGCCGCCGATGACCACACAGAGGGGAAACTCATTCTTCGTTATGGAATGGTAGTTCCTGCTTTCGTCCGTGTGTTCCAGGACGCACAATCGGATCCCCCTGGACTTCAGTTCGGCGACCACCGTCATGGGGTCGGGGCGATATTCCCACGGGACGGTCAACGTAGAACCAAGGGCGGTTTTCTCGATTTCTCTCCGAGGGGGATATGGAGTATAACCGCAGAGGAAAAGCTTGCTGATGCGGACCCCGTCGGACGTACGGAAGATCGAGCCGACGTTATAGAGGCTTCGGATGTTGTCCAGCAGTGCATACATGGGGTAGCGTTCGGCGGTCTTGAGTTGCTCTGCTGAAAACCGCTGTCGGGCAATTTCATCGTGTGATAATTTACGCATGGTGAATAAATATAGACAAATGGATTGAAAGATTCCTTGCACTTCTCGATCCGGTATGAGGTTCCCGTACGGGGCCAGGGGTGCCGTCGCCAGTGGCAAGAAACGCTGTATTGATTCCCTTCGTAGAATTTCGTATATTACCAAGCTGAAAAATAGTTGATTCCGCATTGAAATCGAGGAAATTGGTCATCGCCATCGACGGTCCCGCCGCCTCGGGGAAGAGCACCACTGCGAAACTCACAGCCGAACGACTGGGGTATTTGCACATCGACACGGGGGCTATGTATCGGGCAATGACGCTGAAAGTGCTGCAGGAAAAAATTTTCCTGGACGATCACGTAAAAATCGGAAGACTCGCGGAGAAAACCGAGATCAGATTCCGCCGTGAACATGGTGATGTGAGGGTTCTCCTGGATAACCAGGATGTCACCAAAGCCATTCGTAGCCGGACGGTGACAAGCGCCGTGAGCGCGGTAAGCAGCATTAAGAAGGTGCGTGAAGTGATGGTGCGTGAGCAGCGACGCATGGGGGAAGAAAGCGGAATCGTTCTTGAGGGAAGAGACATCGGAACGGTGGTGTTTCCCGCCGCAGACCTCAAGATTTTCATGGTGGCTGACGTGGAAGAGCGCGCTCGCCGCCGGCAGCGGGAATTCAAAGAACAGGGTGTCGAAGTAGATGTCGGTTCATTGAAAGAAGAGCTCGATAGTCGCGACCGCCAGGATTCAAAGCGGGATATCAGTCCCCTGAAAAAGGCCGACGATGCGATTGTTCTCGATACGTCGAACATGACAATCGACGAGCAAGTCGAGTTCATCGTGAAGAAAGCAAGAGTAGCCATTGCTCAACCGGAGAAATAAATTACTTGAACGTCACTGTCGATAAAAGCGCGGGATTTTGTTGGGGGGTCGTGCGAACGGTCGATATCGCCGAATCGGAACTGAAATCCCAGGAGGTGGGACAGGAGTTGTATTGCCTCGGTGATATCATTCATAATCCGATGGAAATCAAGCGGCTCGAAGACGAGGGCCTCAAGACAATTACTCATGCCGACCTTCCGAAGATTAAGAACGGCAAGGTGTTGATACGCGCACACGGCGAACCCCCGGAAACTTACGCTTGGGCCCGGGAACTGGGTATCGAGCTGGTCGATGCTACCTGCCCCGTGGTGTGGAAGGTACAGCAGCGCATCAAGAAATTCTACGACCAGGGCTTTCAGGTTGTGATCTATGGAAAAAAGGACCATGCGGAAGTTATTGGTTTGGTCGGCCAGACGAACGGCGAGGCAATCGTCATTAAGTCGTTGGAGGAGATCAGCAAGGTTGATTTGACCCGCAAGACCGTGCTCTTCTCCCAGACAACGATGGATAAAGAAACTTTTTACAAGTTGCGGGACGAGTTCAGAAAGCAGATCACAGAACTCGTCGTCGACTCCTTCGACGAGGAAGCACAGGAGTTTCACGCAAAAGACACGATTTGCGGACAGGTTTTCGGCCGCGACAAGAAGCTCAGAGATTTCGCAAGTCAGAATGATATCATGATTTTCGTTGCAGGCAAGAATAGTTCGAACGGCAAAGTACTGTACCATATTTGCCAGGAAGCCAATCCACGAACGTACTTCGTAGAGGTTGAGTCCGAATTACGGCCTGAGTGGTTCGAGGGCGTTGAAACGGTGGGCATCAGTGGAGCCACGTCAACTCCCCAATGGTTAATGGAACAAGTAAAGGGCAAGATCGAGGAGATGTTCTGCGTCCCGCAGCCGGCGTCCATGTAAAAATTTGTATCAAGTCATCCTAATTCATATTTTCACAATAAACATATCCTCATCGGTTTCCGGCGCGTTGATGACTTGCGCGCGGTGACGATGATAGATACCTGAGAACGATCAATGAGCCGGATGGTTCTCTTACAAGGAGTTTGAATGGCTGAAGAGCAAAAAGAAGCACCGTACCAGGGAATACCGACACAGACATTAGAAGGCCCAACCCGTCGAAGGCCGAACCTTTCCATCCCTAAGAATTCTCCCGCGCCAAAAATGAATGGCGGGAGGAGGCGCGCGATCGCTGAGATCGAGGAACACGAGTATTCGAGCCAGGAGCATCAGGAGCTCTCGAAGCTCTATGACGAGACATTCGGAAGCGTCCAGGAGGGACAGATCGTCAACGGAAGAGTGGTCTCCATCAATGACCATGGCGTTTCGATCGATATTGGATTCAAATCGGAAGGCATCGTCCCGCTTACCGAATTTCCGAACATTGATGAACTCAAACCGGGAGATGAAGTCGAAGTATTTCTTGAGAATGTCGAAAGCAAGGATGGTCAGCTTATCCTCTCGCGCAAACGGGCGGACTACATGCGCATCTGGGAACGCATAACGAAAGCGCATGAAACTGGTGAAGTCCTCCAGGGGAAAATTACCCGCCGCATCAAAGGCGGTTTGGTTGTCGACCTGATGGGACTCGATGCATTTCTTCCGGGCTCACAAATCGATATTAGACCGGTTCGCGATTTCGACCTCTTCCTCTCCAAGACAATGGATTTCCGCGTCGTAAAAGTGAATACTCCCAATGAAAATGTTGTCGTCAGCCACAAAGTGCTTATCGAAGAAGAAATCGCAGACCAGCGTAACGCGATTCTTTCACAGCTTGAAAAGGGACAAGTTCTCGAAGGCAGCGTGAAGGCGATTACCGACTTTGGCGTGTTCATCGACCTCGGCGGAGTCGACGGTCTCATCCACATCACGGACCTTTCCTGGGGGCGTGTGAATCACCCATCTGAAATCGTTAAACTTGACCAGAAAATCAACGTCGTTGTGCTTGATTTTGACGAAACCAAGAAACGCATCTCCCTCGGCTTGAAGCAACTACAGCCGCATCCGTGGGAAAATATCGAATCAAAATATCCCGTCGGAACGAAAGTGCTCGGCAAGGTCGTTTCCATGGCGGACTACGGCGCCTTCATCGAGATTGAAAAAGGCATTGAAGGTCTCATTCATATTTCTGAAATGAGCTGGACGCAGCACGTCAAGCATCCATCACAAATCGTCTCCATGGGTCAGATGGTGGACGCTATTATCCTGAGCATGGACAAGGATAACAAGAAAATCTCTCTTGGCATGAAGCAGCTCGAACCTGACCCATGGCTCAACCTGCTCCAGAAATATCCTGTCGGTTCAAAACACACCGGTATCGTCCGGAATCTGACAAACTTCGGCGTTTTCGTGGAGCTCGAAGAGGGATTTGACGGCCTCATCCACATTTCCGACCTGTCGTGGACAAAAAAGATTCGCCACCCGGCGGAGATCGTGAAGAAGGGTGAGAACATCGACGTGGTGATTCTCGGCATCGACGTTGAACAGCGAAGGATTTCCCTCGGCCACAAACAAGTCAGGGATAATCCATGGGATTCCTTCGAGCAGGCCTACAAGGTCGGTACTGAGACGGAGGGCAAAGTGGTCCGTATCATCGAAAAAGGCCTGATCGCTGAATTGCCGCTGGGTGTCGACGGCTTCGTGCCCGCCTCACAGCTCTCTACGATTCCCGTCAAGAAAATTGCCGATGCGTTCCATGTCGGAGATTCGCTCAACATGAAGGTGATCGAATTTGACAAGGAGAGCAAGAAGATCGTACTTTCAGTGATCGACTACCTGAAAGGCAAGGAACAGAAACTGATCGACGATTATGTGAAAAAGCATAAGTTGTCGCCAATGACGCTGAAGGATGTAGCGGTCGTTGAAGGCAAGTCCATTGAACTTCCACCGGACCTTCTGAACGAGCAGCCGCCTCCATCAGAATACTTGCTGTAATCTTCTTCCATTTTCAATAATCTATGGTCAAAGAGTTGTCTTTGTGGACAACTCTTTGTATTTTAGTACGATGTTGAGAGTTGCTTTTCATACGCTGGGCTGCAAAGTAAACTTCGCGGAGACCTCGACGATCAGCCGGCAGTTTCTTGATCGCGGATTTGAAGTGGTCGGAGCCGGCGATCCGTGCGATGTTTACGTCTTGAACACCTGCAGTGTCACGGAGCGAGCTGACCGTGAATGTCGTCAGATCATCCGTCGGGTGCTTCGCCATTCCCCCCATGCATACGTCATTGCCACCGGCTGCTACGCCCAACTACAGCCCGATGAAATCGCTTCCATTGAAGGCGTCGACCTGCTTCTCGGTGCGAAAGAGAAATTCCGGGTGTTCGATTTTGAGCAGAACTTCACCAAAAGGGCGTTACCCCAATTATTCGTTTCCTGCATCGATGAATCGCTGGAGTTTGAACCGGCATGCTCGGGGGAGAACGACGGCCGCACACGTTCCTTTTTGAAGATTCAGGATGGATGTGATTACGGCTGCGCCTTCTGCACCATCCCGCTTGCGCGCGGCGCCAGCCGCAGCCAGTCGTTTGGCGCAGTCCTCCAACAAGCACGCGTGCTCGCGGACCGGGGGTACAAAGAGATTGTTCTCACGGGGGTGAACGTCGGAGATTTTGGGAGAATGCTGGGGACCAGCCTTCTCAAGCTTCTCGAGGCACTTGACGCAGTTGACGGCATAGAACGAATCCGGATCAGCTCCATCGAGCCGAACTTGTTAACCACGGAGATGGTTGATTTCATCATGGGCTCCGATAAAATCTGTCATCACTTTCATATCCCTTTGCAGAGTGGGAGTGATGCGATGTTGAAACGCATGCGCCGGAGATATCTCACCAGGGAGTACTGGGATATCGTGGAGTACATCAAAGGGCGGGATCCCGATGCAGGTATTGGGGTCGATGTGATTGTAGGATTCCCCGGCGAAACCGACGAGTTGTTTGACGAGACACATTTGATGCTGGCCGATCTACCGATATCGTATCTCCACGTCTTCACATATTCTGAGCGCCCGAATACCCCCGCGGCTGAGCTTCCGGGAAAGGTTGAACCGAAAGTCCGCGCTGAACGAAGCGAAATGCTGCGGATTCTTAGTCAGAAAAAACGCCATGCGTTCTCTTCCTCCTTTGTCGGCAGAGAACTTGAGGTATTGTTCGAAACTGTTTCAGCAAACAACCGTGTGTCAGGCTTCTCGTCGAACTACGTCCGTGTCGAAGCACAAGCGGATGACCCGCTCTCGAACGAGATTCGAAACGTCAGGATTATCGGTCTGGCAGGCGATCATTGCCGGGGCGAGATAGTTACCGCCGGCCATGGAGGGACGATCGCGCAACCGCTCACCTACGATTTTGTCTTGTCATAGCCGGGGAACACGTCTGGCTTTCCAATTCATGTTGAACGAAGAACTTCTGGAACGTTTATGAGATATGTCCTGCTCTGCACCGTCATCATGTCACGGATTGCCTTCGCTCAATCTTTCGACGTCCGTTCCGGATCTCTGCCGGCCTCTGAGCGATCGTTGTTCGCGACGCCCTCATCGGCGACAGCTTTCGGGAGACCACTCGCGTTTGCGGATTTTGAATCAACCCGGCCATTCGAGGAGAAGAGCGTCGCTCTGTCCGCAATCTATTCGCTGATATTGCCGGGCATGGGCGAACTCTACGTGGGAGACTACAGCGTCGGCAAATATTTCACGATCGCGGAGGCGTCACTGTGGATTACGTGGACAGGGTTTCAGATGTATGGGGACTGGATTCAAACGGATGCACGGAACTATGCGATTCAACACGCCGGCGTGATCACCGCTGGAAAAAGTGACCAGTATTTTATCGATATCGGCAACTTTCAAAGTGTGTATGCATTCAACGAGGAAATTCTGCGGGAGCGCAATCAATTCCAGACCTATGATGTCAATTCATCCAGTTTCTGGAGCTGGAACACCGATGCGAACCGAGAGCACTACCGTCAATTGCGCATCTCCAGCGATGAGACATTTAATAACTCCCGGTATGTTATCGCGGCAGTTGTGATCAACCACCTGGCCAGCGCCATCAATGCGGCGCGCAATGCTCTTGCCCATAACAAGAACGCTGAACAATCGTCATTGCTCGATGTTCATGCCAGTCTCATCGGAGGAATACAGCACACGAATGGAATTCTTATCACGTTTTCGAGAAACTTCTAACGTCGGCCTCAATCGTCATTTGCGGACCGATGGTGGAACCAGGTACTTCCAATGCGCAACATCAGATTGCTGCTCGAGTATGACGGAACCGGCTACGTCGGTTGGCAACGACAGGCCTCTCGTCACGACTCCGTTGAGGAGAACGGCAGGAGTATCCAGGGGGAAATAGAATCGGTTCTGGAGAAGATACTTCAGGAGAAAGTTAACCTGCTTGGCGCCGGCAGAACCGACGCGGGCGTTCACGCGCGTGGACAGGTGGCCAACTTCCGGACCGATTCCATCCTCTCCGCGGATCAGATCAAAGGAGGGCTAAACGGTCTCCTGCCCGAAGACATCGTCGTGCATTCCGTCGAAGAAGTAGCGTTCGATTTTCATGCGCGCTACAGCGCGAAAGGGAGAGTGTATTCGTATCTGATCACTCTGGATCCGTCCGCCATTGGCCGGAACTATTCCTGGTATGTAAAGTATCCGCTGGATATCGAGACCATGCAGATGGCCGCCCGGCACATCCTCGGTACCCATGACTTTGAATCGTTCTGCAAAGCCAATTCGGATGTCGAGCACCATCTCTGCACCGTTACGCATTCGTCATGGTCGGTACAGGCCACGACATTGATGTACGCAATCCATGCGGACAGATTTCTTCACGGCATGGTTCGTGCCCTGGTAGGGACGATGGTTGATGTCGGGAGGGGATACATGTCCTCGGGGAATTTCGAAGCTATCATGGTGAAGAAAGATAGAAAGGAGGCCGGTATGTCGGCTCCGGCAAGAGGCCTGGTGCTCGAAAGAGTCGTTTACTGACAATGGGACTTCGCGGAATATCCGGCCCCATGGAACCGTAAGGAGTAATGATGCCTCATTCTTTGTCGCTGACCGCATTCCTCTCCTTGTTCGCCGGTTCCATCCGACGGGACGTTTGACAATCGTCATCCTTTATGATACATTAACTGGATGGAAACAAATTTATTCGAAGTTTTATGGAGGTTTTCGCTAACGCAGGATGGCTGAAGCACTTGGCGACATAGTATTTATCCTCTTCCTTGTTCTGGTAAACGGGTTTTTTGTCGCCGCGGAGTTTGCCATGGTCAAGGTGCGATTATCACAGCTCGAAGAACGGATCAAAGAGGGATACCGCCGGGCGATCGTAGCAAAGCACATCGTCGAACATATCGACGCATATCTTTCCGCTACCCAGCTTGGAATTACTCTCTCCAGCTTAGGACTCGGTTGGGTCGGTGAGCCGCTTCTGGCGGAGCTGCTGGCAGGGCCGTTTGCGGCACTCGGGATTGTTGGTGATAAGGCGCTTCATGCCGTTTCGTTTGCGGTCAGCTTCGGTATTTTGACTTTCCTGCTTATCATCCTTGGTGAACTAGGTCCGAAGTCGTACGCAATCCGTCACCCTGAAGCCACGTCGTATATGACGTCGCTGCCCCTGCAGTTGTTCTACCAGGTTTTCAAGCCCGCCATCTGGATCTTAAACCGTTCGGCGAACGTCCTGCTCCGCTTTCTGGGCATTCCACTCACCCGTGCAGGTGAAATGTATCACTCGGCGGAAGAATTGGAGATCATCGTTAATGAGGGGGCGAAAAGCGGCCTCCTGAACAAAACGGAGCAGGAGCTTATTACGAGTATCTTCGAGTTCTCCACGACGACTGCCAAGGAAATCATGGTTCCACGCACCGAGATAGTTGCGCTCGATATTGACAAGCCCCGGGAACATCTCATCCGCGTCGTCACTGAGGAGGGATACTCCCGCTTGCCTGTGTTCAAAGACTCTCTCGACAACATCGTCGGGATCATTTACACGAAGGATCTCATTAACCTGTTGGAAGACCGAGACTTGATCGTCATACAGGATATTCTACGGCCTCCGTACTTTGTGCCGGAATCCGTCAAGATCAGCAAGCTCATGCGCGATCTTCAGGAGCAGAAACTTCACATGGCGGTTGTGGTTGACGAGTTTGGAGGCACGCAGGGACTCGTGACGATGGAGGATATTCTCGAGGAGATCGTGGGTGAGATTCATGATGAATACGATGAGGTTTTGAAGGATGTCGAGCAGTCGGCGGATGGGTCAGTGCTTGTCAATGCACGAATGAGTGTGAAGGATTTCAACGAACGATTTGGCGAACTCATCCCGGAGGAATCTGCATATGACACCCTCAATGGGTTTCTCAACAAAATCACTGGTCGGATTCCCGACATGCATGAGGAAATAGCATTCGGGAATCTTGCGTTCACTGTGGTGAAAAGGAGTCAACGGAGAATCCGGCAAGTTAAGATGAGAAGGACTTCCGATGACAGTCTTCGCGCAACCCATGATTAGTCACTTCGAGCAAGTGCGACAACTGATTTCCCCATTTGATTTCTTCCGACATCGTCTTTTTTCATGATTGCTGAGACACTTTCACAAAAAGTAATCCGGAACACTCTTTACAACGCACTTAGTTCTCTCGTATCGGTAGTTGCGTTAATTATTCTTGTACCCTATATCATGCGGTACGGTAATCGTCGGTCAAAGTACAAGCCCCATGAATGATGATGCCATGGGGACACCGTTAATCTCGTGCATTATAGTCAACTGGAACACACGAGAACTCTTGCTTCAATGTATTGAATCGATCGAGGCATGGTTTGCCTCAGTGACTTATGAGGTCATTGTTGTCGACAATGCGTCGAGTGATGGCAGTGTCGATGCAGTCCACAAAACGCATCCGGGCGTTGTCGTGGTTGAGAACAAACGGAATGGTGGCTTTGCGGCCGGTGTGAATCAGGGTCTCGTCATGGGGAAGGGAGAGTACTTTTTGGTTTTAAATCCGGACATTATAATAACGGATGGCTCGGTGTCAAAACTGGTGGCGGTTTTTCGGGAGAACCCTGAGGTTGGCATGGTGTCACCGCGGTTGGTGAATCTTGATGGCTCGATTCAGGCTGGTTATGTACTGAAATATCCTTCCATCATGCAACTTGTTCTGTTCTACACTGTCTTGACTCGCTGGTCCAAGCGCTCCCAAATGCTGACGAGCAGATATTTCGAGGCCGACCTCGGGCTCACCATGGGGAGTGTGCTGGTTGACCAGCTTCCGGGGGCGTGTATGCTGGTTCGACGGGCTGCTGTCGAAGAAGTCGGAATGATGGACGAGCAGTTTCAACTCTTTTTTGAAGATGTAGATTGGTGTTTTCGGATGAGGCAAAAGGGCTGGCGCCTCCTGCTTTGCCCGGACATCGCGTGGAAGCACATTGGAGGACAAAGTGTACGCCCAGGCGAGAACTATTGGGTGTCCGGACGGTTTCAAATGAGCCTTTTGTTTTTTTTCGACAAACATGGGAACATCGTCCAAAGGGTGGTGAGCAAGTTTGTTCTGCTGTCGAACAGTATCCTGATCCTCCTGGCAAGGAAATTGTCCTTTGCAGTCATTTCTGGAGACTCAGTACGGGCGGCGCGATTCAGCATCGACCGCCAGCGTTTTTTTCTTCAAGAATTTCGAAAAAAATACGTGCTCACGAATATGGAATTCCATCATGGCGACAGCAAGCGTAATCATTCCTAATCATAATGGCGGAATGAACGACAAGGACTCAAGCAGAAAAACTCCTCAGGTATCAGTAATTGTTGTCAACTTTAATACGCGTGAACTCCTTTGTGCTTGTTTGAGGTCCGTCGAGCAGATTTCAGTCTCGAAGGAAATCTTTGTCGTAGACAACGGTTCCACCGATTGCAGTGTGGAGATGGTGGAGAAGGAATTTCCTCAAGTCATTCTCATTCGCAACAGCAGTAACGAGCGCTTCGCGAGGCCTAATAATGATGCGATGAGGCGTGCTCATGGGGAATACTATTTCTTGTTGAATAGCGATGCAGAGATCAAACCCGGGTCTCTCGAACAGCTCGTGCGCTATCTTGAGACCCATCAGGACGTCGGGGCAGTTGGTCCTCAATTGCTCAATGCAGACGGAAGTCTACAACCGTCTGCCAAGGGATTCGTATCGCTCTGGACTCATCTCTGTGATATGCTCATCCTCGACCGACTGTTTCCCTCATCACGTCTCTTCGCGTCAAGCGAGATGACATATTTCGACCATCGTTCGGAACGCGAGGTTGACCATCTGATGGCGGCAGCGATACTTCTCCGGTCAGAAGCCATAAGTCAGGTAGGGATGTTTGACGAGGGACTCTCCATCTATTACAACGACCTCGACTTGTCTCTCCGTCTACGACGGGCAGGCTGGAAGATTGTGTTCTTTCCCGCAGCTCAGGCGGTGCATCATTCGGGTCGAACGGCGAAGCCGATGATACGACGATGGGGGATGTTCGTTGAACAATACGAGAATATTTTTTATTATTACCGAAAGCATTTTGGTGAGGCAAGCGTTATCGTGTACAAATTACTGATGCTAGTGGGTTTTTCGCCGAGGGTGATATACTGGTCAGTCCGTTCACTGGGTGATCGCTCCGAGAACACGTCAACCAGGCGTGAGTTTGCTCTCTGGTCATTTCTCGTTGCGCTACCGTTTTGCAAGAAACTATCAGGAGCTTCTGGACGAGTAGCAGGGCCCAATGAAGAACCCGGTGATATGATTCCCCGGTCGACAAAAGAAACTTGAAGAATGTCTGTATGAGTGTTTCTGTTATCATGGTCAATCACAATGGTCTTAGGTTTACGCAGGACGCAGTCGCGTCCGTACTCCGATTTTCACCTCAATCCGAGCTAATCGTCGTGGATAACTGTTCCTCAGATGGAGACGTTGAAACACTCTCCAAGACATTCCCGCAGGTTACACTCATTTCATTAACTGAAAATGTCGGTTTTGGTGCGGGGAATAATCGCGGAGCCAAAGTCGCGAAAGGGAACTTTCTTTTTTTTCTCAATAATGATACGTTCTTGATCGAAGACACTCCGGCACATCTCGCATCCTTCCTGGATCGAAATCCAAGCGTTGCTGCCTGTGGACCAAAATTGTTGTATCCAGACGGAGCATTCCAGCTTTCATTTGGCCTCGATCCGTCGATTCTGAATGAATGGGTCGTTCGGCGTATGCAGCGGCGCGTTCGTCGGCGTGATCAATCGTATGGGTTCTTCCTCGAACGGAAATATGCGAATAGGAACATTAATTGGGTTACTGGTGCTGCGCTCATGGTGAGAAGAGATGTGTTTCACAAAGTGGGTGGTTTTGACGAGGCCTTCTTCATATATTTTGAGGAAGCTGACCTCTGCCGCCGGATCCGAGAGTTGGGGTTTGAGATCCGCTACGTACCAACCACAACCGTCTTCCATTACCTGGGAAGTGCGGCGCAGGCTGCCAGTGACAAGTTGTCGCACGAGTATCGGAAGAGCCAGGTGTACTACTACCGGAAGCATTTGTCTATTCTCTCGGTTCTCTTTCTCCGGGTGTATTTGTTTTTTCGAAGAATGAAGCGTCGGTCTAAGAATTCCTGACAGGTGCCAAAAGATGCAAGCGTCAAGAATACTCGTGGTGAAGGTATGCTGTATGGGCGACGTTATTTTCCTTACTCCCGCACTTCGTGCATTGCGGCGTTCATTTCCATCGGCAGAGATTTCCTATCTTGCGGCGTCGTGGGTCAAGGATATCGTCGAGCAAGTTCCCTTCGTTGATCGCTGTATTCTTTTTGATGCCCCGTATCAAAAGCGCTCTTGGTTCTGGAAAATAAAAGAAACACTCAAACTGATCTTTCTTCTTCGGTGTAACCACTTTGACATCGTGGTCATTGGTCACCGCAACAGGTTCTTTGCCGTAATAAGTTGGCTGGCAGGAATTCCTACACGTGTCGGTTTTGCGGAAGGATCTCAATGGCCCCTGACACATCCGGTGCGGTTTGATTCAGATAAGCTCGAAGTAAGCCGATACCTTAACCTGGTCGAATCGATCGGAACGGCCTCCTCCAACATGACAACCGAAATTTGTCCATTGCCCGATCAATGTCAGATCGTTGCGGAAAACTTGGCAAACTGGGGAATATCCGATGGGGACGTGGTAGTGGGAATCTATCCCGGTGGTGGGGTGAATCCCGGCACAATAATGACCATCAAGCGGTGGGCCCCTACGTCGTATTCCGAGTTGTGCACGAGGATTCTGCGGATTCCAGCAGTCAAGATTCTGCTCTTAGGAGGGGCGGATGACCGGGCTCTGAATGAGGAAATCAGGCAACGTGTGACTGAGAACGCTGAACGAATCATCAACGTTGCAGGTGCGCTTCCAATGCGGGCACTGCCGGCCCTCTGTGAACGATGCTCGGCTGTGATCGGTGGGGATACAGGCCCGGTACATCTCGCGGCGGCTGTCGGGACGGCTACGATCTTTCTGTTTGGTCCGTCAGATCCTCGATTGGTTGCACCGAATCGACCGAATTCGGTATTCCTCTGGAAGCGCGTCTCCTGTAGCCCGTGCTACACGCCAACAACTGTCAGGCAACGGAGCTATTTTCGTGGAAAGACATTTTATTGCTGGACCGGCACACACGAATGTCTTGACGCCCTCACGGTTGAAGATGTTTTCACTGCCTTTCTCGGCCTTATTGATTCACATCTGCCGAGAGCTGCGGCACAACAGAAAATCTCGTGAACTCCCCAATGTGATCTTCATTCTTGCATTTGTCGTGCTGCCTTTCTATTATTACTATTGGTTTCTTCGCGGTTGTTTTCGCTTCAAGAATTTCGCAGCAATTACTTGAGATTTGAGCATGGGAAATACTAGCGCAGTCATACTGTTTTCTGAACCCGCATCCTTTGCCGTCTGGCATGACGGCCAGGGTATCACGGGCCTGCAGAATAGCGACTGTGAGGCGCTATCCAGGTCGATGTTCGAGGATGTCGTGGAACGGGTACTGCAACTCGGAGATACTGATGTCGTCGTGTACCACGACGGAGTGGAATTCTCCGAAGATTTTGCCGCCAGGTTTCTGAAACGGGTCAGTTGCCGGGAGGTGGAGGGAAATACTCCGGCGGAAAAGGTCCGCAGCGCGTCGGAAAATGCCGTGGCGGATCATTACGAACGCTTCATCGTTCTCACCGAAAACCAACCGGTTCTGGGTAAGCACTTTTTCCGACAGGTTCTTGACCAATTAACGTATGAAGATAATTGTGCGGTCATCGGTCCGACGTTCGACAAAACATGGTATCTCCTTGGAATGAAATCCGACCATAACTCCTTGCTGGGGTCACTCCCCGGTGACTCGTTCTTGGAATCCGCTTCTCTCTTTGAACGGCTCTGTTGCTCGGACACAGTTCTCTTCCCTATGCATCCGAGGTATTCATTGAATTCTGCGGGCAACCTGGAACTACTCAGGAACGAGGTGAAGAGCCTGCAAGACAATGATTCGGATTTTCCTCGCAGCACGTTTGCGACGCTCAGGATGCTGGAGAAGAAGCATAAGTTCACGCGGGGGCCGGTATGAACATCGGGATTTATGGGGGGTCATTTAACCCTCCGCATCTCGGACATCTCATCGTTTTGGAGAGTGTTCAGGACCAGCTGCGCTTCGATAAAGTTTTATTCATCCCGGCCGCGAACCCGCCCCACAAGAATGATCCCACGCTTGCACCCTCGGCCGACCGGCTTGAGATGACAAGATTGGCAATCGAAGGCAATGCGGTGTTCCAGGCATCCGATATTGAAATCAAGCGAGATGGCAGGTCATACAGCATCGACACACTCGATTCCCTGGCGGCTGAGCATCCCGGCGATAAGTTTTCGCTCATCATCGGAGCCGACAACTTTCTGGAGTTTGAGACTTGGAAATCGGCGCAGGCAATTCTCACAAAGGCAGAGGTTGTTGTCATGAATCGACAGGGGTTTTCGGTACAGCCGGGGAAGAACGAATTTGTTCGAATGGTACGCTTTGTCCATGTGCCGGACATTGGAATTTCCAGTACTGATATTCGTCGTCGCGTCAAGCTCGGCCGTTCGATTCGATATTTGGTACCACAATCGGTGGAAAACTATATTCGCCGAAAAGGGCTCTACAGAGATTGATTTGGTGGTCGCGAGATTTTTTCTTATGATGTAGTAGCAAGATAATCCCAGAACAAAAAGGTCAATTATGAAACTAAAATTCATTGTTCTCGTCGGTCTCTTCTCGTGCCTGTACATTAATGACACACGGGCGATGATGAAACCATCTGCAAAAGGAAAAATTTCCCTCCGGAAGAACGTGCCGACAGGCTTGATGAAATCCAGCGCGACCCGTCAATATCTTCCTGGCCAGGTAATCGTCAAATTGAAGCCGAACAGGGGACTGGCGAAAGCCGTTCACTCCTTTGGTGTGGCGAGCCTGGACCAATTTGTCCAGCGGTATTCAATGCAGTCGGTTTCGCGAGTTTTCGAGGGTCATGCAGCACCCGCGAGTTTGGACAAGGTCGACCTGACAAGATTCTATGTGATGAAGTATTCTTCTCCGATGGATGCTTTTGTGGTGTGTAAGGAGCTCTCCCAACATCCGGATGTAGAGTATGCCGAGCCGTGGTATATTTATTCGGTGGACGCATGCCCTACGAACGACTCCCTGCGGAGCCAGCAATGGGCTCTGACCAAGATGATGTTGGATAGTGCATGGTGTATCTCAAGCGGTGATACCTCTGTTATCATTGGGATTATCGACACAGGTATCCAGTGGGACCATCCGGACCTTGCCGCAAACATATGGATCAATCCGGGAGAGTATGGACCGGACGGACATGGCGGTCGCAAGGAGAGTAATGGAATCGATGATGACGGCGACGGGTATATCGATGATTGGCATGGCTGGGATTTTGGCGGTGCAGACTATAGCAATCCGGTCCAAGATAATAATCCTGCCCCTACAGGAGGGAACAATGGCCATGGCACTGAAAGTGGCGGTGTCGCATCAGCCACAACGAATAATCACGCCGGCATTGCCGGAGTCGGTTACAAATGCAGGATTCTCCCAGTGAAGACAACGTCGGACAACGATACCCGGGCGAGTGGCCAAGCATATATCGTTTTCTGGCTTCAAGGACTCGTCTACGCGGCCGATATGGGGGCCGCGGTTGCGAATTGCAGCTTTGGAGGAGGAGGCGGTGCTTCGCAGGCCGAGCAGGAGATTATAAATTATGCGACGCAGAAAGGAACCTTGGTCGTTGCAGCCGCGGGTAACGACGGCTTAGTAGATCCCTATTATCCTGCCGCGTATGACAATGTGATTTCAGCTGCATCGACGAATTCTGTCGACCGCCTCTCGTCATTCTCAAACTACGGTCCTACGGTTGATGTGTGCGCGCCAGGAGAGGCGATCATGACGACGGCTTATCCCAACAGTTATGGTTTGGCCTCGGGAACATCGTTTTCAGCTCCGAATACATCGGGAATAGCAGCGCTCGTGAAGTCGCTGCATCCCACGTACACAGCCCTCCAGGTCGGTGAACAGGTGCGGATATCCTGCGACAACATTTATTCGGTCAACTCTCCCGCGTATCAGGATTATCTCGGTCGGGGAAGGGTCAATGCCCTGAATGCACTCACCGTTTCCTCGCCGGCGGTTCGAATGAGTTCGTATACCATCAGTGATTCCGTGGGTGGGAACAACAATGGAATTCCGGAGCCCGGGGAGACCATTGCCATCTATGCGACCTTCACAGATTATCTTGCGGCGACGACTTCGAACGCCAAGGTGACGCTCGTTTCAACAGACAACAATGCTCTTCAGGTGATCGACAGTGTTTTTACTATAGGAGCGCTCTCGGCGTTAGGAACTGCGACGAATAATGCCGCGCCGTTCCGATTGAAGATCAACAGCGTGATCGGTGTGAATGCCCAAATCTATTTGGAATTGATTTTCCAGGACGGAGGTTACAGCGATTACCAGTTCTTCCAGGTTCTGGTCAACCCACTCTATGCAACCCATAATGTGAATAATGTGGTATTCTCCGTTTCAAATTTCGGTTCACTCGGCTACGATGACTATACGCTCAACCCTCCGTATGGGGTGGAATTTGGGGAAGGATTTCAGTATCCCGCGGGAACGCCGTCAGCGTTGTATCACGCGACGTTGATGGTCGGCACCGACGCGAATCACGTGTCGGACAATGCCTACGGAGATTCACTCGATAACGCAGTCGATTTTCGCGTTGCCGCCCGTGGAAATTTCGCCCTCTTGAAGGAACATTCCGCCGATCAGGTTTTCAAGTGTGCTTTCACGGATTCGGGCGTGACACCCTTGAGTAATCGGCTCGGTCTGTACGTCACTCAACGGTCTTATGCATACAAGAATTCCCCGGACGACGCCTATGTTACTGTCCGGTACGACATCCGGAACATCTCTACCTCGGTCATCTCGAATGCTTACGTCGGGGTCTATGCCGATTGGGATGTCGTCGACGCCAGCACGAACCTTATCGATTATGACGCGACCCGGAGGTTGGGCTATCAATGGGATCCGAACGGATCGGCGTACTATGGATTGTGTCTTGTTGATCCGACGACTGCGGCGTCATACCGGGCGGTTGACAATAATGCGTACATCTACAATGGTTTCTCCGACCGAAACAAATATCTTTTCATGTCGCAGGGATTTGGCGTAACGGCAGATACCACGGCGGGCGATTGGTCCATGGTCTTGAGCGCAGGGCCGTACACTATCAACAGTGGTGACAGCGTGACGGTCGGTTACGCATTTGTCGGAGGAGATGACCTGCCCGGCCTTCAAGCGCATGCCGATGCCGCCATCGCGAAATGGAAGACGATCATGGCAGTCAACAAGGACGGGCGTAGCGGGATTCCCGTCGCGTATGCGCTCGGTCAGAATTATCCCAATCCGTTCAATCCGACAACGGAAATCACCTACGACCTTCCGGGTGTGAGCAGGGTATCGCTGACAGTGTTTGACGTTCTTGGACGAGAAGTGGCGACTCTCGTGAACGGTGAGCAGCCGGCTGGCAGTTATCGTGTCCCGTTCAACGCCTCCCGCCTCTCGAGCGGCGTGTATTTCTATCGCCTGACGGCCGACGCAGTTTCCTCAACTACTCAACAATCGTACACGAATGTGAAGAAACTGCTACTCGTACGATAGTCTGCTTGAAAGCCTTGTAACAAGCTCCGCCGGGAAACCGTCGGAGCTTTTTTGTTCTAACTCGACACGACTCTTCCCCTTTCATTCTCCCGTTGGATAGTCACCTGAGCTGATTTCGGAGGTGCGCGGGGGCATCAAAAAGAGAGTCTTGT
>Ga0209777_10000773_pt1 | contig 49669 bp, 46 predicted proteins | sample FrelakmetHBP12HB_FD_187147 | JGI IMG/M metagenome (GOLD analysis project Ga0209777, IMG submission 187147) | Freshwater lake sediment microbial communities from the University of Notre Dame, USA, for methane emissions studies -HBP12 HB (SPAdes)... | ecosystem: Environmental > Aquatic >... | reverse complement strand
CAATGTAGGTATTCGCGATCTGCAAGGCATAGGCGATCTCCTGGGCCGGAGAACAGCCAGATTCCCGGATGTGATAGCCGCAGACGCTGACCGGATTGGACCGGGGGAGTTCCTTCATCGCATATTCGATCGTATCGCCGATCAGGCGGACAGCGGGCCTGACCGGAAAGATCCATGCTCCCCGGCCGATCATCTCCTTCAAGATGTCGTTTTGAGGCGTGGCGCTGATGCGGTCTTTCCGGAATCCGTATTTCTCCGCCGTCGCCTGAAACATGGCCAGCATGATGCTTGCGACAGCATTGATCGTCAGCCCTGCGCCGATCCGGTCGAGGGGGATGTCTTCGAAGGCGATCTCGAAGTCCCTCAGAGAATCGATGGCCATTCCGACCCTTCCTACTTCGCCTTCGGCCTGAGGGTCATCCGAATCGAGACCCATCTGTGTGGGAAGATCGAAGGCGACGTTGAGGCCCGTCTGGCCATGGGAGATCATGAGCTTGAAACGCTCGTTTGTCTCCTTGGGCGTTCCAAAGCCGGTGTACTGCCGGGTCGTCCACTCCCGGCTTCGGTAGCCGAGAGGGTGGATCCCCCGGGTATAGGGAAACTCCCCTGGGAGAGCGAGATCCTTTGCCGGATCGAAACCGACCTCCTCCAGGTCCTTGGGGGTATAGAGGGGTTTGATGTGGATTCCCGATTGGAGGATGACGTCTTGGACCTCATCTTTTTCATTCTTAATGTATTTTGCGACTCCCATAAGCTCTCCTTAAAATCGTTGGAGGATCGCTCCGCTCAAGGTTGGAGGTTTGAGGCTAAGACGTTCTGCCTCCATCCTCAAGTGAGCGAAGCGAACGGTCCTCCTCCTTCTATCGGGGGTTGACTTGCTCTTTGATCCATCGGATCGATTCGTCAAAAGGTGTCCCTCCGGGAAAAATCCCGCGAATCCCCATCTTTTGAAGGGGAGGGATATCCCTTTTGGGAATCACCCCGCCCACCACCACGGCGACGTCTTCCATCTTCTTTTCCCTCATCCTCCGCATCAGTTTATCGCAGATCGGCAGGTGGGCGCCGGACATGATCGAAAGACCGATGACATCCACATCTTCCTGAATTGCGGCGTTGATGATTTGATCCACCGTCTGGTGAAGGCCTGTGTAGATGACCTCCATCCCTCCATCCCGGAGGGCCTGGGCCACCACTTTGGCTCCCCGATCGTGGCCGTCCAGTCCGGGCTTTGCAACCAAGATACGGATTCTTTTTTCCATCTCTCCTCTCCGTTACGGGGCTAACCTTCCCTCGTCGATCTCCTTGAGGACAATGTCCTTTCCTTTGGCCAAATGCTTGCGCACAATTCTCTCCACCAGTCTGGGATTTCTCTTTCTCATGGCTTCGAGCATGCGGCGATGATCTTCTGTGGAGGAGCTAAATCCACTTTCTGTATGGACCAGCGCCGCCCGGTAACGGTAAAAATAATCGCTGTAATTATTAATCATGTCAAGAAGTTTCCTGCTCTTGCAAGATTTGTAAAGGACATTGTGAAATTCCGTGTGGAGCTGCACCACCTTGTCATAGTCTCCACCCTCCATTGCCTTCTCCGTCTCGTCGATATTCTTCTCCAGGGTTGAGATCTTCTCCGGCGCAATGTGGAGGGTGGCGAGATAAGCGGCATAGCTTTCCAGGGCGCTCCGGATGCCGAAGATCTCTTCCACATCTGCTTTGGTGAATTCCCTGACAGCGAATCCTTTTTTGGGCAGCCGGCTGACGAGATCATCCCGTTCCAGCTTGTGAAAGGCCTCCCGGACGGGGGTCCGGCTGATCCCGATCTGATGGGCCAACTGTTCTTCAATCAGTCGCTGCCCGGCTTTCAGTTTGCCATGGAGAATGGACCTTCTCAGAGACTCGTACACTTCCTCTCGCAGGGATTTCTTCTTTGCCACGCGAATGCCTTCTAATGTGTTTTCCACGGACCCCTCCTCGGCGAAAAGATTTCTTGTTCCTCTCGTGTACCGTATCGACAATGCGACCCGAGAGCCAATTATTGTATACAGTATCCAATCTTATACGTCAAGGGCGAAGACTTGTCAAGGATTTTTCACCTGGTTGTCATTTTTCACCTGGTGCCCACCTGGTTAGTAAAAAGTCACGCTCTATTCATACCAGCCGAAGTCGTCAATGGCCTTCATCATCACCCATACGTTATGATGAGGGGCTCTGGGAGGTAACTCACATCCAGGGGCTAACATGAATCCTCTCGGGGCTTTTTTGCCTTTCTCAATGCATATCCTCGCCTGTTCATACACTTGCCCGGGCGTGCCCATCTGGATGAGGGATGGCTCCACATTACCGCAGATGATGTGATCGGGGAAGTACTTTATGGCCGTGTCAATGTCGACTTCACGGCCGATGCTGATGATGCCAGGGTCTCCATAAGGCAGTTGCGACCACAAGGGCAGGTTCAGATTCTGGTCGCCGCAGATGTGACAAAGAATATGTTTGATGCCGATCGCCAGCATTTTCTCATGAAACTCCTTCAGATATGGAAAGGCAAATTTTTCAAAGAGGCGGGGTGAGATGATCTGGTTCGATGAGGTCGGTGAACCGGTGAAGGCGAGATGACAATGCTCAAGACCGAAGGTGTTTACCCAATAACGGACGAAGTCCAAAGTATAGTCCAGTGCAAGCCGCAGAAGCCTGTGAGCCAATTCAGGCTTTTTCATCATCCATCTGCAAAACTGTTCGACACCGCAAATCTGCGCTGCACAGTCGAAAGGGAGCCCCGAATCAAAATTGATGAACTTTGCTCCACTCTCTTGCACCAACTTGCCTAACTCAATGAGTTGAGGATTGACCCCTGCCGCTTTGACATCCGGGATTTCGAGCCTCCAAACGTCTTCCTCCGTGGACACCGGATGGCGGATGGTCATCGGGGATTGCATATATTCATCCGTAGGCCACTTGATCTCCCCTCCAAAAGCAAAAGGCCAGAATGCAGGAGCCGGTAACATCGGGGTCATCTGCCAGCCATACTGGTCCGCCGTCCAAGTCATGGCGTTAAAACACTTCTGCATGTCCGTAAAAACATCGTGAATGGAGTAGCCGACGTTAAAAGCGGAGAAGCCCGTGAAGACCCTGTATCCAAGAGGAATCCGGTCTACAGGCGCCCCTTTCATCAATGCCATCATCCGTTCATCTCTTGTCATTCTATCCTGTTTTAACTGACCCATCGTCATCCTGCTCCTTTCGCATGTCCTCACCAGTCTGTCTTTCCCCTGAAACCGGGAATCCAGAACGCTCAATCAAAAAGCGATGTCCCTTGAACAATTTCAGAGAACGAAATTGATACACTCTTATAATCTTTTTCGTTCTTTTTCAAGGAAGGTCCCCCTGTGCCCCTCCAGGAGATACAAGAAACGTCATGCCGAGCTCAATCTATCTTAAGAAATCGATGGCTTATAAGCTGACTCGCACAATCGCAAACGTCTTCAATGGGCGCCATTCCCATAGGGAGAAGTTCAGTCGACTTGAAATGGCAGGGCATAAAATTAACTTTTTTTAATAAAAAATTAACAAATTTGCAAAAGGGATCTTGACAAAAAAATTGAGCTTTGGTAACATTACCCAACTGGGATGAGATGGAAAAGATAGGAACGAAAATCAGACTTGAGCGCAAAAAGAATGGGCTAACTCTTCAGCAATTGGCCAAGAGACTGGGTATAAACCATATCACCCTCCATCGGATTGAGACCGGTAAGAGCAGTCCTTCCGTAGCCCTCCTTTCTGAAATCGCTCAAGCACTCAATCAGTCGATTGTTTCCTTTGTTCAAGGGATTGACCGGCCCGTCATCCACATCAAAAAACAGAACCAGCAAAAGATGTCCAGCCCCACGTTGAAGATCAAAGTGATTGGCCCGCGAAAAATGGTCACAAACAACATTGTCGTGACCTACGGTGAACTGAGGAAGGGTCAAACCATCCAACCGCACACCAACCCAGGAATCGAGTTTGCCTATAACATTGAAGGGAAGTGCGAGTTCAAATCGGGGGGTCAGAGTTATTTCATGGAAGCTAAGGACAGCCTGTCCTACAATGCCCGAGTGGAACATTCCGTCCTTGCCCTCGAGAAACTGAAGTTTATTGCTGTCTATGTGAAGGACTCGGAGTAGTTAGTCTATCAAGAACAGGAGAGATCAAGGAGGTACTGAGGTGATGTTTGACAAAGGTGAAATCAACAGGATCAGGCAGATGCAGGCCGACTGGGAAGCAACGACACTGAAGAAGGAACTTGAAGAAAGTGGAGAGTGGAGGCCCGAATTCAAAACAATATCGGGAATCCCGGTGAAGAGAACCTATACCCCCGCTGATTTGGCGGAAAGGGGATGGACGTACAGTGAAAAACTGGGCTTTCCGGGACAATACCCCATGACTCGGGGCAGGACAGCCACGATGTATCGAGGAAGTATTTGGCCTATGTGGATCTATGGGGGGTTTGGCACAGCAGAGGACGCAAACAAAAGGTATAAGTACCTGATTGAACAGGGAACCCAGGAGGTGGCGGTTGCATTGGACTTACCTACTCAATTAGGCTATGACAGCGATAATCCTTTATGCCGTGGAGAGGTTGGGAAAACAGGCGTGGCGATCGATTCACTGGCCGATGTTGAAGCAGCCTTTGACGGTATCCGTTTAGAGGATATTCTGATATTTACCACCGCCAATGCCATTGGCCCAATCTTCTATGCCCTGTTCACCGCCATGGGGGAGAAGAGAGGCGTTCCTATCGAAAAGATGCACATCAACATCCAAAATGAAATCCTGAAGGAATATGTCGCACGAGGCACTTACATCTTTCCCCCCAAACCCTCCGTAAAATTTTCGGTCGACCTCGTCGAATATGTCTGCCGAAATGAGCTTTCCGATCATGTTTATCCCTACTGGTTCTGCGGGTATCACATGAGAGAGTCGGGAGCAACGGTTGTTCAAGAAATGGCGTTCACCATGGCGGACACGGTGGCCTACCTGGACGAACTTGTCGGTCGGGGAGCCGACATCAATACCTTTCATGATCCAGCGGTAGACTTTGCTACGAGCATCGACTTCTTTGAAGCAATCTGTGAGCACAGGGCCTTCAGGAGGTGGTGGGCAAGGTTGATGAAAGAGAGATATGGGGCGACGAACCCACGCACGTTGGGGGTTTATTTTCGTGGCGGTTCCAACTCGAGCAATTATACCGCTCAGCAACCTTTGAACAATATTGTGAGAGGGACGTTGTCCATCTTAGCTCAGGCCTTGGCCGGTCATCAGACGATGGGGACAGGAGCGATGGATGAGGCCCTGGGTATCCCCACAGAAGAATCACATCGGCTTGCGCTCAGGACGCAGCAGATTATTGCTTACGAGAGTGGCATCATCAATACGGTAGATCCGCTCGCTGGCTCCTACTTTGTGGAAACACTGACCGATGAATTGGAGCAGCGGGCTGTCGAGCTATTCAACAAGGTACAGGAGATGGGTGGAGCGATCACAGCGATTGAATCCGGGTTTATGCAGAGTCAGATCACGCAATCCGCATACCAATACCTAAAACAGGTCGAGAGTGGGGAGAGAATCGTCGTCGGCGTCAATAAATTCCAGGTCGATGAGCCCACCACCATTAGGATGATGAAATTAGATGAAACAGTGGAACAGAGGCAGATAGAGAAACTGAAGAAATTGAGGAAGGAGAGAGATCATAGCAAAGTTCAAAAGACTCTCAGGGAACTGAAAGAGGCGGCCATCAAAGGAGTAAACCTCGTTTTGCCTTGCATGGCTGCAGTGAAAGCATACGCGACCATCGGTGAAATGTGTGGTGTCCTGCGGGAGCTTTGGGGTGAGTATAGAGCACCTACATTTTAATTGGTTGGAAAATAGCAACTTCCGGGTAAGGGTTAGGGTAAGGATGCCAGTTTGGTCAATGGGTTAGGTTGCTGGTCCTAAGGAAATTAGCCCTTACCCCGAGACCTAACCTAAACCGGTTTCCTAACCCTAACCGTAACCTGCAATTATTTTCATGGTTTGCGGGCGTCATTCCCGTCATGAAAGATGAGTAAGAAAAAATACACTGAAGGAGTTTGTTCATGAAGGAAATGAAAAGACGAATAAGAGTACTGATCGCTAAACCTGGACTGGATGGGCATGACCGGGGAGCGAAAATGATGACCTTGGGGCTGCGGGACGAAGGGATGGAGGTGATTTATACTGGAATAAGGCAGACACCCGAGGCCATCGTTCAAGCCGCCTTGCAAGAAGATGCCGATGTCGTCGGTTTAAGCTGCCTTTCCGGGGCACACAATTATCACTTCGCAGAAGTGGTACGACTGCTTGGAGAGAAGGGTATGAATCAGGTGCTTGTGATTGGCGGCGGCATCATCCCTCCAGATGATATCCCCTCGCTTAGGGAGAAGGGAATCAAGGGGATTTTTGGTCCTGGGACTCGAATCAAGGATGTCGCCACCTTTATTCGGGAAAATGCTCCACGATGAAAAAGTCATGGAGAGGATGAGACCTTCCAACGCAAAGTGGGTGGAAGGTTTGTCCTGTGCAGACCAAGGAGGTTTTTGTTCATGGGCCAAGACACAGTAAAGAAGCGTCTTCCCGTTCTACCAGGAATCATACATGAGGCAACTTCGCCCGATGACCAATCCTACTTGATAGGGAGTAAATGCACTGCTTGTGGACGTACATTCTTCCCCAAGCAATCGGTTTGCCGGGTGTGTATGAGAAATGATACCATGGAAGAGACGGTATTAAGCACGAGGGGCAAAATTGATACCTTCACGGTGGTTCATGTTGCCCCAAAGGGGTTCAAGGCCCCATATATCCAGGCCTTTGTGGATTTACCGGAGGGCCCACGCATCTTTTCTCTGATCACGGGATGCGAGCCATCAGAGAACGCGCTCAAAACCGGAACGGAAGTAGAATTGGTGATCGATAAAATTACTGAAGATGAAAAGGGCAATGATCTCATAGGTTATAAATTTCGTCCCGTTGGAAAATGAAAGACGGTGAAAATATGAGAGAGGTTGTGGTCTTAGGAGTGGGGATGCACCCCTTTGGCAGATTCTTGGACAAGAGCTTAAGCGACTTGGCCAGAGTTGCGGTCTGGGATGCTCTGAAGGATGCCAGCGTTCCTGCGAAGGATATTCAAGTTGCTTATTTAGGCAATTCGATAGGAGGGTTGATTACCGGGCAGGAGGGAATCAGGGCGCAGACGATATTGGGGCCTTGTGGTTTTGGCGGCATCACGATGGTCAATGTCGAGAATGCCTGTGCGAGTGCCTCAACGGCTTTTCGGGGCGTTTGGTTGGAGATCGCGTCAGGATTGTGCGATGTAGGCTTGGCCGTCGGAGTAGAGAAGATGTTTCTTGAGGATAGAGCGCGGACGATATCGGCTTTGATTTCTGTGTCCCAGATCGAGCTTTCAAAATTAGGAATGCAATTCGTTGGTGAAGCGGCCATGCGATGTAAGAGATACATGAGAAGATGGGGAGGTACGAAGGAGGATCTGGCACTCGTGGCAGTGAAGAATAGTTACAACGGGTCTCTGAACCCTTATGCCTACCATCGCAAGGCCTATACCCTTGAGGAAATCCTTAACTCCCCCCTCATTGCCGAACCGCTCCATCTTTACATGACCTCCACGATTGCGGATGGGGCAGCGGCAGCGGTCCTGTGTGGTAAGGATACTGCCAGAAAGTACATGAGTGAACCCACCATCACTGTGGCGGCTTGTGCTCTCAAGTCTGGAAGATATAGAGAGTCAGATCCTCTGGATGGCGATGTCCCGAGCACGATCACGCTAACAGCCAATGAAGCCTATAGACAAGCTGGGATGGAACCTAAAGACATCGATGTGGCCGAGGTTCACGATGCTATGTCTCCCATTGAGCTCGTTTCATGTGAAGACCTCGGTTTCTGCAAGAAAGGGGAGGGGCTTCGCTTTTTGAAGGAAGGGCGGACAAAAATCACAGGTGATATGCCAATCAATACGAGTGGTGGACTGTGTTCGAGAGGACATCCAGTCGGAGCCACAGGCATTGCCCAGGTGGCTGAGATTGTGTGGCAGTTAAGAGGTGAAGCAGGGCCGAGACAGGTGGCTAATGCAAAGGTGGGGATGTGCGAGGATTCCGGCGGCGTTCTGGTTGACGGAGACAATGCGGCCTTCACCAACATCATCCTCAAAAGATAGCCGGAAGGAGGGAGAGCAAAGAATGGCGGAAAAGAAGGTTTACTTGATGATCAAAGTGAGAACCCCTTTTGAGTTGGTAGGTGAATTTAACGAATTCTGGGGGACGGAGTCTTTGCCCGTGTGGCTAAAGCATGGAGCGAAACATGTTGGGTCCTTTACGAACTTTGTTGGCGACCCGATTAATGAGATAACTCGATTGTTTGAGTTTGACAGCGTTTCGCAGTGGGAACAGTGGGAAAAGTTTCTTGCCGATTCTGAAGAGGGCAAAGCCCTTGTAAAGCGGCTTTCCCGCTATATCGTGAGTTTGGAAAGAAAGCTCCTGGTATCGGTGTATTGAGTGGCTTTCCTATTCGATTCAAGGCGAACTTAGGGCTTAATGGCTCTTCTTTGGGGCAGGAGAAAAAAGTCTGGATTCATGGAAACGCACTGCGATGGCGAATAGGGAGCCATATTAAAGAAGGGGGCGAAATGAAAAAATATCAGATATGCACACTCGCTATCATCATTCTGACATTCGTTTCTTTTTGCTGGGCTCAGTCCGATAGGGATAGGTTTGTGGGCACCTGGAGACTGATATCCATTGAAGATCCCAGCCCAACTGCGAGCAAACCGGACCGAGATCCAGCCGGGTACATTATGTACGATTCGACCGGGCACATGGCTGTGCAGATCATAAGGAACCCGAACCGTCCTAAGTTTGCGTCGGACAATCTTGCAGAGGGAAGGCCCGAGGAGATAAGGGCTGCGTTTGTGGGCTACGGAGCATACTATGGCACTTATGAGGTCAACGAGAAAGAAGGGATTGTGATTCATCATCTGGAAGGGGCTTTGTTTCCCAATGAAATAGGTACAGATAACATACGATATTATGAGTTTTCTGGTGATCGCGTCATTCTGATCGTACCGCAGATTGTTGGCGGCAAAATCCTTCCCAAATCCCCTACGGCGCGGCGTCTGATCTGGGAGCGAGTGAAGTGAGCGGATGCCCCGTCCACCCAGCATAGAAGGGGATGAATTTGGCCGCTACTGTCAGATTTCAATAGGGTAGAACCAAAATGGCCACTGACCGGAGCAAGAAAAAGGGGTTGAAGAATCTGAAGATCTATTGCCAAAAGGCCCTGGCAATGGGAATGGACGGAGCGAAGGTGATTCCTCCCCGGTCTATCATCACCGCGGAATGGGTGAAAATGAAGTGCCAGTTTGGATGCCCCATGTTCGGGAAGAGACTCACCTGTCCTCCGCATGCGCCTGCCCCGGATACGACCCGGAAGGTGATCGATTCCTATCGAAAAGCCATCCTGATCCATAAGAGGCTGGAAAGAAAGGAAAAGACCAAAGGGTTTAACGAACGCCAGTTCCGTGTCAATTTCAGTCGCACCATCATCCGTCTTGAAATTGAGATGTTTCTGGATGGGTACTACAAGGCGTGGAGCATGGGTTCGGGCTATTGTCGCCTCTGCAAGAGCTGCGATCCCACCGGTTTCTGCAGGCATGGATTTGAAGCGAGACCGGCGATGGAGGCTTGCGGCATTGATGTCTTCGGAACGGCGAGGGGAAATGGATTTCCTATCGACGTGGTGCGGACCCATGAGGATGAAAGTAATTACTTCGGAGTGATCCTGGTGGAATGAGAATAGAGGAAGAGGGGTAAATATGAGTTACCTGATTACCGGGGGGACGGGATTTATCGGTGCCTATGTCACCCGGATGTTAGTTCAAGAGGGAGAAAAGGCTGTCCTCTATGATGTCGCCCCCAGGCAAGACATTTTTGATGATCTCCTGAGCAAAGAACAAATTGCCCTTGTCCGGGTCATTAGGGGGGACATTACAGACTTAGCTCATCTCATTCGTATAGCCAAAGAGCATGCCTGTACGAAGGTTGTCCATCTGGCGGCGCTCCTGAGCATCGCGAGCTCCGCGAACCCCAGTTTGGCGGTACGAGTTAATTGCGACGGAGCCGCCAATATTCTTGAACTGGCGAGAATCGTGTCCATCGAGAAGGTGGTCTATGCAAGCAGCAATACGGTCTTTGGTCCGCCGGAGAAGTACGAACAGCAGTTTATTCCCAATGATGCTCCCCATTACCCGTCAACGGTTTACGGGGCTTGCAAATCATTTAATGAAAGGTTGGCAGAATATTACTTTGATGCGTACGGCGTAGATAGCGTCGGGTTAAGATTCCCGGTCGTTTATGGGGTGGGACAACGGGAGGGAGCCGCTTCCATTTTGACGGAGGAACTGATAATGAAGCCAGCGCTCGGGAAGCCTGGGAAGGTTCCCTACGGTGGCGATGAAACCCTCAACTGGCTCTACGTCGAGGATGCCGCGAGGGGGGTTCTCCTGGCAAGCCGAGCGACTGCAGCCAAGACAAGGTCGTTCAACATCGACGGCGAAATTTGCTCCATGGCTGTAGCCGTAGGGTACGTCAAAAAACGGATCCCGGGCGCGGACATCACTTTTTTAACGGGTCGCACCGGCTTTGCCGGAAACTATGACGCCACGAGGATAAGAGAAGAAATAGGATATCAGCCCGAATGGCCCCTGGAGAAAGGTATAGAAGCCGTCATCCGGGCTGTCCAAACGAAAGGAAGGGGGGAAAGGAAACGGTTTCCATGAATGAACAGCAGGCGAATAATGGCGTCATTCTTGAAACAAAAGACTTAACACGATTTTTTGGTAAATTAGCGGCCCTGAACAGGGTGAATCTCGCCATAAACGAAAGAGAAGTGACTTCCCTCATCGGTCCTAACGGGGCTGGCAAAACCACGTTCTATAATGCCATCACAGGAAGATTCGTCCCTTCGTCCGGGCGTATCCTTTTTAAAGGAAAAGATATTACCGGTCTTCCTCCGCATAAGATCGTAAAGCGGGGAATCGCCAGATCATTTCAGATCACCACCATCTTCAAAGAGCTGACCGTACTGGAGAACGTGCGGTCTGCGGTCATAGCCCGGTCGGCGGCAAGGATGAATGTGTTCAAATCTGTCAATTCCTATGGCTCCCTGTATGAACAATCGATGCACTATCTCAAGTTTGTCGGCTTGGAAGACAAGAAAGACGAGCTCTGTTCAACCCTTTCCCACGGCGACATGAGGGTCGTGGAGATCGGGATTACCCTTGCAAGCGAGCCGAATCTGGTTTTGCTGGATGAGCCTACTCAGGGGATGACCCCGGAAGAGACAAAGAGGATGGTGAATCTTATCAAGGAACTTTCCAGGGAGACGAAAACCACTTTTTTTATCATCGAACACGATATGAACGTTGTTTTCTCTATTTCCGACCGGATCGTCGTCCTGTATTACGGCTCCATCTTGGCCGACGGGACGCCCGAGGAGATTCGAGCGAATTATAAGGTGAAAGAGGCCTATTTGGGAGGATTGACCGATGCTGACGGTTAAAGATATACATACCTTTTATGGGGTCAGCCATATTCTCCAGGGGGTCTCGGTGGAGATCGAGGCGGGAGAGAACGTATGTCTCATCGGTCGTAACGGTGCAGGCAAATCGACCACCTTGAAGAGTATCATCGGGTTGACACCGCCGAAATCGGGAAGCATCAGGTTCAGGGGAGAAGTGATATCCGGGAAGCGGCCGCACGTAATCGCCCAAAAAGGCATAGGATATGTTCCCGAGGACAGAAAGATTTTCCCGAATATCTCCGTCAGGGACAACCTGGAGATCGCCCGGAAGCCAATGAGGCATGGCCACGGTAACGAATGGACGATAGAAAGGGCCTACGATGTTTTCCCCATCCTGAAGAGGTTGGAAAATCAGAAAGGGATGAGACTGAGCGGCGGCGAGCAACAGATGCTAACGATTGCCAGGGCGTTGATGGGGAATCCTGAGTTATTATTGCTTGACGAGGTGTCAGAGGGTCTCGCCCCTTTAATTGTCCAGGGTTTGATGGCTTTAGTCCGAAAATTAAGGGAGGAGACGACCATTCTTCTTGTGGAACAGAATGCGGCGTTCGCATTTTCCGTATCGAATCGAGGCTACGTGATTGATAAAGGGAAAATTACCTACCAGGGCATGATCGAGGAGTTAAAGAACAACCAGGAGGTGAAAGATCGTTATCTTTCGGTTTAAGTGGCGGATGGGGATTCATGGTTTAACTCTTTCTAAAGGAGGGGATGTCAATGAGACAGAGAAGAGAGAAAAGAAAGGGAAGGGCAGGATTCACAAGAAGAGAGTTTATTCGGACGTCATTGGCCGGGGCTGCTGGAATGGTGATGGGTTCTTCCCTCGGGCCATCTCCTGCAAGGGCCGAAACACCGATCAAGATGGGTCTCTTTGGTGTTTGCAGCGGACCGATCGGGATGTCCGGAGAAGCTTGCTACAGGGGCGTGAAACTCTGGGCAGAGCAGGTGAACGCGAGGGGAGGGCTCCTCGGAAGGAAGGTCGAGGTCATCCAGCGGGACACCCAGAACAAGCCTGAGGAAGCTGTCCGCTTTGCAAGGGAATTTGCCGCGGGCGGAGACATCGATTTCATTTTTGCCCATGGCTCCAGTGCGGAGGCGTTTGCTGTCGCCTCGGCCGCAAAGGAGATCAAGAGGGTGATTTTCGCGGCGAACGAGACCACGGAGTTCACAGCAGACCCGAAAGTCAGGACTCCCTACACCTTCCGTTCGACCCGTAATACCTTATTGGACAATATTGTCTCGGCTAGGTATGCGGCGAAAAAGGCGCAGGAGATGGGGTTGACGCGGTGGTACACGATCGCCGGGGACTACGCCTACGGCAGGGACTCGGTGAATACGTTCGTTGAGTACCTGAAGAAGTATTATCCCAATGTGGAGATTATAGGGCAGGCCTGGCCCAAGCTCGGTGAGCCGGACTTCACGGCCCACATAACGGCCATCATGGGCGCGAAACCCCATGCGGTCTTTACGGTTCTATTTGCGGGCGATATTGTGACCTTTGTGAAACAGGGTTCCATGTACGGACTTTTTGGCCAGACCAGGTTCTTCCACAAAGATTTGACCGATTTCATGGTGATGGACCCAATTATCAAGGCCCTGGGAAAGCTTCCGGCGGGCATGTTCTCCGGAACCCGGTATTTAAGGGTATTCCCCGACACGAAAGAAAATCATGACTTCAGCGACCAGCACCAGAAGGCTTTCGGGTCCCGTCCTCTCAACTGGACGTGGGCGACCTATACGGGCGCGCTACTCATTGAGGAGGCGGTAAAGAAGGCAAAGACGACGGAGAATGAGGCCGTTATTCGCGCCCTGAGGGACCTGACCGTTCAAGCCCCGACCGGAGTGGGCAAGAACGGAACGGTTACGATGAGAGGCCGCGATGGCCAACTGATCTCTTATGCCATGGGTTGGGGGACGACTGTCGAACAGGACCCTTATCTGACGGACATCGTCGCTGGAAACTGGGACGAGATGCTTGAAGAGGAAACCGCATGGCTGAAAAGGAAGGGGTGGCTGTAACACCCTCCGTTAAGCACCAAATGACAAGCACTAAATCCCAAACAAATCTCAATGCTCGAAATTCGAAACACATTGGCTGTTTGAAAGACCATTCAAAAATACTTGAAATTTTCAAAGCTTCAGTCCCCTCTCCCTTCGATGGGAGAGGGTTAGGGAGAGGGTGGAGGGATGGGATATACGGTCCCCCCTCCTCTTAATCTCCTCCCACGAGGGGAGGAGATATTATTTTGAGGAAGTTGTTCGTGATTCCTTTTCAAAGAGCTAAATTGTTTTGACGGAGGGGGTTTTTGCCAGTAGCGCAAAAGTCCCCTCTCAAAAAAGTGGGAGGGATCGGGTGAATCTTACCGGTTTATCGGATTGCATCGGGAATTTTCCTTGTCTCATCACTCAGTTGACGAGCGCTGTGGTCATCGCCATGATCCTTTTCCTGGTCGCCTCGGGACTGTCCCTCATTTTCGGCGTTCTGGGCATCGGCAATTTCGCCCACGGCTCGTTCTACATGATTGGCGCCTACATAACTTATACGGTGATGTCCAGCCTCGGCTATTTCTGGCTGGCCCTGGTCCTTGCGCCGGTCGGCGTCGGGCTTCTCGGATTGATCGTTGAACGTTTTTTGATTCGTAGAATTTATGGTTCTCCTCATATATATCAATTCCTCTTGACCTTCGGTTTGCTTCTCGCCTTAGACGATGCGGCCCGTTTCGTATGGGGATTTGACTATCGCTCCGTCCAGATGGCGAAGTTTTTTCAACGGCCGCCCTTCTTCTTTCTCGGAAGCCCCATCCCCCTTTACTATGTGTTCATTATCATGATGGGGATCTTCGTTGCCTTAGGCCTCTGGATTGTACTGTCTCGCACAAAATTCGGGAAACTCGTCAACGCTGCAGCCTCGGATCCTGACATGATAGAGTGCCTCGGGATCGACGTTCGTTTCATCTATATGCTGGTCTTCGCTCTGGGAGCCATGCTGGCCGGCTTCGGCGGTTTCCTGGCATCGCCGATAAGGTCTGCAACACCGGGCATGGGGTTCTCGGTGATCATCGAGTCTTTTATTGTCATGGTGATCGGTGGAGTAGGCAGCATTGGCGGCTTGCTGATCGCATCTCTTCTGGTTGGCCTGGTGAGGTCTTTCGGGGTTCTTGGATTTCCGGATTTCGAGCTCTTTTTTGTCTTCTTCCTTGTCATCGTGGTGCTCATCATCCGCCCATGGGGGATATTCGGACGTCCGGTAGAATAGGAAGGAAAGAGGTATTGAATGAAGCGCATCATGCCTTACTGGCCATGGATCGCACTGATTGGATTTCTTCTCCTGGCGCCCCTTGTTTTTCGATCTCCGTACTATATCAACAACATGGTTGAGATACTGATTTACGCCTTGTTCGGCGTGAGTCTGAACCTGTTAATCGGCTACACAGGTCTCCTCTCCCTTGGGCAGAACGCTTTCTTCGGCCTTGGTTCTTACGCCATGGGCGTCCTCCTGAGGGAGACATCGTTCGGTATTCCCACGACCATGCTCAGCCTGTTGTTCTTATCGGCTGTTTACGCCGCTTTTATGGGGTATTTCTGCACTCGGCTGACCCGGTTTTACTTCGCATTTTTGACGCTGGCCTTCAGCCAGATTATTTATATCATCATCATCAAATGGGTTAGCGTTACGGGGGGGCATCAGGGGCTGACAGGAGGAATCCCTAAACCTCCCATCCATCTTTTTTTATGGGCGATTGACATTTCGCCCCGCTTGAACTTTTACTATTTTACGGTTGTGGTAGTTATCGGATCTTTCATTTTGTGCAAGCTGATTGTTAATTCTCCCTTTGGATGGGTCCTCAGATCGATCCGTGAAAACGCAGTTCGGGCCCAGTTTGTGGGAATCAATATAAGAAGATACCAGGTCGCTATCTTTATTATTTCGGGGATGTTTGCCGCCCTGGCGGGAGGTCTCACCGCCCTGAACATCAGCGGGAGCTATCCGGAGCACGCGGAATGGATCAGGGGCGCGGACCCTATCTTCATGATTCTGATCGGGGGAATGAAAAACTTCTTTGGTCCTGTCATAGGAGCGGGGGTCCTCGTCTTCCTGAACACGGTCCTCACCTCCCACACGAGGTATTCATCGTTCCTGCTCGGCATCATCCTGATCCTTCTGGTCACGGTTGCCCGTATGGGGATTGTGGATCTATTCACGTTGAAAATGGGGATCTGGAGGAAAACGAAGAATGTCCGGGGTGTTTAGGAGGACGAAGGTGAGGCTGGAAAACAGGGTGGCTTTGATCACAGGCGGGGCGTCGGGAATCGGCGAAGAGACAGCCCATCTTTTTGCAACGAAGGAGGCAAGAGTCGCCATAGCGGATGTCGATCGCAGGAGGGGTGATGACGTTAGCGAGAAGATCAGGAAGGAAGGGGGTGACTGCATTTTTGTCGAGACGGATGTCTCAAAATCAGCAGATGTAAAGAGGATGATCGATGTAACAACGGGCCATTTTGGAAGACTCGACATTCTCTTTAACAATGCAGGCATCGCAATGATTCCGGCTGCATTGGAGGAAATCGAGGACGGCATCTGGGACAAAGTGCTCGAGGTCAATCTGAAGAGTATGTTCTTGTCTGCAAAATACGCTGTTCCTTTTATGAAGAGGCAGGGAGGCGGCGTCATCATTAATACAGCCTCCATGGGTGGCGTTAGAATAAGACCTCGTACGATTCCCTATGTCGTCTCAAAAGGAGCAGCGATAACCCTGACGCAGGCTTTGGCATTAGAACTTGCCCCGTATCATATTCGTGTCAACAGTATTTCTCCTGTTGCCGTAGATACCCCGTTGTTTCGAGAAATTACCGTGGGTAAGGATTTTGCAGAAACGGAGAAAGCATTCGCAGCAACGATCCCTCTGGGAAGGCTTGCGAGAACGAGCGATATCGCCTATGCAGCCCTGTTTTTGGCGTCGGATGAATCCTCCATGATAACAGGGATGAATCTGCAAGTGGACGGAGGGAGAGGAATTTGATGTGTTTTGTAAGTTCGCAAGTTGATGGATAAGGAAGCCAGGAACGCAGGAGAAAGTTCAAATCGAATTCAGGGAGGTTGTCATGGGAATAGAGAATAAAGTGGCATTGATTACGGGCGGGGCATCAGGATTCGGAGAAGCCACGTCGATTCTATTTGCCCGGGAAAAGGCGAAGGTGGTCATCGTGGATATCGACGGGGTCAAAGGAGAAGCCGTTGCCAAGAGGATTAAAGCGGACGGCGGCGATTGCATTTCTGTTGAAGGCGATGTTTCAAAAACAGGGGATGTCAGAAAGATCATCGATGCTGCGGTGGAGAGATATCAGAGATTGGATATTCTCTTTAACAATGCCGGCATTCCCATGAACTCTGCGGAGGTCGAATTCCTTGAAGAGAGCGTCTGGGACGAGGTATTCAATGTCAATCTGAAGAGTATATTTTTGTTTTCGAAATATGCGGTTCCTCTCATGAAAAAGCAGGGAAGCGGCGTGATCCTTAATACGGCATCCGTATCGGGAATTCGACCGCGACCCGGTCAAGTTCCCTACGCGGTTTCAAAAGGGGCCGTGATCGTCCTCACGAAGGCTTTAGCGTTAGAGCTTGCCCCTTATCATATTCGGGTCAACAGCATCAGTCCCGTTGCTGCAGATACTCCGATGCTTCGGAAACTGACCGCCCATATACCCGATCTGGAAGAGGCCAAGAAGGGGTTGATCGCTTCCATACCCTTGGGAAGGCTCGCTGACGCTAAAGATGTTGCCAATGCCGCGCTGTTCCTGGCTTCGGATGAATCATCCATGATTACCGGGATTAATTTGCAGGTGGACGGAGGAAGAGGAATTTAGGGAGCTTGGTCATCGGAAATGATCAGAGTCACAATAAGGTTCTACGCAGATCTGAAGGAGAGATATTCTCCAGGTCAGGAGGAGGGAGTTGTTCCGCTTGATTTGGAAGAGGGCTCCAGGGTTAGTGAGGTTTTTAAAGAATTGAACATTGATGACAGGGAAATCGGTTTTCTGTTGCGAGACGATGAGAAAGTTCAAAAGGATGCAGAGCTTCGTGACGGAGACCTGATTCATTTTTTTTCATTTGCTGCAGGAGGGTAGAGGGTATGCGCTTTGGTTATAACGGAAAAATCTTGAGGGTTAATTTGTCAAACAGGGAAATTGGCTTTGAAGAGCCTGATGAGATATTCTACAGGACCTATCTTGGAGGGAAAGGGCTGGGGAGTTATTTTCTCCTGAAGGAGATGGAGCCTGGGACAGACGCTTTTCATCCGGACAATAGATTGATTTTCGCGGCGAGCGTGATCACGGGGGCCCCCGTCCCGGCCATTTGCAGGTACTCGGTGGTAAGTAAATCCCCCCTTTCAGGAGGATACGGTGAGAGTGAGGCAGGGGGTTGGTGGGGACCGGAGCTAAAGTTTGCAGGGTTTGACGCCATTATCGTGGAGGGGAGGTCAGAGAAGCCCGTTTATCTCCTGGTCCGTGACGGACAGGTCGAGTTGAAGGACGCGGTCCCTCTCTGGGGACTGACCATCGGAGATACCCAGAAGGCAATACGCGGAGAAGTTGGAGATGAAAGGACGAGGATCGCCGCGATTGGTCCTGCGGGGGAAAACCTGGTTCGCTACGCCTGTATAACGAATGAATTGATCCACGTCAATGGGCGGTCAGGCTTGGGCGCCGTGATGGGCTCAAAGAACCTGAAAGCCATCGCGGTTCGAGGAACCGGATCAATGAAAATGTACGATCCGGAGATGGTCAAGGAAATCGCGTCGTGGCATGCCAAGAATTTCAGAGAGCATCCGTTGACAAAATCGCTTCATGAGCATGGAACTCCTGCCGGCGTCGACGTGCTCAATGCCACGGGAATGCTGCCAACGAGAAATTTTCGCTCCGGGGAGTTTCCAGGGGCTCATCAAATCAATTCAAAGACCCTCGAAGAAAACTACCCGATCGAGAAGAAAGGCTGTTTTGCCTGCCCGATGAGATGTAAGAAGGTGGTTGCCAACCTGGACTATGGAGCCCCTGAATATGAGACCCTCGCGGCATTCGGGTCCAATATCGAAGTGGCCAACTTAAAAATGATCATAGAGGCGAATGAACTGTGTAACAAGTACGGCCTGGATACGATATCGGCCGGGGTCTCCATTGCCTTTGCCATGGAATGCGTCGAGAAGGGTATTCTAAAAGAAAAGGACTTTGACGGGTTGGATGTCCGGTTTGGGAATCAAAGCTCCGTCTGCAAACTCATCGAAATGATCGCCTTCCGAAAGGGGATTGGAGGCGTGTTGGCGGAAGGGGTGAAGCGGGCCTCCAAAACCATTGGGAAAGGGTCCTCCGAATTTGCTATGCATATCAAGGGCCAGGAGATGCCTTTGCATGATCCGAGGGGAAAGTTCGGTACGGGATTGGGCATGGCTGTTTCAGAAACCGGCGCAGATCATTTGACCATGGTCCCCCATGATAATGCCTATGAGATGAAGGATGCCCTTTGCCTGAAGGAGATTGCTCCTCTGGGGATTCTCGAGCCATTGGATGCCCTTGACAGTAGCGCCAGAAAGGTGAGGTTATATTATTACAATGAAAACGTTCTCAGCCTCTGGCGGGCTTTAGGTGTCTGCAATTTTGGCCCGGTCCCAAGGGGGGTACTGCCGCTGAAGAAATTTGTGGAGCTGGTGGAAGGGATAACAGGGTACGAGACAAGCTTATGGGAGCTCTTGAAAGCCGGCGAGAGATCGACCGTCCTTTCGCGTTCCTTTAACGTGGCCGAAGGGTTTACCAGAAAGGATGATGATCTGCCTCCTCGTTTTTTTGAACCCATCGAGGGCGGCCTGTTGAAAGGGAAGAAGATAGAACGGCGTAATTTTGAAGAGGCCTTAACCACGTATTATGGAATGAAAGGATACGATGAAGAAGGACGGCCCACGAGGGCAAAGCTTCAGGAGTTAAATATCGAGTGGGTAGCCGATAAGATCGATGCGAAGTAGATAGGGTGACGGGGGCATAAGCGCTAACTTAAGCCGGCACTGATGCCCCGTGAGCGGGCATTCATGAAAATAGCCCGCCGATTTATCGCCGGGGCGCAGATAAGAAGAAACGAACGTCCCATCGGGACGATCGAATCTTATTTCCCTAAATATTTTTCAAATCCCTTTTTCATTCGTCCCTACGGGACTTTTTATTGCGGTTCCGGTTCCCGGCGATGAATCGCCGGTCTATTTTCACATATCCCTATCGGGATTTTCTCAAATCTCGTCATCTCATTAAGTTAGCGCTTAGGGTGACGGGGGAGGCAGCAGGGGATGGAACTTGAAAAAGAGCTCGTCGCATATATTGTCAATGCACGGCTGGAGGATTTCCCCCAACAGGACGTGAATATTGCAAAGGACATGGTATTAACGGAAATGGGCGCGGTTGTGGCTGGGGCGACTGCAGAGGGTTGTCAGACGCTGGTTGATCTGGTCAAGGAATGGGGAGGAAAAGAAGAAGCAACGATTCTGGTCTACGGGGGTAAGGTTCCGGCACACCATGCGGTCCTTGCCAATAGTGCCATGGCCCGTGCCCTCGATATCGATGATGCGATGATTCCGGGAATGCATGTGGGTGCCTCTTCCGTTCCCACGGCCTTGGCGGCTGCTGAACTTGCGGGTGGGTGCACGGGAAGGGAGTTTCTGGGAGCGATCGCCACAGGGCAAGATGTGGCCGCGAGGATCAATTTTGCCACGACGTATGAGGGTGGGGAGCCCACCTGGGACGCCTCAGGAGTTTGCGGGATTTTTGCTTCGACGATCGCAGCCGGCAGAATTCTTCATCTGGACTCCTCTCAGATGTGGAATGCCTTAGGGCTAACGCTCACCCAGCCCGGGGGAGAAAGCATGCAGGCGATCGTGGACGGCACGCTGGCCGTGAGATTATTTCAGGGCTTTATCTCCCGGAATGCTATCCTCTGTGCCCAGTTGGCTCAAAAGGGTTTCACAGGTCCCAAGAACTTTCTCGAAGGTCCCTGGGGTTACTTTCACCTTTATTCAAGGGATCAATATGACAGGGGAGCTTTGATGGGAGGCCTGGGAGAAAGGTTTGAGCTGAACAAAACAATGTTTAAGGGCTATCCGAGTTGCGGCGCAACCATAGCGAGTACCGATGCGATACTCCATCTGATTCGCGAAAAGGGGGTCAGCCCAGAAGATGTTGCTCGGATTGATATTAAGGTGATGCCCTATACGTACAAATTGGTAGGACACCCATTTAAGATCGGGGAGAAGCCTATCGTCAATGCTCAATTCAGCATTCCGTACTGCGTGGCGAGTGCTCTGCTTAGAAAGGACTCCAGGTTGAGGCACTTCCAGGAAGAGGCGATCAAGAATCCGAGGATTGCGGAGCTTGTCAGGAAGATCCATGTCACTGCGGATCCCGCACTGGATTTGGGAAGAATGGAGTTTAACCTGAGGACGGACATGAAGGTGACGACAACAGGGGGGGACGTCTATCAAACGATTGTAGATATCCCCAGTGGTTTTCCTGGCAATCCATTGAGCCGGGAACAACACATAGAACGTTTCCGGGATGCTGCGACGCACGGAGGCAGATCCCTTTCCGTGGAAAGGATCGAGAAGATTATCTCTACGGTTGATCGCATAGGGGAAGTGGAGGAGATTCGCAGGTTGATCCCTTTGCTCTCAAGTTTGGATTGAATGGTGAACGAAAAGGAGTCGAAATGGAAGTTAGAAATAGGCGATTGAGCGATGAAGAATTTTTCAGACAACGGGAGGAAGTATTGGCCATGTGGCCGACGGGAAAGGAAGTGAACCTTGAGGAAGCCATCGATTATCACAGAAGTCTTCCTGAAAGTAAGAACCATGCTCTAAAGCTTCAGAGCCTTAAACGGAATAAGACGGTTTCCTTTTCCAGCATGATGGGCACTGCCCCCCTTGAACGGGATATTGAATGTGCTCGATACCTGCAGGAGGAAGGGCAAAGTGATTTCCTCTCGACGGTCGTGGACAGCCTGACCCGGAATCGTTATTTTGAAAGAGCTGAGGGCGAACTGAAAGAAATCGAAAGAACAGGCAGACAGCTTCTCAACGGTCTGCCGATTGTCCATTACGGTGTGGCAGGAACCCGGGCCAAGATAGCGGCAGTGGATATGCCGGTGATGATATGGGGACCTTCGCCCGACATGCGGCTGGTGGACGAAATAGGATTGGCCGGGGGCCATACCGGCATTACTCATGGTGGGGCGATGTGCGTTTTTTTCCACTATACGAAACAATTGCCCCTGGAAACCTGTATCCGGAACTTCCAATACATCTATCGGCTCCTGGGCTACTATACGGAGAAGGGAATTCCAATTCAGCACAAGGCCGAGGGAGCCCTTTCCTGCATTACCCCTCCCAGTCTCATCATTTCGGCACAGATCATAGACCATCTTCTGGCCGCGGAGCAGGGGGTTAAGCATATCCAGTTCTCTTTCTGGGGGGGACAGGGAAGCTTGGCTCAAGCTGTGGCTACCGTTCTTACTCTTCGAAAACTGGGAGAGGAGTATCTTGAGCGATTCGGCTACAACGATGTGCTGACGACGATGATGGCCGGTTATGCATCGAATATCGCCTTTCCATTCGATTATGCTCAGGCCTATGCGGTCGTCTCCATGGCGCCCATTGTCACGCTTCTGAGCGGGGCGGAGGTCTGTTATATTACAACCATCGATGAGGCTCACAAAATCCCATCCAAGGAGAACAATGCCGCCAGTCTTCGATGCGCGAGAATGATGTTCAATCTTCTAAAGGATCAGAATATCGATTTCGTCAGCACGAGGGCGGTACAGCTCGAGATTGAGATGCTGGAGCAGGAGACAAAGGCGATACTGGAGAAAGTCATCGCTTTGGGGGACGGCGATGTCGCTCTCGGCTCGGTGAGGGCTATTGAGGCAGGTGTTCTCGACCAGCCCTTCGCCAGTAGCCAGTACGTTGCCCGGAAGGTGGTAGGGGTGAGAGATGCCCAAGGGGCGGTCAGATATCTCAGCCATGGCAATCTCCCCTTCCCCAAGGAGATCATCGATTTCCATAAGGAGAAAATTGCAGAAAGAGGAAGGCTCCAGGGAAAAAAAGTCGACTATGACACCGTGGTGAGCGATATTGTGTCAATCAGCAAGGGCCGTTTACTGCTCAGTGCCGATTGGCAGGAGAAGGAGCTGGCAAGGGTATTCGAAGGGAGTTCGAACTGTAACCCCACCTAACCTCCCCTTACCTCAAGGGGAGGGACAAAGACATACCCCCTCTTAGGTTAAGAGGGGGGAGGGGGAGTTAAGGCTGTTCAGATCTGCGAAGGAAAAAGCTCAGCCATGGGATTGACACTGGCGATCGATTTTGGAAGCACTTATACGAAAGCAGTGGCCGTCGATTTGGCGGATGAAAACCTACTGGGGGTTGCTCAAGCTGCGAGCACCGTCGACACCGATATCACCCTCGGTTTGCACGAAGCCCTTCAAAGGCTGGAGAAAACTGTTGGCGTGAAGAATTTGAACCCGGAGCGGACATTGGCTTGCAGCAGCGCTGCAGGAGGGCTGCGCCTCGTTGCCATCGGCCTGGTTCGGGTTCTGACTACCAAAGCGGCTGAGGAGGCTGCTTTGGGCGCAGGTGCGAAGCTTGTAGGAACTTTCTCCTATGGTCTCAGCCCTGATGATGTAAGACAGATCGAGCAGATGAAGCCGGATTTGATGTTGCTTGCAGGGGGGACGGATGGAGGAAATGAGGAGACGATTCTTCAAAATGCAGCGCTCCTGGCAGCCTGTCCCATAAGAACACCCGTTATTCTGGCTGGCAACAAGATGGCTGCCCATCGAGCACGATCCCTGTTGGAATCAGGTGGTAAAGAAGTTGTGGTCGTGGCGAACGTCCTTCCCGAGCTGGACAAATTGAATGTTGAACCAACCCGGGCGGCGATAAGAGAAACGTTCATGCGGCGGATTGTTCATGCGAAGGGGCTGGACAGGGCTCAGGACATCGTCGGCAATATCATCATGCCCACACCGATGGCAGCCCTGGAGGGTGCCAGATTGCTCGCAGAGGGAGCGGGTGAAGAGGAGGGTCTGGGGGAGCTCATGATCGTCGATGTCGGCGGAGCGACCACGGACGTCCATTCCGTCGCACGGGGAGCCCCATCTCATGACGACGTGATCATGAAGGGCCTCCCGGAGCCCTATGTGAAACGAACCGTAGAAGGCGACCTCGGCATTCGATATAATGCGGAGTCCATATTGGAGATCGCCGGCAAGGTGAGAATAGAAAAGGGGATGCTCTTCTCAAGAGACTTATTGCCGAAGCAGACAGATTTGGGGACGGCCGTAAAGTATTTGTCCCGGAACATCGGGGCTGTTCCCGGTAACGAGGAGGAATTCGCAATCGATATTGGTCTGGCGAGTGCAGCGGTTGACATCGCCACGCGAAGGCATGCAGGAGTCATTGAGGAAGCGTATTTCCCCACAGGGAGGGTTCGGATCCAACGGGGCAAGGATCTGACGAGTACTAAGCGCATTATAGGTACCGGGGGGGTATTTGCCTATGGCCGGGAACCGCGTCGCGTGTTAGAAGCAGCTTCGTACGATCCGAAAAACCCTGAATCCCTCAGACCGGTCGCACCAGAGTTCTTTATCGATGAACGCTATATCCTCTTCGCGGTGGGGCTGTTGGCCGGAGACGCTCCAGCAGAGGCCCTGAGGATCATGAAAAAGCATCTGAAAAGGGTTTAGGTCTCAAGCCGGAGCACCCACCAACCTTCAATGGAGGGAGATGGATGGAAACGCCCCAGACGATTAAAGGAACTGTGATCACCGGAGTCATCGGAGAGGATGTGCATATTACCGGCATCCGAATTTTGGAACATGCCTTGGAAAGCGCCGGATTTAGGGTCGTTTCGTTAGGCATCCACACTTCTCAAGAGGATTTTGTAAACGCCGCTATTGAAACGAAGGCGAATGCCATATTGGTCTCGTCCCTCGCCGGACATGCCGGAGCCATGGCCTCTGGATTGGAAGAGAAATGCATCGAGGCGGGATTAAAGGACGTGCGCCTTTACATTGGCGGAATGCTGGCTGTCGACGAACCCAAGTGGGAAGATACGCAAAAAAAGTTCAAAGAGATGGGCTTCGACCGAGTCTATCCCCCTTTTACCTTGCCGGGTCGAGTCATCGCCGATTTGGAGGCAGACCTCTCGGTTCAGAGGAGAGGTGCGAGTGGGAGCGATTAATAATGTCCCCTTTCCTTCAATTGATGGTCCCAAATAGTTCCCTCCCCTTCAAGGGATGGTTCAAAGCAGTTCCCTCCCCTTCAAGGGGTGATTCCAAACAGTTCCCTCCCCTTCAAGGGGAGGGTTAGGGAGGGGATGGGTTAGAATGGGTTGCCTGAACGCAAGGATTTTTATAGTCTGAGAAGGAGGTCTTAACATGTTGGAAGTAAGTGTCGGCAAAATACTGGACAGGATACTGAAAAAGTACAAGAATCGGGTCGCTTACAAATTCGGTGGTCGGGAGTTCACGTATCATGAAGTGGAAACATGCGTCAACAAACTTGCGAATGGGTTCCTTTCCCTGGGCCTGAAAAAAGGGGACCGGGTCGTCATGATGACTACCAATTGCATCGAATATGTTTTTGCAGATTTTGCTGCAGCAAAGGTGGGCCTGGTCAAGGTCCCTTTAGATGTGATGTTAAGCTCCAGAGACATTGAATACCGGATAAAGGATTCAGAGGCCAAAGCGGTCCTCCTGGATGAGTTCTTTTACAGCAAGGCGGGATTGTTTTTCAAGGAGTATGATTTTGTTAAACATGTCATCTGTGTAACGGACAAAAAAGAGATTCTGTCGCAGGGAGTCCTCAGCTACTACCAATTGTTGGAGAGTTCCCCATCGTCAAATCCGGATGTGGAGGTGGAGCCGGGCGATTTGATCGCCATCATGTACACAGGTGGCACAACCGGGGCCTCAAAAGGGGTCATGCATACCCATAAATCCTATTTGAGCATTGTCTACAGCCAATTAGTGGAAAACGGCGTTGGGGAAGATGAAGTGGTGCTCATATCCGCCCCTCTACCTCACGCCACGGGCTTTAATCTCCTTCCAACTCTGATGAAGGGGGGCCGGATTGTTGTCACCAGCGGGTTTAATCCCGAGGAGTTCTTCAGGCTCGTTCAGGAAGAAAAGGTCACGTGGACCTTTATGGTACCGACGATGATCTATGCCCTGCTGGATTTTCCAAAGCGAAGGGAGTACGATCTGAGCAGCCTGAAAACCATTCTCTACGGGGCTGCCCCAATTTCACCGCGAAGGTTAGAGGATGCGATCAGGGAAATGGGTCCGATCTTCATGCAGGGGTGGGCCCAGATGGAGATAGCAACGCAAGGAACGATTTTCACGAAAAAACAGGCGGCCGATGCAGTTAAGAATAACCAGAAAGAGAGGTTGAAGTCCTGCGGTGTTCCTGTGATCATAACTCAGTTGAGAATTGTGGATGAAAACAATAAAGAAGTGGGAGCAGGAGTCGTGGGTGAGCTCATCGTCAAAGGACCCCATATGATGAAGGGATATTGGCGTAAGGAGGAAGAGACAAAACGGACCGTTGTTGATGGGTGGATTCATACGAGCGATATGGGGTACATGGATGACGACGGATTCATCTACCTCGTTGACAGAAAGAATGACACGATCATCACCGGTGGAATGAGCGTGTTCTCGATCGAGGTTGAGAGTGTTCTCTCCCAGCACCCGGCCGTTGCGGAGACCATTGTCGTCGGAATTCCTGATGAAAAATGGGGTGAGATGGTTTTAGGGATCGTCGTTAAGGCTCCTGGGAAGGAAGTCACTGAGTCGGAACTGTTGGAATACTGCAGAGACAAGTTAGCCGCCTACCAGAGGCCGAAACGAATCGAGTTTTATGATTCTCTACCCAGAACGGTTTATGGGAAATTAGATAAGAAATCTGTCAAGAAGAAATACTGGGAGGGCCGGGATCGAATGATTTAGCATGTAGCGACTGGTATTGACATACGCTGTCCGACATTGTACTATGGTGAGTGACAGATAACAGGAGAAATCATTCATGCGTGGTATCCAGAAAAGCTTGCGGCTTCCGGAAGAGACCTTGAAAGAAATCGAAGAGATATCTAACGAAACAGGACAGGACTTTTCCGCCACAGCCAAAGATCTTCTTGTCGAGGCAATCAAGATGAGACGGTGTCCAGGAATTACGTTCGCTCAAGGCACGAGCGGCCGGCGGGCAAGGGTTGCGGGCACAGGGATCGAAGTGTGGGAGATCGCTTCAACGTATCGAAGCGTTGGGAAGGACTTTGACAGGCTGAAAAAGGCTTATCACTGGCTTTCTCCAGAAATAGTCAGGGCAGCGCTCGGGTATTATAGTCTCTATCCTAAGGAGATCGATCGGCTGATTGAGCAGAACGAAAGTTGGACCGAAGAGAAGATGCGGAAAAGATATCCCTTCGTGGGCGGCCCCCGATGAAATTCTATCTGGACGAGGACCTGAGCCCGAAGATTGCCCAAATTCTTCGAGGATCTGATATCGACGCACTGAGCGCGCATGAGACGGGTAGGGTGGCGGTGGGCGACTTAGAACAATTGGAGTTCGCGGCCAGGGAGAAAAGGTGTCTTGTCACCAGGAATCGAGATGATTTCATCAGGATAACGGTTCAGTTTTTCAATGAACACCGGCCCCACCATGGTGTGCTGATTATTCCTCATACCATTCCGGGTGACCAGTTCAGTCGAATCGCTCGTCTTGTGAAAACATTTGCCTCGCGTCATCCTTCAGGGTTGGAACCTTACGCAATTCTGTTCTTATCCCCCGAATAACGATCTTTCCTCTCTGCATACTTGTCACGCCCGCCCGGCACAGCCCGCTCGGATGGAGACAATCGACAACACCCCGGGGGCGCACTGTCTCGCTCTTCTCAGCAAGAGGGGGCTGAATTCTAAACTGCACAGCTTGCCAAAACCCGCACATTCCAAAGGGTGGCAGTTTGAAAGACATATCAAAACCTAAAGTCAGACAAGGATAGGCAATCTGGGAAGGCTCTTGGTTGGTGCAAAGACAAAGAATCCTTGACAGGGTGTAAGAAGAGGACGTGACGGAGCGGGCGTAGGAGGAATAATGTGTAAGGGGAGGGGAGATTTTGTTTTTGAAGGAAGCGGCTTATCCACCCAGGTACCCCTTGATGATGTCGGGGTTCTCCAGGAGTTCTTGCCCGGTCCCTTTCAAAAAAACCCTGCCATTCTGAAGGACGTAGCCGCGATGAGAAATGGCCAGTGCCAAGGTCGCGGCCTGTTCCACGAGAAGAATCGTTATCCCGGTCTCGTGAAGATGCCATATGGCTTTGACAATCTCCTCAACGACCAAAGGCGCCAATCCCAGAGAGGGTTCGTCCATCATGATGAATCTCGGTTCCATCATAAGAGCTCTGGAAATGGCAAGCATCTGTTGCTCACCCCCACTCAAGGAACTTGCGATTTGATTGCGTCTCTCCGCCAGGATTGGAAAGCGTGCAAATTCCTGTTCCATGAGATGGCGTATTCTTTGGCGATCTCTATGAGCGAATCGATAACAGCCCAATTCGAGGTTTCCCTTCACGGTCAAATCCGGGATGATTTGTCTCCCCTGGGGGACGTGAGCGATGCCCAGTCCTGCAATCTGATGGGGAGGAAGCCTTCGGAAATCGATATGCTCGAACCATATCTCCCCGGTCACAATGGGGGCAAGGCCGGAAATGGCCCGCAAAAGAGTCGTTTTTCCGGCCCCATTCGCCCCGATTAAACAAACCACCTCTCCTTGCCAGACCTCGATGTCAATCTCTCGAAGCGCTCAAAAACAACCCAACTTATAGTTCTTGACAATTCCTTCAAAGTGTAGTACTGGTCGCCTTAGAGCTTTGGTACTGCGAATTGGACGGTCCGCTGGTTTGTCTGTAATCGTTTGACTAGATGGCAATTTGCGCCACCCCAGGAAAGAGGCTGGCCTCCAGGGCTTCGAAACCTTTCCGACCGGCCCGCCTCTTTTCGCGGACCGGAGGTTCAGGTGATAAAGCGAAATCGTAGTAGGGGAGGAGGTGTCTCTTGATACGACAGATCCGGCTGAAGGTAAATGGTTTCGAATATGATCTCCTTATCGAGCCCCACCGGACGCTCGCCGATGTTTTACGGGAGGAAATAGGCCTGACAGGCACCAAGAAGGGGTGCGAGAAAGGGGAATGCGGCGCTTGCACCGTCATCGTAGACGGCGAGGCCGTCCTTTCCTGTCTTGTACTGGCCATCCAGTGCCAGGGGAAAGAGATCCTGACGATCGAGGGTCTCTCGCGGGATGGCAGGCTCGATCCCCTTCAGGACGCCTTCGTGAGATATGGCGCCATTCAGTGCGGCTTCTGTATCCCTGGAATGATCATGGCCTCAAAAGCATTGCTCAGCAAGAAACCCCGCCCCACCGAAGAAGAGATCAAGAGAGGGCTATCCGGAAACCTATGCCGCTGCACGGGATATGTAAAGATTATTGAAGCGGTTAAAAACGCCTCAGCCAAGGAAGGGAAGGAATGAAAAGAGACTATGTGAATATTGGAAAGAGGCTTCCCAGAGTGGATGGAATCGTGAAAGCCACAGGAGAGGCAAAGTATGCGGCAGACCTCTCTTTGCCAGGGATGCTCCATGGGAAGATATTGAGAAGCCCTTACCCCCACGCCCGCATTCTCAGCATCGATACGAGTAAGGCGAAGAGGCTCTCCGGGGTTCGCTCCGTCGTGACCGGCAAGGATACGATCGGGTTTAGAGCCGGCGGAATCTCAGCGGTCGGGGACGAACCCTATCTCGCCATCGAGAAGGTTCGCTTCATCGGAGACGGTGTGGCTGCCGTGGCGGCCATTCATGAGGAAACCGCTGAAGAGGCGCTCGATCTGATCGAGGTTGATTATGAAGAGCTTCCGGCGGTGGTGGATCCGCTCGCTGCCATGAGGGACGGTGCGCCGCTGGTGCATGATCATGCACCACGGAACATTTCCTTCCAGGTCGATCTATCCTATGGAGATGCAGCGAAGGCTTTCACGGAATGCGACTACGTGAGGGAGGATCGATTTGAAACCGCTCCGATCCGGCATGGGTTTATAGAACCTCACGCAGCCCTGGCCAGTTGGGACCATTCCGGAAGATTGGCTATCTGGGGATCGAAGCAGAGCCCCTATTTCACCTACCGGAATATGGCGAAGGCGCTAAATATTCCCTTGAGCAAGATCCGTGTGATTCAGCCTTATATCGGGGGCGGTTTCGGCGGCAAGAACGAAATGTTTAATGTGGATTTTTGCTCGGCCCTTCTCTCGCAAAAAACGGGTAGGCCCGTCAAGATCGTCGTCAGTCAGGAGGAGGTGCTCTTCGCTTACCGTCAAAGGCATCCCACGTTCATCCATCTCAAGACGGGTTTGAAGAAGGACGGTACGCTCGTCGCCCTTGAAGCCGAGATCCTTGCAGACGGAGGAGCCTACCTCAGCATTGGAGCCATGAGTCTCTACCTGATGTGTGCCTTCTTCTGTATCCCTTACAGGCTGCCCCATATGAGAACGAAAGGATATCGGGTCTATACGAACACCCAGCCCTCCTGCGCCATGCGCGGACATGGGGTTCCCCAATCGCGGTATGCTGCTGAGGTGCAGCTCGATATAGCGGCGAGAGAGCTGGGGCTCGATTCCTTCGACATCCGGTTAAAGAATGCCCTGAAATCCGGCGAGACCACCCCCAACGGGTTCAAGATCACGAGTTGCGGTCTTGAGGAATCGCTTACGGAGAGCAAAAGAATTGCCGCCGAGTGGATGAGGCAGAAACCGAAAGAGGAGGGGAAGGTGAAGCGTGGGATCGGCGTCGGCTGCTACGGATATGTCTCCGGTCCGAGAATGGCGGGCCACAATGCGGCAGGCGCCGTCATCAAAGTTCACGAGGATGGAGGAATCTCCCTCTTCACAGGCTCCACCGATGCGGGGCAGGGGTCCGATACCGTCCTTTCTCAAATTGCGGCTGAGTCCCTGGGGGTCCGCCTCGAGGATATCCGTTACGGGATGGTCGACTCCGATATTACCCCTCTCGACCCGGGGACCTTCGGAAGCAGGGTGACCTTCATCACCGGGAACGCGGTTCGCATCGCTGCGGAAGATGCAAGGAAACAACTGGCAGAAGTGGCTGCCAACGCATGGGAGGTGAATCCTGAGGATATTGTCTTCAAAGATCGGAAAGTTCATGTGGCCGGAAGTCCGGATCGCACCATGCCCTTCAGGAAGTTGGTCAAGATTGCACAGTATTCCGGAACCGGCAAGACGATCATTGGCCGTGGCTCGTGGGCTCCGGAAGGGCTTGAGGTTGTCAATTTTGAGACAGGAAAGGGGAATATGGCGGCGACCTATTCCTTCGGGACTCAGGTGGCGGAGGTTGAGGTCGATACGGAGACCGGGTTCGCAAAGGTGACACGGATGGCGATGGTTCACGACTGCGGTCAGCCCATCAATGAGATGCTTATGGAGGGGCAGTTAGAGGGGTCGGCCATTGGAGGCGTCGGACATACGCTCACGGAGGAGATCCTCCGAAAAGACGGCCAGACGATGAATCCCTCCTTTCTCGAGTACCGGATGCCCACGGCGCTGGATGCCTGCCCGCTGGAGATCCTCCACACGAACACCGAAGATGAAGTCGGGCCTTTCGGAGCTAAAGAAACGGGTGAGGGAACCCAGGTCTCTGTTGTTCCTGCGATTGTAAACGGCATCTATGACGCAACCGGCGTGTCTTTCAAGAGGATACCCATTACTCCCGTCATGGTTCTGGACGCTCTCAAACATAAACCTTGAAGAGGTGTGAAATGCATTTACCCCATTTCGAATATGTCGCGCCGAGGACAGCGGTAAAAGCACTCTCATTGCAGAAGAAGTCCGGAAGGTTCCTTGCCGGAGGGACGGACCTGCTGATCGCCATGAAAGAGAGGAGAACTTCTCCGGACCTTCTGGTCGATCTCAACAGCATCTCCAGTTTGAAAGGGATCAGGTGGGACAAGAAGAAGGGACTTCGTGTGGGGGCCTTGACGACCCTCACGCACCTCAGGGAGAACCTGATTGTTCAAGAACGCTTCCCGATCTTAAGTCGAACGGTTCCTCTCGTCAGCACTCCGCAACTCCAGAATATGGGGACCTTGGGCGGCAACCTCTGTTTGGACACGCGATGTTATTACTACAATCAGCCAGTCTTTCTGAAAAAGAGATGGGAGCCGTGTTTTAAGATCGGGGGAAAGACCTGCCACGTTGTCAAAAGAGGAGATCGCTGCTACGCTGTCTACTCAGGAGATATGGCTATCCCCTTAATCGCCCTGGGTGCCAAAGTGGAGGTGAAAGGAATCAGCCATACGAAGGTGATGGAGCTTCGGAGATTCTTCTCCGGATCGGGGTTGAAGCCAAATATCTTGAAATTTAACGAGATCGTAACGGAGGTCTCGATTCCACCGTTGCCCGAGCATACAGGCCTCTCTTACCAGAAACTGAGGCTTCGGGACACCATCGACTTTCCCTTGCTGGGAGTGGCCGTCTTCCTGCAGTTGGATGGAAGGGACGGCAGATGCCGGAATGTCCGCCTGTTTCTGGGCGGTGTAGGTCCTTCACCCCTTGAGGTGGAGGGGGCACCCGAATTGATGCGCGGGATGAACATAAACTCGAAACGGATCGACGAGGTTGCGAGAACAGCCCAGAAGATGGCCCACCCCGTGGACAACACCGCATCCTCGCCCCGATACCGAAGGGAGATGATTCCAATCTTTACGAAGAAAGCGTTCGATGAGGCCCTGGAAAGAATCAAGAGCGGTCAGACATAAAAAGAGAAAGAAAGTGTCCGTCCTCTTTTATTTGAGTGCTGAAGCCTTAGGAGCTCACCAAAGGATACAAACCCTCGTTCGGCAATACGGATAAACCTTGATAACAGGGAAGAGGAGACTCGATATGGAGACATTTCCGTGGTGGACTGAAGAGCACAAGAAGCTTGAAAAGGAAATGGCTGCCTTTGTGGAAGAGGTGATGCCGAGGGATGAAGAGACAAGGTGGAAGAGGGAATTTCCGTGGGACATCTTCGAAAAACTTTCGAAAAAGGGGTATCCTGGGGCTGGGATTCCAAAGGAGTATGGTGGCTTGGGATTAGGAGCAACGGGTGCCTGTATCGCGGCAGAGGCACTCAACCGTATGCCGGGGGTAGGTAGAGCCTTTGTCGGGAATATGTTAGGGGGCCTAAGGCAAATCATTGAATATGGAACCGAGGAGCAGAAAAAAAGATTCCTCCCCAGGATTGCAAAAGGAGAGATCGGGGCCATTGTGATCACTGAGCCCTTTGTAGGGACAGACGCTGCATCTATTCAAACGACTGCCGGGCGTCAGGGAGACTTTTATATTTTAAACGGGAAGAAGAGATTCATTGTTTCAGCAGGGGTAGCAAGTAGGTATATGGTCTATACCCGCACAAGCAATAACCCTGAAGACATACGAAAGTATCAGCATCTTACCGCCTTCATTGTTGAGAAGGGCTTTCAGGGTTTTACCGTCGAGAAGATCAACGAGATTATGGGCTTTGAGAACATACAGAACGGGGTCTTGAATTTCGATGAAGTGGCTGTACCGGTGGGGAATCGTATTGGGCAGGAAGGTGAAGGATGGAGAGTGATGACGGCCGGTCTCAATTTCGAGAGAACGATGATTTGTGCACAGACGTTAGGCTGGACGCGTGAACTCTTAAGAAATGTGGTCCCTTACGCTCAAAGGAGGGTCCAATTCGGGAAGCCAACGATCGATTTAGTCAATAACCAATTTAAGATTGCAGACTTGATGATGCAGGTAAAGATTGCAAGACTGATGACTTACTATACTGCTTATTTATGGGACCTCGGGTGGGACATCACATTAGAGTCGAATATGGGCAAGGTATTCATCTGTGAGGGGGCGATAAGAACCGCCCTGGATGCCATTCAGGTAATGGGAGGAGATGGAGTTACGCCTTTTTATCCGCTTGCAGCCTTGATGAATGTGTCCAAGGTCGAGAATATCTCCGGTGGATCGATGGAGGCCTGCAGGCTTGTTATCTATAGAACAGGATTAAGACAAATGGCCGAAGAATTCAGAATGCCCCGCCGGGTCATTCATGAGGAATTGGGGGTTCCGGTTCCGGTGGCTGAGAAGCCCGAGAGGACCAGGGACATCGATGAGGAGAAGCTTCTAAAGGCGCTGGCCGAGGACTATCGGGTGAATCCGGGGCTTTACATGAGCCGTGAAGATATCAAGGAAGCATTTGAAGCAGAGGATGGCAAGCTGGATGAATTACTTGTCTCTCTGGAGAAAAAGGGTCTGGTGAAGCTTTATCGAGACAAGAAGGGGATCGCCCTGGCGAAGGCTACCTATGAGGGTTTGAATCAGGCAAATCCTCCCGAATACTACCAGTGGTTCCCTCCATGGGTAAAAAAGGAGAACATCTTTTAGGATGTCACGTCAGCCCTTTGACTCCTGGAGAAGGGTTTGCCTGTGTGTGGATCGCCTGCTTACCGGAGGCTTGACTGATGGCGTTCAAAGAACCCTATGAGCTTAGCGTTAAGGAAGCATCAGAGTTGATTCGAAAACAGGAATTATCCCCTGTCGACCTGGTCCGTTCCTGCATTGAGCGGATTGAGGCGTTAGAGGAGAGGATCAAGGCCTGGGCTCTTGTGGATCGAGAAGGAGCTCTCCAAGCGGCAAGCCTCTGTGAGGCCGAGATCAAAGAAAGAAGTTGGCGCGGTCCGCTCCATGGCATTCCGATAGGGATCAAGGATATTTTTTACACAGCGGGACTTCGCACGGAGGCCGGCTCCGGAACATTAGCAGGATTTGTTCCTTCTTGTGATGCGTCGGCTGTGGAGCGCCTGAAGGAGGCCGGAGCCATTATTCTGGGTAAGACGCAAACAACCCAGTTTGCATGCCTTGACCCTGCGGCCACGCGAAACCCCTGGAACCTCGATCACACCCCTGGTGGCTCAAGCAGCGGCTCGGCAGCAGCAGTTGCGGCCTGCATGTGCCCGGTGGCCCTGGGTTCACAGACCGCGGGGTCCACCTTGAGACCGGCGGCTTACAACGGGATTGTTGGTGCCAAGGGGGAGCACGGCAGGGTAAGCACTTATGGGGTCGTGCCTCTCAGTTGGAGGCTGGATCACGTCGGTATCCTGGCCCGCACCGTTGAAGATGCGGCTATCACGCTTCAGGCCATTGCAGGTTATGATCCCAAAGACCTTCACTCCCTGAACGCACCTGTTCCTGACTTTCTCGCCTCTTTGAAGGTAAGTAAGTCGCCCCGTCTGGGGTTGGTACGAGGGTATTTCTTTGACCATGCCGATGAGGAAATGAGGCGCCACACTGAAGAAGTGGCGGAGAGATTGCGTGGCGCTGGCGCGAGTGTCACCGAAGCCGTCCTACCGCCTGATTTCGTGAACGCCTCGGATATCAACGGTGTGAGCATGAAGGCGGAAGCGGCGGCCTACCATGAGGATGTATTTGCCGAAAAGAAGGACCTCTATCGCTCGAACATCAGACAGCTCATTGAAGACGGCCTTGCCGGCCCTGTGACGACCTATGTCAGAGCCCTTGAGGAGCGCCTTGCCCAGCGGGCAAAACTGACACCGCTTCTTCTCAACTGGGACGCGCTCGTCACACCCGGCGCAACCGGCGCGGCACCCGAGGGACTCGAGAGTACCGGAAACCCGGCCATGCAGAGGCCCTGGACGACCATCGGCGTTCCGACCATCGCCCTGCCGACCGGCCTCAACCGGAAGGGGCTTCCCCTTGGGATACAACTTGTCGGAGGGCCCTTCGCCGAAGACAGGCTCTTTGCCGTAGCGTGGTGGTGTGAGAAGGCATTAGGCGTTCATCTGAACCCACCACTGTGAAAGAAATAAGGGGGAAGTACCATGCCAGAAACGCTGGGCGGGCGCCCAAAGGATTGATAAAAATTGTGGGGTGTGGTAATGATAGAACAAAGGAGTTCGGTATGCCAAGAGGAAGCACGCTTGAAAAACTCGAAAAAGAGATCGAAAGGCTCTCTCCAAAGGACCAACTGAAGTTAGTGGAAAAGGTCGCCCGCCAGTTGAGAAAGTCAGGGGTCTCCGGGAAAAGAGATCTCGACTGGAATGGTCTCTACGGGCTTGGCAAGGGACTTTGGCAGGGCGAGGACGCCCAGGAGTATGTGAACCGTTTGAGGGAGGACAGGGTGTGACTCTTTCGGAAGAGCTCTCTCTCATCCATAGCCTCTTCATCGACACCGCTCCCGTTATTTACTATATCGAAGCCCACCCCCAGTTCGGACCCCTTGCAAAAACAGTCGTAGATGCTTTTCAATCTGGAAATCTGAATGCTTATTCTTCCGTCATAACCCTTACCGAGGTTCTTCCTAAGCCAACCGAGCGCGGGGACGAGAGACTCGCGAAAAGGTTTGCCGAATTCCTGAAGCACGGCAGGAATCTCATTATGATCGAGATTTCAGAGAGAATAGCAGAAACTGCGGGGAAGCTAAGGGGCCGTTACCCTTTTTTGAAAACCGTTGATGCCATGCAGTTAGCCGCTGCTCTCGACCTTGGAACGGAGGCATTTCTCACCAATGATGGGAGGCTTGGAAAGTTCAAGGATCTGAGGGTTCTGGTTTTGAAAGATTACTCGTAGAGCTCTTGAAAAAGGTATCGGCCAACTCCAGAGAAAGCGCGATTTCTTCCTGAAATCAATTTAAAGCCCCTTTTCTGTTCCATTACAGGTTTCAACCAGATATTTTCAGTTTGGGCAAGGAGCAGGTATTGGCAAGCTACTCTCGGTTTTGAAGGCCAAAAACTCCCCCATTATATTGCGGTGGTTCCATATTAACTGTAATGTGCAAAATCAGGGTCTGATTAAAGATCGAAGATCAGCAGTGGAAAGAAAGAGCAAGCTTGTCTTTCCAGACAATCCTTGGCCCTCAAAGGGATTTGCACGAACAATCTGCTGGCTTTCATACTTGCTCTGAGGATCAGGATCACGCTGCGCGCAGAGGGGAAATCTTTTCGATTCGCCGGCCAACGGTCCTTACCGTATCCCACAGATCAACAGCCCGCTGGGCGTTCAGCCAGAACTCGGGCGTGTTTCCAAAAAGACGTGCAAGTCGTAGCGCCATCTCAGGGCTGACCGCCCGTCGCTCGCGCAACAGCTCGTTGACCGTCTGTCGCGACACTCCCAGGGCCTTTGCGATCCCCGAAACGGTCAGTCCGTAATCCGGCATAAAGTCCTCACGTAGCATCTCGCCGGGATGCGTGGGCCGAACCTGCCTTTCCCTTGTATTCGGAATGCTCATAACACACTCTCCTCAATGGTAATCCGTAATTTCGACATCATAGGCGTCGCCATCAATAAACCGAAAGCATATTCTCCATTGATCGTTTATGGAAATCGAAAGCTGTCCCTTCCGCTCTCTCTCCAGCTCATGAAGTCGGTTACTCATGGGTACCTTCAAGTCATTTAAAGTCGTTGCCAAGTCAAGATACTCCAGCTTTCGCAGCGCCCTTTTCCAGATTGCTGGAGGCAACCGTTTCGACTTTCCCAATTCATACAGTTCCTTCGTATGCCTATCAGCAAACGTCTTAATCATGATCCATATGTAAATCGTAACGTGACACTTGTCAAGAGGGAATGTCCTTTATGGAAATAAGAATGGTGAGTAATAACGGTAATTCCCGCTGCTCACTTTCCAAGGGAAAGGAACAATTCTTGGCGTAGGGCTGCACTCACACTTTGTAAGTGTACCCAAGGACCTACGGGGCCGAGGCGGGATCCCTTTTCTCAAAAGGTTTCAGAGGTTGATTTGGACGGGGCATCTTTTATCCGAAAAACCGCAAAGTTTGAAGACCAAATAGAGTATTTCCCCCATTAATTTCAACTTATTGCGGTTGGCAAGATATCCGCACCCATCTATCCTTAAGAATTTCCCTCTATTTTGGCTAAGGGACTGTTCGGAAACAATCATGTCTACAAAATATTCAAGTGATTTCAATCTGTTATTGATTTTAGAGGGGAAAACAGAATGGCGGTTATCGACTCTGACTCCGTGAATCGAGGTTCGAATCCTCGTCCCTCAGCCATGTAAACTTAAGGGGTCAGCCAGTCGACCAAACCTTTTTTTTTGCTGTGTCAGTTTTTGGGTAAGTAGCGGAAACAAGAAATGGGCTGCCGACCCTGCCACCCCAGAATTTTCCTCACGTAATTTTCAGGATGTGCGCAGCGTTCTCGTACAGCCACTTCCGCTTCACCGTATCGTTCCTCGTAAGTTCCCGGGTCTCCTGAATGATCTGCTTTATCGGCATCGCCAGATTCATCCAGGAACTTGCAAAGAGGATCCTGTCCTGGAGAACAGTATTTCCGAACTGGAGCAAGGTCTCAAATCCGCTCCCCGGGTTCTTGATGTACTTAGGTCGGTGTGCGGCGAGGTCAATGTAAACGTTCTGATGCCGGCGGGCCAAGCCAACCAGTTCCGGCACCCAAGGCCAGCCTCCTAAACCGGCGATGATGGTCAACTCAGGAAAATCACAGGCCACTTCATCAAGATAGACAGGTCGTCCGAGGTCCATGGGGCGATCGGTGGCGTAATTCATCGAGGTATGGGAGCGCATGGGGATACCTAATTCCACGCACTTGGCAAAGAAAGGATAGTACTTCTTATCGTTGACATAGATCTTCTCGCGGAACGGGGAAGCCTCAAAGCCTCTTATTCCCAAATCTTTTACGGCATATTCCAGCTTTCTGACCCCGGCCATGCCTTCGTGCGGGCTTATTCTGGCCCACGGGACGAATTTACCCTCATATTTTTTCGCCAGGCTTGCCGTATGTTCCATCGTGGCAAATCGTCCCGTGCCGATACAGGCGATCGTAACTCCAGCCTCATCCAGCATCCGGACAAATTCTTCTTCGCCCATAGCTTTTTCCAGAGCTGTTTCACTAATCCTCCTCCATAAATTGCCGATGCCAAGACTCTTCTTCGCCTCTTCAAACTCCGCCAGGCTCATCCCTATGTCTTCCGCCCAACGGGGACCAAAAAGATTCAGGTAATTACCCATTCCTTTCATGTCGCTGCTGCCAACAGATTCGATCTCCTTCTGAACGGTCTCCCGGGTAGGGATGTCGCATTCAATATCAATAACCATGACCCTCCTCTTTCTGGCGGCTGTCAACTCACTTTCGCAGCCTTCGTTATCAATCCCTCATAGCCGGGATGGCCAGGAGATCATGGACAGCCACAGGGGTTCTAACGATTCACTGCGGTCTGACCCATATTCCAAGGCCTATGATCCCCTCTGCTCAATCAGGATGCCTTCCTTTGTAAGGGTAGTGATTTCTTCTTCGGAGAATTTCAGAAGTCCGCTTAAGATTTCCTGGTTATGTTCACCCAGACGGGGAGGCGGTCCATGAGGACCGCAGGTATCACGGCCGACCTTAAAGGGCGTATTGACAACCAGCGTTGGACCTTGACCAGGAAGCTCCATACAGACCAGCATATCCCGATCGCTGACGACTGGGCTGTTGACCACTTCTTCTATCGTATTGACCTTGCCATAGGGAATGTCGTATTTTTCAAAAACCTCGCTGACCTCTTTAACGGTCTTGTTCCTGGCCCACTCCTTGACCATCTGGAAGTACTCATTAAAATTTTCCTCTTTATATCTCTCTTCAATTCTTTTGAACCGCTCTTCTTTCAGAAGATCTGGCCGGCCAATGGCCTCGACCACCCGCTCAAACTGCATGGCCAGGGCAGCGGCCATATGGCCGTCTTTCACCCGCAGCGGCGGACGAAAGGCTCTACCGGCGGTATCCAGTTGCCCCTCTGAAAAGATATATCTTTCCAGGGTGGAGTCATTAGCTGCCAGGACACAGTCCAGCATAGAGATGTCAATCGACTCCCCCTCGCCGGTCGACTCCCGGTTGAAGAGGGCACCCAGGATGGCGACTGCTGCGTTGAGTGATGCGTAGGTGTCTCCAAAGGAATAGGGGTATCCCGGAGGATCGGCATTAGGGCCTATCATCTTCGCCGCCATATAATCCATCCCGCTGTAGGCCTGGATATTATCCGTATAAGCAATGCGATCTCTTTCCGGCCCGGTCTGGCCGAATCCGGAGATGGAGCAGAGGATGATTCGACGATTGACCTGTTTGAGAACGGAATACCCTAACCCTATTTTGTCCAGAACCCCCGGACGAAAGTTTTCCAGAACGACATCCGACACGGAGATGAGCTTTTTTACAACCTCAACCCCCTTCGGATGGTTGAGGTTAAGCCCCAGACTCTTTTTGCCTACGTTAAACTGGGTGAAGTAATGACCGTAGGACCCTCTGGCAGGCGGATATTGGCGCGTGGGATCTCCCCTTCCCGATTCCACCTTGATGATTTCTGCTCCGAGGTCCGCAAGCATGCGGGTGCAAAAAGGTCCGGAGAGGACCCGGCTTAAATCGACGATTCTGACTTTCTGCAACCATTTACATTTGATTAAGGGCATTCTTCTGTATCCTTTTTCCCTGGAATTTTGCCTCCATTCCGAAAAACTCGGCCTTGAGAGATCTTCCTGCCATCGAGGCCAAGTTCCTTTCAGGTCAGAAGAGGACTACTCGATCCAGACCTTCAGAACATTAAAGGAATCCGAAACCGGTACCTTCGTTGCTTCTACTCCGCGAACATTCTTCTTAAAGACGGTGTTGTAGTTGGAAAAATAGAGGTTAATGCAATAGGCCTCGCGGGTCGCGACGATCTGAATCTGTTTCAGGAGTTCCTTCCTTTTGGCGTTATCCCACTCTACAAAATGTTCGTCAATCATTTTCTGCACGCTCGGGTTCTGGTAAAAACTCGTGGCGCTCTTGGGAGACATGCGAGAGAGCACCCAGTGGGCATCCTCCTTGCCCGGAAGAGAAATAATGAAGGCATCTCCCGTGGTCTTTTCCAGAGGCAGAAGGGCCGCGGTAATCCAGGCTCCAAACCCCATTTTCTCGCCGATGCATTCAAGGCCGACGGCATTCAACTGGTTCTGAATGACAGCCACCACTTCGTCACACATGGCATACCGGCCTGTAGGGTAACGAACTTTGAGGGTAAGCCTCTCTCCGCCTTTTTCTCTGACTCCGTCTTTGCCGGGAATCCATCCCGCATCCGTGAGTATTTTCTTAGCCTTCTCAGGGTCCCAGACGAGAGGTTCGGATGGGTAGGATCCCCAGATCACTGGTGATATCGGGCTTTCGGCCACTGCGGCATGACCCTTCAATATTTTTTCTACAATCCCTTTGTTGTCGATGGCCAGCTTAATTGCCTGACGGACAGCCATATCATTGGTGGGTTTAGCCAAGTTATTCAAGGTCAGGGAAAGAAGTTCTGTCGTCGGATATTCAACCACATTGAACTTCTTCTCCGGCAGGATTGTCTCAAGATCCGGAATGTCCAGGTTGAAGACCAAGTCCACTTGCCCGGCTTTCAGCATGTTCATCCGCGCACTGCTCTCGGGAACAAAGATGTACTCGATCCGGTCCAGATTGGGTCTTCCTCCCCAGTACTTCCTGTTCGCTTCCAGAACCACCTTCTCTCCCTGGAGCCATTCCTTCAGCTTATAAGGTCCAGTTCCCGTTGGGTGGGCCCCCACCTTGTCACCCCATTCCTTGACAGAGGCCGGACTCATCATTCCGATGTAGCTCTGGACAAAAAATGACTCCACGGGAACTGCCGGCACCTTCAGGTTGACTTTGGCCGTGTATTTGTCAACCACTTCCACGTTTTTGATGAGCGGAGTGTAGACATTTGAGAAGGGGCCCACTGGCGGGCCGATCAACCTTTCAAGGTTGAATTTGACAGCCTCTGCGTCAAAGGGGGTTCCATCTGTAAATTCTACCCCTTTGCGTAGATAGAAAGTCCAGCTCATCTTATCCGGGGCAACTTCCCATTTGGTTGCCAACCACGGGATGGGCTCGGCCTGCTTGGTCTTCTCGTCCCAGCGATAGTAAATGAGTCTCTCAAAGATTTGGGCATCGATATAGATATCACCTGAACCACTGGCAAGGTGAGGATCCATCTTGACCGCCGTCATCCCGTAGCCGATCTTCAAGGTCCCCCCCTTCTTCTGGGCCAAAGAATCTGAAGGGGACAGCAAGAGCCCAAGGCTGAAGATGGTTATGCCGATGGAAACAGAACAGGCCGCCAGCAATTTTTTGGGTGCCATACGAAACCTCCTTCTTCGTTGAATTTTTGACTGTTCTGCAAAAGCTTTATACTAATTTCCCCGGTTCTTTGTCAAGCATATTCAACATCGACCTGGTAATGTATCACTGAAGCGGAGGATTTGTGGACTTATGAAATAAACAAACGAAGCAAGCGGTTGAACTCGTTCTTGGGAAGGCTCAATAGCCGCTATCTTCGTTGCGCTTTTCAAAGCCCAGAAACGCACGGTATCACGGTATAAAGATCATACAGGGGCATTTCCTTATTCCTTTCGGGGTCTTACGTTTGGCAAGATATGTTTAATCTTGGGTGCTGGCCTTTGGGAATTAAAGGTCCGACCTCCCCCTAAGGTAAAGGCGCTCTCCCCAACGTTATGCCTCATACGTCGATGATTTGGAGTCTTGAGGCTTTATCCCATGATTCTTTCTAAGCCCGCCCGGATTACCCGATAGATTTCTATCTGAGCTGATCGGTTAATGGATCTTTGGTGGACAAGGGGTTAGTCTGCCCGCAGAGGGAGTAAAAAAACCCCTTTTATCGACGGGTGAGCATGGATATCCTGTCTTGGGTCATCCTCATCCCGCTCCGAAATTTCTTTGTCCCGGTCCTCACAGGATGTCTTGAGAAAGCCCCCCATATCTTGTATTTCTTCTTGACATACCCCCCCCCTTTTTTGTATATTTAACTCATTCCAAAGCGAGTTCTTATCAAAAAATCAAAATCAAATCAAACAAACTCATCCACCGTGTGGCAACAATGTCGGCAGAATGTTTTGATGCCCTGCCCCATAACGGCGTCGTGATCACTTTCTTTGCCGTTACCGGCTTGACTCACGTCAACGGGTACAAACATGTCTTCTGGGGCCATATCGTGGCTACGATACTGGCGCTTGCCGTCGTCATTCCTCTGGGAGTCATGATATACTGAGAATGGAAAGGAGATTGCCAATGTCGTCGGAAATAAAAAGAGTTGCCGTTCTCGGAGGGGGTGGTCTCATCGGCTCGGGCTGGATTACGAACTTCATATGGCGGGGGCTGCCCGTCAATGTCTACGATATAAGCGAGGAAGCGCTGAACATGAGCCGTGCCCGTGTGAAGGCCAATCTTGAATATCTGGTGGCGAAGGAGGTAATGCCGGCTGGCAGCATGAATGTTGCCCTCAGCCTGGTTAAGCATACCACGAATATGAAGGATGCCGTATCCGGGGTCTCCTTTATACAGGAGGCGTCTCCGGAAAAGTATGAAGTAAAACAGGCCCTCCTGAGCGAGGTTGACCGCTTTGCGGCGCCGGACGCCATTTTTGCCAGCAGCACATCGGGGCTGTTAATCACGGAGATTGCCAGGGGATCAAAAAACCCTGAGCGCTGCGTCGGCGCGCACCCCTACAACCCGCCGCATCTGATACCGCTAGTGGAAATCAGCAGGGGAGAGGCAACCAGCGAAGATACTGTGAGCAGGGCATATGCCTTTTACAAGACCCTGGGAAAGGAGCCTATTATCTTGCAGAAGTAGGCCCTCGGATTCATCGCCAACCGCCTTTCCGTGGCTCTCTACAGAGAGGCTATTGACCTGGTAATGCGGGGGGTTTGCTCCGTAGAGGATGTCGACAAGGCGGTGTGTTTTGGTCCAGGGTTGCGTTACGCCCTTATGGGGCCGAATCTGATTTATCATCTTGGCGGCGGACCCTTCGGCATCAAGGGGATCATCAAACACATCGGTCCCTCCGTTGATCTCTGGTTGGCGGATATGGCCGACTGGAAGAAATTGCCTGCCGATTGGCCGGAAATGGCTCAGGAAGGTGTCATGAAGGAGACTGAAAACCGTGTTGAAAAGCAGGGTCGCACTCCGGAAGACATTGCCCGGTGGCGCGATGAAGGGCTTTTGATGTTGTTGAATTTCTTAGACAAGATTTGATATGTTGCGCCTTAAGATCCAGGTATGCCCATACCGCCATAGCGGGAAAGTTCAGTTACCGTCTGGGTGGGCGGGTTCATAAAAAGGGCTTCTCTCCCCGCACATCGAGACTGCCTGTTCAGCCATCAATCCGAGCGTGGCCCGAGCCTAATTTACGCGGCCGGGACTGCGGAGTTCTTCCTGAAGTCCTGGAGGCGAGTATTTATATCGCCATACCAGATTACAAGTGGCTATTCTCAAGAGATAATTTTCACAACCCTATTTTTCGGATTGACAAAATGGCTATCTTTAGTATCTTTGATTCAACAATCCCAATAGACCTTCTTTTTCCAAAAAAGTGATGATAAGAGAGGATTGATGGTCCTAAAAATGTTGGTTCTGTTTCTATGATCAGTTGTCCCACTTGTCTTCGATAATTAGTGAAAAGGAGGCCATATGAAAGAGGAAAGCTCTACAAAAGATATCCCTCTCATCGGGGTATGGAAACTTATCTCCTTTGAAGTCCGCAGGGAAGGTGAAGAACCCTCTTTCCCTTTCGGGAGAGATGCAAAGGGATTGTTGATATATACGGATGTTGGCCGTTTCTCCGCCCAGTTAATGCGTTCCAATCGACCCAAATTTGTTTCTGGTGATCAGTTAAAGGGAACCATTGAGGAGATAAATGAATGCTTTAAGGGATGCATCTCCTATTTTGGGAGGTACGAATACGATGCAAATGGCGGATTCGTGCTTCATCATATTGAAAGTTCTCTATTCCCAAATTGGGAAGGGACACAAAAGAGATTTGTGGAGATATCCGATAAAAGGATAAGTGTGACTACTCCACCTTTAGTATGGGGCGGAAAAGGAGTTGCTATTGGTGCTCTGGTTTGGGAACGTATATAAATCAGTAGCCGCTATGAATACGAGAGCGCTATGAGTGATGCGTCATTTCTACCAGTAATCATCGGCTCTCGAAACCGTCTTAGGCTGTAGACTCGTAGGTGCACTCGCTTTTTTTGAAAAGTGAATGAATCTGCCATCTTCCTTTCGTTTCCGAGGACTTAAAAAGCGACGATATACAAACCATTCATTGAAAAAAAAGGGGGGATGGGGTCGGCTTTGTTACTGGCAAGACATGTGCAGTTTTTAGAGTTTAAATTCTTCACTCCGTCTAATGTGTTATTTCATGGAGCCTCATAAAGCGTTTTTTTGCCGATTGGGTTGATTCGACCAATATTGTCAACTGGAGGGATAGATTGGGATGTGACCTTGTGATTGATCTTCCTCCTTGACACACTACTGCCTTTGTCGCAATATTCAACTATTCCAAGGCGAGTTGTCACGAAACTGACATCTGCAGATCATGATTATTCCATGGTGTCCGTGAGGGTATAGATGAGAAAGGGGGCCGTCCCATGCTAACCGGAAAGAGACATCGAGATTTTCTTCCATTTTCTTCAGGATCTAAAACAGGGTCTGTGCGACTATATCGCTTTTTGCCTCTATCCTGTATTGTGCTTGCCTTGGCAGCAGCGTGGTTTGGGCATTGGCAGGTGCCTCTGGCACAAGGGGCAACAAAGACCAAGGTTACAATTAAACTGATCAGCCTGGTACCGAGCATAGTAGAATCGGGAGGTTCAGTTGATCTCTCTGTTGGAATCACGGGAGCGGGCATAACCCACGTCACCGCATATACTCTGGCCAGCAAGAGCGTGCCAGCCACGGCACCTACCGAACTCACGTCCAAGGACGGGGGTAAGACCTTCTCGGGCTCATTCAAAGCACCGGTCAACCTGGAGAAGAAACCGGTTAAGATTAAGGTACAGGTCACTGTTGAGAGCAGTGGCAGTGCCTCCGTTTCGAAGAGCGTGGGTTCCCTTTCAGTCAATCCCGCCGCGATCGCGAGTTCAGTCCTTCCTCTGGCTTATTATCACGTAACCGATTCGGATGGGACAATCCCGGGGCCAGATGTCATTGTCGCCCTCGCTTTTGAACCGGATGGCACCGCCGACCTCTACGTTGCCACTTCTGGAGAAGTGTTGGCATTCACTGGTACCTACGCCTATGAGAAAGGCAAGCTTTCTCTGAATTTCGGTTATGATGATTTTCATCCCCATGTGACGTTTTCACTTGATATCACTCAGGATACGGTGAAGATGCCCTTCAAAGTCTTCTCGACGACGAAAGGCACTTCCACATGGGCACGGAAGAAGGTGCCCGTGGAGCACAACCTCTCACTCATCTTCAATACAGCCACCATTGAGAACGGTCAGACCTTTGATGAAGCAATGGACCGTGTCATGGCCTATGCAAATGCGATCATTGCCCTCGATGCGCCGCTGGTCACTCTGAAACTCGCTCCTGCAAGTCTCTTTGGTGACCCAAAGTTGGTAGGGGTCATGCCCCTTGCGAACGGGGTCCGTCTTCAGTATGACGACGGGCCTCCGGTGGACGCACTCCTCTTCACTTGGACAACTGGTAATGGAGCCGCTCTCAGTCTTTCCCCACTCGCCGGAGACCCTCGAGTCCATCTCGACGTCACATCGCCCCATAACTCTTCCGCCGATCCGGAGGAGAAAACCGCCCTCTTCATCGGCCCCTTCAAGACAAGAAAATCTTTCGTCTGGTATGATTTCTACTGGGTGAATAAACTGACATCCATCCCCTCCTCCGAAGGATATCACCTCAGCGGCTCGGAGTTCTTCAACTTTGATGATATGCAGTCCCAACTTGAAGAGCGGGGGTATACGGTCCAGCAACTGATGGATGACCAGGCAACTGTTGTGGACATTATCGAGGCCCTTCTCCCGGGCAAAGGAGGTAAGCTCCGGCCCCCCGGGTTTATTGTCATTAACACCCACGGAACGGAAGGAGGAAAGCTTGCAACGGGAGTCTACCTCGGAACGGGAAATACCAGGGATCTCCTGACAGCGGAACTGGACCGGATACAGGCAGCAGGATATGGCGACTTGTTCACCTACGACGGCGGCAGTCGGGACGAGCCGAAGACGCTCGATCTCATGGAGATCAAGAGGGATATGAAGCCAAGTAGCTCGTCCTATTTTCTTGCCATGACCCCGAAGTTCTGGGAGTGGCTTAAGACCAGAGGCGCAAACTTCGGTCGCAGTCTGGTTTACATTGCGAGCTGCCTCACTGACAAAACTCCGGACCTCCGGAACGCTATTCAGTCCCGTGGCTATTTTGGTTTCAACCAGGCTGCCAAGCCGGAGATGGCGGGATTGATCTTCCAATACTTCTGCAAGAGCCTGTCTCGGTACAGCCATTCGCCGGAAGAGAGCTATTACAACATCATCCGTGTGGCGAACACGCGGCAGATGATTTATGTAGAGGACAAGCTCTTCGATGGCTTTATCACGGAGGGAACGGACGCTGCCCACCGGATCACCCAACAGGTTTTCAAGGGGTATGGATTCGATGGCACGCAGCTCATACCGTACCAGGAGGCAGGTTGGTTACACACTCCGGGGACTGATCCGGGGGCCATCTGGTGGCTCCTGTTTGGAGGCCGTTGGGGACAGGATGCCCAGGGGGGTGCAGACGGAATGCTCCATTGCTGGGAGAGCTATTGGAGCAAAGGAAGCACGGGTGGCCTCGCCGATCCCGAATGTCAGAACAAGGCCCCGGGTCGCGTCCCAGCGGCGGACGAAGTTGGTTATGCCTCCTACCTGTTGACCGGGGAACCGGTGGTACCCTTCAGTGGGACCAAGGTGCCCCGGTGGACACTGAATGACGGAGATTAGATAAAAAGGGAGAGCCAGAGATGGCTCTCTTTTTTTGCCATTTCACGGACCATTTGATCCCTAACCGGAAAGGGTAGAATAGCGAAGGAAGCAGAAGTGACAAAGTCCTGGTCCGGGGGATCGATAGAACTTTTTCAGCATAGGGATGTCGAAGGGACCTTGGAAATCTGGGTCCAGGTTTTGGGCCACAAAGTTGAAGAAAGAGGTCAGTTGGGAGTACCGGGTCCGTTTGGTTGATTGTTTGGTTCCCTGATTGATTTGGGTTAGGAGGGAGAGAGTTTCCTCTGGGGTGAGGGAGTTAAGGTCTCTGTCGCCAAATTGGGTGGTGAGTTTGGAAAGGATGGCCTGGTAGGTTTTTAGGGTGTTTCTTTTGAATGCAGGTTGTGATACTCCAGCCAATGATGGATGCCTTGGGATACTTTCATGGTGCACCTCCTTGTGAGATTTTCCTCAAGATTATCATAGGATTACCATACCTACAATAAAATCCCCCCGAAGGTCGGGTTCTGAATTGGCAAGATACTCTCTGGTTTGAAGACCCCAAAGACCCCCATTATATTGGAGTGGTTCCTTACTGACTTCTTCCTAAATCCCCTCGTGAACTAAACCCGGTGCGTTATTCCATCAACGAATGATGTCATAGACTTTTTTAACGGCTCAACCCTCAACAAGGAGCATAAGCGTCATACGAAACCAACGGGGATTGTGGCAGGAGAGGCGGGTTCGATCGCCTCTCCGCCCTCATCTTCCTAAAGACGAAATGACCTTGCAGATGAAAAGAGGTTGGGAAAGGAAATGACGGCTTGACAGAATTACGAACATGACCCCAGTCGTCACGATCAATTCAGCCACATGCCCCATGGAGTGAATCTTTCTGAGGAGAAACCTCTCCACAAGCACTCCCAAGATACCTGTAGCGATGGGACCCAGAAGCAGGGCCACCCAGAAGCTTCCGGTTGTCGCCAGTACCTGATACGAGAAATATCCAGAGAGCATGAAAAAGGAGGCATGGGCGAGGTTCAAAATCCCCATCATGCCGAAAATAATGTTCAAACCCGACGCCACGAGGAATAGAACCATGCCGTACGCCAAGCCGTGAATTCCCTGTGAAATGTACATCGCCGTCGTTGGATCCATTACTCCGCCTTTCTGGCGTTCCCGCCGGGATGGGCCGAGCGCAACAACAGCGTTGATCGTTCCGACTACCGCGCTGGCGCTCCGGAGTTCTGTGTGTTCTTACGATGTCTTCTTCACAGCGAAGCATCCGTCCACCGGGACGGATGACCTCGCCCGTGGATGCGAGATAAGTCAACTGAATTGCAGGAAGGGGTGCGTATCAGTTCGATGGTCTTACTCAGCTTTTCTTTGGCCTGACTCGAGTCACCCTTTTCTTGAAGAATTCGGCGTAAAGGGCGTAATCCCACGCCAGATCACAGGCCATCCGCTTTGCGAACATGGGCAACTACTGCCTCGACGATGAGGGGCCACGCGCTCCCATGGGGCATGTCGTGACCCATACCCTCAATGATCATTAACTCGGCACCAGGTATCGCCTCCGCGCTATCTCTCCCTCCCGATACTGGTAACAGCGGATCATCCGCTCCGTGGATCACCAGCGTCGGTGCAGTTATGGAAGCGAGCAAGGGTTTCCGGTTTCCATGTGCAAGAATCGCCAGGAATTGGCGGGCCTTGCCCGGACCATAAAATGCCCGATCATAGCTGCGCCCTGCGAGCTTCCTGTGCCAGACTTCATCAAAGGGGAAGCCGCGGCCCGCGACCGCCCGATAAAACTTCATCATGTAATCGATATAGGCCTCGCGCTCCTCAGGCGGGGGAGTAAGCAGGAGCGCCATGATCTCGGGTTTCGCCGCCGGAAGCTCTGGGTTCCCTGAGGTCGCATAGACCTGGGTCATGCTCCGGACATGGGAAGGATGTCTGAAGGCTATCGTCTGAGCAATTGCCCCGCCCATCGAGATACCGCAAATGTGGGCCTTATCTATTTTAAGCGCGTCCAGGAGCCCGACCGCGTCGTCCGCCATGTCGTCGAGCGTATAGGGCGCGTCCACCTTTTAGATCGG
>Ga0209777_10000772_pt1 | contig 49821 bp, 36 predicted proteins | sample FrelakmetHBP12HB_FD_187147 | JGI IMG/M metagenome (GOLD analysis project Ga0209777, IMG submission 187147) | Freshwater lake sediment microbial communities from the University of Notre Dame, USA, for methane emissions studies -HBP12 HB (SPAdes)... | ecosystem: Environmental > Aquatic >... | reverse complement strand
AGATCGAATATGATCTCATCATCGGTGACCGAACTGTACCGTTCGAGACCTCCATCTCACCGATGACGGAAGACAGCACTCTCTGGGTGGCGCATGATATAACCAACCGCAAGCAGGCAGAGCAGGCCCTGCAGGAGAGCGAAGAAAAGTTCCGCGAATTCTTCAACAATGCTGAAGTGGGCATGTTCAGAACGCGGATGGATGGATCAGAGATCCTGGACGTGAACGAAAGGTTCCTTGCGATTTTTGGACGCACGCGTGCGGAAATGGTTGGTTCCACATCGGTGCTCCATTGGGCAGATCCGCGTAAGCGGGAGGAGATGGTACACCGGCTCGAAGTCGAAGGTCGTGTGATTGATTTCGAGTGTGGGCTGTTGGACAAGCAAGGGCAGGTGAGAAGATGTCTCACTTCTATGCGACTCAACCAGGCACAGGGGATCCTGGAAGGGTCAATCCTGGACATCACCGAGCGCGAGCAGACCCAAACCCTCCAAGAGGCAGTGTATCGGATTGCCGCAGCTGCCGAAACAACCATGTCCCTGGATGAACTTTATCATCAAATCCACCAGATTATCTCGTCGGTGATGCCGGCTGAAAACTTCTATATCACGCTTTACGATGAAGCCCAAAACATCCTGCGATTCCCCTATTTCAAGGATGCCGAGGATGAGCCCTTTGTGGGGGGAATCCAACCCGGGAAGGGGTTAACCGCCTATGTCCTGAGGACAGGTAAATCCTTGTTATGTACACAGGCAGTGCATAACGAACTGGAACGCCAGGGTGAAGTGAAACTGCTGGGGGTGCCATCTGCGATCTGGCTGGGCGTGCCGCTAATCATTGAAGGCAAAACAATAGGTGCGATGGTAGTTCAGCACTATTCCGATCCGTTGGCATACGGCGAACGTGAGCAGCACATGCTGGAGTTCGTCTCTACGCAGGTGGCCATAGCGATTGACCGCAAGCGGGCGGAGGAGGCGCTCCGTCAATCCGAGGCCGAACTGCGCGCCCTGTTCGCCTCCATGCACGACGTGGTGATGGTGATCGACCGCCTCGGGGTGTACCTCAAGATCGCCCCCACCAATCCTGAATTACTGGTCAAACCGCCGGAGGAGCTTCTCGGCAAACCTATGCGGGATGTTTTCCAGCCTGATCAGGTTGAAACCTTTATTAGTGCCATAAAACAGGTCCTGGATACAAAACAAACTGTACAGATCGAATATGATCTCACCCTCGGCGACCGGACAGTGTGGTTCGCGACATCCATCTCGCCGATGACGGAAGACAGCACCCTCTGGGTGGCGCACGACATCACCGAGCGCAAGCGCTTTGAATCGGTCCAGAATGCACTTTACAGGATCACCCAAACTGCGATAACCAGCGAGGGGATCGATGTACTTTACCATTCCATTCATTCCATCCTTGGTGAATTGATCCCGGTGGAAAATTTCTTCATTGCTTTAATCGACCCGGCCAACAACCTGATCAGCTTCCCCTATTATATTGACCAATATGACGAACCACCCACCGCACCGACACAAGTCCAAGGTCTGACCGGATATGTCGTTCGCACCGGACATCCATTATTGGCCGACCGGGAGGTCTTTGACAGGCTCGTCCAACGTGGCGAAGTGGAGATAGTGGGGACGGTGTGCGTGGACTGGATGGGTGCACCACTGAAGGTGGAAGAACGCGTGATCGGCGTCATGGCGGTGCAAAGTTACACAGAGGGGATCCATTATGACCAGGAGGACTTGAATCTTCTGGAATTCGTCTCCACCCAGGTGGCCCAGGCGATTGAGCGCAAACGCATGGAACAGGAGATACGCAACCTGTCACTGATCGATGAGCTCACCGGGTTGTACAACCGGCGCGGCTTCACCCTCCTCGTCGAACAGGAGGTGAAACTGGCGCACCGGATCAATCGAAGCATGCTGTTGTTCTTCAGCGATGTGGACGACCTGAAGGAGATCAATGATACCTGGGGGCATAAGCAGGGCGACCTGGCTTTGAAGGAAGTGGCTGCCATCTTGAAAGAAACCTTTCGGGAGGCGGATATCCCTGCCCGCGTTGGGGGAGATGAGTTTGTGGTTCTGGCAGTGGATGCCTCCGTGGAAAGCGCGGAGGTTCTGACAAACCGCATCCAGGTCTCCCTGGAGGACCGCAACCAACGGGGTGACCGTCCTTATCAACTGGTCCTCAGCATGGGCGTCGCCCGCTATGATCCTGAGGCTCCCTGCACTGTGAGTGAATTGATCGCCCAGGCTGATGGCATGATGTACGATCAGAAACAAGCCAAGAAAGATAAAACAAGGCCGGGTTTATCGCGTAGTTCCATTAAGAAGATGATTCGGAAGGCGGGTGCCTGACCTGCCATGCAGCACACGCAACTTTGTGGAAACCCAGGTGGCAAGTTGTTGCGCGCTTGACAAATTAGAACATTTGTTTTATCATAACTGCGCGGCAAGGGTGCTCAAAGCGGTATCTTGCCGCTATTTTTATGGACCTTAACATCTGAATGTTATCAAGAATGGAATTTTTAGATCCCCGATTCGTTCCGCGAAAATTGTTAAAAAAGTACCTTAATTCATCGCAACGGAGCTATTCCTTAATATTTAGATATAAAAGAACTTCAGGAGAACCGTAGTCGTCCATCTTTTTTCCCTTGAAACGAATGCCTCGTAAACTCACTCTGCCCCCGCCGGTGGATGAGATCGGCCGATAAATATCCTGACGTAAAAAAACCGCCACACCCGCTATGCCAGCGCGTTAGAACCCAAAAACGATGATACCGCCTAAGAATCCCAGCACAATCGCGATGGCAAAACTCACACAATATGCTGCAACATAAAGCCCTTTGGTGGACTTTGTATAAAAAAGTTCCTTATTCCGCCACCGGGCAATCGCCGTGATGGCTGTAATGATAAACAGCGTGCTTGCCAGGATTATTTTAACAACGTGATTGGGGGCGAGCCCATGGTAGAACACGATATTATCGCGTATGCCGAAAATCGCGGCCACTATGGTGCTCGCGGCTGCCAGCGAAATATCCGCAAATGCAACCTGCTCAAGAATCTTGTTGCGCTTCCAGAGAGCCAGGAGGAGAAAGAACAGGGCCGCGCCGGTCAGCGCAATGGGAAAGTGTACGACCATCGAGTGCGGGGGATGTACTTGCGTCAGAGCATGGATAATGCCAAGAATCAGATTCATATCTTCCTCCTATTATAGGTATTACTCATGTTATATTAATTCTACCATGATCATTCATTTATAATGGCAATTCAATTAGGACCTCCTCCGATTTTCATAAACTAGGGGTTTGGAGTGGAGGTTGCCAGGCTTTCACAGTGTGCAGCGTAATCAGCAATAGACTTCGTGAAATACCTGGAGAATCTCCTTCTTCTGTCTGATTGACAAATCCTCCGCTTTCCGATAATCTTGACCTGTGACACTCAATAAAGCCCAACGTGAGACCGTGAATACCCCGCTCGATGCCAGAATTTTCCTTTCCGGGCCTGCCGGTTGCGGTAAAACGACAGTCGGTGTGGAACGCTTGCGGGCGCTCCTGGCTTCGGGCCTGCCTGCTGATTCCATCCTCGTGCTCACCCCCCAGCGGACCCTGCAGGTTCCCTACGAGACGGCTCTGCGCCTCCCAGATATCGGTCCCGGTGGACAGGTAACACTCGCCACGATTGGCGGACTGGCGCGCCGCATGGTTGATCTGTTCTGGCCGCTGGCCGCCGATCTCGCCGGATTTACCCACCCCGACCGACCACCGGTTTTCCTGACGCTGGAAACGGCGCAGTATTACATGGCACGTCTTGTCCGCCCATTATTGGATGAGGGCTTCTTCGCGTCAGTGACAATTGATCGCAACCGGCTGTACAGCCAGGTTCTTGATAACCTGAACAAGGCCGCATCGGTTGGGTTCCCCTATACCGAAATCGGCGAGAGATTGTCCGCCGCCTGGCTCGGGGATCTGGGCCAGCGGCGAATCTACGCCGACGCGCAGGAGAGCGCCAGCCGCTTCCGCCAGTACTGTCTTGAGCATAACTTGCTGGACTTCTCCCTGCAATTGGAAATCTTTTGGAAAATTCTCTGGCGCACGCCGGAGTGCCATGCCCACCTGACACGCCAGTACCATCACCTGATCTGCGACAACATTGAAGAAGATATCCCGGTAACGCACGATCTGCTATCGGAGTGGCTACCGGATTTCGACTCTGCGCTGATTATTTTTGACACGGATGGAGGTTACCGGCGTTTCCTGGGTGCAGACCCGGACTCTGCCCACCGGCTGGCGGGTTTGTGCGATACGAAGGCCGAACTGACCGAGTCATTCGTCACCTCGCCGGAAATCCAGATGCTGGCAACTGCTTTTGCATCGAAACTTCTGCCTGACAACCCGGCGCCCCTTGCTGGAACCGGGATTACCACGCATATTACACCGGAAAGCCTTTCTGCGCTCACTTTCCCACCAGCCGAAAGGCCCACCCGTTTTTACCCCCAGATGCTGGACTGGGTTGCTGTGGAGATCCAGCGCCTCATCACTGAAGAAGGCCTGCTGCCGTCGGAAATCGTAATACTGGTCCCCTATCTCTCGGACGCGCTGCGCTTCTCGCTCAGCAACCGCCTGGAAGAACTAGGAATCCCCTGGCGCTCTCATAGGCCGTCACGTTCCCTGCGGGATGAACCGGCCAGTCATTGCCTGCTGACCCTGGCAGAGTTGGCTCATCCGGGTTGGGAAGTCCGCCCGACAAAATTCGATGTGGCCTACGCACTTCTATATGCCATCGAAGGGATGGACCTGGTGCGCGCCCAGTTGCTGGCCGAGATTGTCTACCGCCTCCGGGATAACTCGTTCTCTGGTTTCGATGCCATCCGGACCGAGGTCCAGGAGCGCATTACTTTTGTCTTCGGCCGCCAGTATGAAACCTTGCGGGTATGGATCGAAGCATACCGCCAGCAGCCGGTTCCCGATCCGCTCGACCACTTCCTGCGCCGCCTGTTCGGTGAAATCCTGTCGCAGAAAGGATTTGGCTTCCATCGTAACAACGAAGGAGCCCGCACCGCCGCCAGCCTGGTCGAGTCAGTGCAGAAATTCCGCCAAGCAATGGAACCGGCCTCAGCAGATGCGCCGGAGCCCGAGCATGGAAGCCCCTCCAGCTATATGGAGATGGGCAGGGAGTATATCGCCATGCTGCGGGACGGAGTCATCGCCGCCCAGTACGTCGAGGCCTGGCAGACCGGGCTGACCGAGGCTGTGCTGCTCGCCCCGGCGCACACTTTCCTGATGATGAACCAGCCTGCAACCGTCCAGTTCTGGTTGGACGCAGGCTCGGGCGGCTGGTGGGAGCGCCTGTTCCAGCCGCTGACCCAGCCCTATGTGCTCAGCCGTTCGTGGGAGCGGGAACGCCCATGGACCGACGCCGATGACCAGGCCGCCAACCAGCAGACCCTGGCTCGCCTCGTGACCGGACTGCTGCGTCGCTGCCGGAGCCACCTCTTTCTGGGTCTGAGCGATCTGGGTGAATCAGGCTTCGAGCAGCGCGGTCCGCTGTTGAAAGCCATCTGGAAGATGCAGTTGGAGATCCAAATACAAAATGAGAATTAATCGCTTCTTGGCGCGCACATTTCTCATCGCTGCATTTCTATCCGGCTGCGTGGCTCCTGCCGGAGCCGTGGCAGGCAGCCCTGAACCCGCGCATGCCAGCGCAACGCAGACCGCGTTCCTCCCGGCAAGCGATACGCCCGCTGCCGCTTCGGACACTCCTGCATCTATTATTACGGAAACGGCCGCCCTCACACCGACCGGCGCCTCCACCCCCAGCATGCAAGTCAACCTGGAGGCAGTGGGCGACATAATGCTGGCCCGCACCGTCGGGGAACAGGTGCAGACCCAGGGTCCAGGGATTGTCTTTGCCGGAGTCCAGTCTGTTCTCAACTCTGCGGACGTCTTGGTTGGGAATCTGGAATGTGCCCTGACGGCCGGCGGCAAGAAGCAGCCCAAAAACTACACATTTGCTGCTCCGCCGGAGGCGGCCCAGGCCCTGGCGCTGGCCGGGTTTGACGTGCTCAGCCTGGCCAACAACCACGCCATGGACTATGGCAGCCAGGGTCTGATCGACACGCGCGACAATCTAAGGCAGTACGGGATCGCCAGCGTGGGCGCCGGGGCGAACGCTGCCGATGCGCACACTCCGGTCATACTCGAGCGTAATGGTCTGCGACTGGCCTTCCTGGCATACGTGGACGTGCCGGAAGAATCCAGCGGGTTCGACGCGCATACCTGGATCGCTACCGCCTCCCAGCCCGGTGTTGCCTGGGCGGACTTGGACCAGATCAGGACCGATGTGGCCGCCGCCCGGCTTCAGGCAGACGTTGTGGTGGTGTTGCTCCATTCTGGCATTGAAGTTACACCAGCTGTCATCCCTAATGTCACCTCCAGCCAGAAGACGGAAGCCCACGCCGCCATTGACGCCGGCGCGGCATTGGTGATCGGTTCACACCCTCATATATTGCAGCAAATTGAGCGTTATCACGGCGGGTTGATCGCTTACAGCCTGGGCAATATTGTATTCGATCAATATAAAGGGGTGGCGAATGCCACCATCATCCTGCGCGTGATACTCACCCCGGCCGGCGTGCAGAGCTACGACTGGGTTCCAGTACTGATCGAGAACGGTCTGCCTCGCCTGGTCGCTGAAGGGGAAGTTCCAGCCATCGGGACGATGGTCGCGCCGATGCACCCGTAGGAGAGATTTATGAAATCCAAAACAATTATCGGGTTCATCGCCATCCTGGTTATCCTCCTGGGCGTGTTCATCATTTCATTCAGCATTATTAATAATAATGGCTGGTTCGGCAAGCCAACCAGTACGCCTTCGCTGACGTTTACCAGGACCCGCCCCTCGAATCTGACCGTCACATTTATGATCGTATGCACACCGCCACCCTGCGCCATCAGTACCAGCGAAACCTATTACTGTCCGGGTGTCTGTCCCGGGGGATGCGGTACCACCTGCGCCACCTACACACCGACGCCATGATTTGAGAATTCTATGACGGATTTCATTCCCCGCCCCGCCCAATCCCAGATCCTCGCCTACACTGGCGGGAAAATGGGCATTTCCGCCGTGCCCGGTTCCGGCAAGACCCACACCCTCAGCGCCCTGGCCGCGCGCCTCATCCGCTCCGGCGCGCTGGCCGAAGAGCAGGAAGTGCTTATCGTCACCCTGGTCAACTCGGCGGTGGATAACTTCGTCAGTCGCATCAAGGAATTCCTCGAACTGCCGATGCCTTTCGGTTACCGCGTCCGCACCCTGCACGGGCTGGCGCACGACATCGTGCGCGAGAAACCCGCCGCGGTCGGACTGGAGGAGCGCTTCGCCATCCTCGACGAGCGCGAGGCCGGTTTCATTCTCAAGGAAGCTGCCTCGGCCTGGCTGCAGGCCCATCCCGGCGAATTGGATGACTATTTCCTGGTAGACATGGACGAGGGCAGGCGCGACTGGGTTCGCCGCCAGCAGTTGCCGGACCTGGTGAGCGGCATCGCCCTGGCTTTCATCCGTTCGGCCAAAGATAACCGTCTGACCCCGGAGAAATTGCGCCACTTGCTGGACCTGGCTCCTGTCCCGTTACCTTTGGCCGGGATGGGGCTGGCGATTTACACCGATTACCAGCGCGCCCTGGCCTATCGCGGTGCGGTGGACTTCGACGACCTGATCCGCCTGGCGATTGACATGCTGGAGAACGATGCCGAGTTCCTGGAGCGCTTGCGTTATCGCTGGCCGTATATCCTCGAAGACGAGGCCCAAGATTCCAGCCAGTTGCAGGAGCAAATCCTGCGGCTTCTCGCTGGAGAAAACGGGAACTGGGTGCGCGTCGGCGACCCAAACCAGGCCATCTTCGAAACCTTCACAACCGCCTCTCCACAGCACCTGCTTGACTTCATCCACGCTGAAGCCGACCAGTACAAGGAGCTGCCTGACTCGGGCCGCTGCCAACCAAGGATCATCGCCCTGGCGAACCAGTTGATCAAGTGGGTGAACGGCGAACATCCCGAACCGGCCGTACGGGATGCGCTGACCGTCCCGTACATCAAGCCCGCGGCCGAGGGCGACCCGCAGCCGAATCCGCCTGACGACCCGCAGGGTATAAAGCTCATCGGCAGGCAATACACGCCCGAGCAGGAAGTGGAGGCGGTGGCCAAATCCATCGACCGCTGGCTGCCGGACCATATGGACTCGACCGTGGCAGTGCTGGTGCCGCGTAACCAGCGTGGCGCGGATATCATCGAGGCGCTCAAGCGCCTCCATATTGACTTCGTGGAATTGCTCGGTAGCACCTCGTCCACCCGCCTTGCGGCCGGACGACTGGGCGAAATCGTCAGCGCGCTGGCTGACCCGCAGTCTGCGCCCAGGCTGGCAAAGGCCTACCTGGCCTGGCGGCGCAGGGAAGAGGAAGAATCCAACAATGATTTCCAGCTTCAGGTCGCTGAATTAATCCGCAAATGCAGCGAAGTGGAAACTTTTGTCAGTCCGAGAACAGGCAGGGATTGGCTGGCAGGACTGGGCTCCGAAGTCGAAGCAGAAGTGTTGGAAGTGTTGGAAGAGTTGGAAGAATTCCGGGGACTCGTCCGCCGCTGGCAGGGGACGACCGTTCTCCCGATCGACCAGATGGTCCTTACCCTGTCACAGGATCTGTTCACCGCCCCCAACGACCTGGCCCTGGCGCACAAACTGGCGCTTGTGTTGCGCCAGGTCAGTGACGATCACCGCGATTGGCGCCTACCCGAATTGAACGGGGAACTTAGCCTGATCGCCCGCAACGAACGGCGCTTCCTGGGCTTCAGCGAGGACGACTCAGGCTTCGACCCGTCGCACCACGCCGGCAAGGTGGTAGTGATAACCATGCACAAGGCCAAGGGTCTGGAGTGGGACCGCGTCTACCTGATGTCGGTCAACAGCTACGACTTCCCCTCCGCCCAGCCCAACGACCGCTACATCCCCGAGAAGTGGTTCGTGCGCTTCGGCCTGAACCTGGAGGCTGAGACGCTGGCACAGTTGGAAGCCGCCCTCTCAACCAGCGAGTATGAATTCTATACCGAGGGCGCGGCCACCCAGTCCGCTCGGTTGGATTACGTGCGCGAGCGCCTGCGGCTGCTATATGTGGGCCTCACGCGCGCAAAGAAAGAACTGGTGATCACCTGGAATACCGGCCGCCAGGGCGAATTGACTCCGGCGTTACCATTTATGGCATTGCAGGGGTGGTGGGAAAAGCATGTCTCCCTAATCTCATGAATATCCGCGGTTAATAAAAAACGTTTAAGATAATCATGCTTATAATAAAATTATGATCATAAAAGAAATACAGTCAAAAACTATTCTATCCGTTTCGAAAGTTTACCCTTATGTGATTAATACCTACACAGGTTGTCAGCATAATTGTTTGTACTGTTACGCCCATTTTATGAAAAGATTTAGCGGGCACAAGGAACCCTGGGGTCAATTTGTCGATGTTAAGCTGAATGCCCCTGATTTATTGAGGCTAGAAATTACCAGGAAAAAAACAGGGAGGGTTTGGATAAGTGGAGTATGTGATCCATACCAACCGCTCGAGGCAAAATATAAACTTACACGTCAATGTCTGGAAATCCTGGCACAAAATAACTGGCCGGTTGTCGTCCAAACACGATCTCCTTTGGTTCTACGCGATATGGATATTTTAAAAAACGGAAAAGATTTTGAGGTCGGCTTGAGTATCACCACAGCTGATGATAGTATCAGAAAATTATTCGAACCAAATGCTCCCTCAATAAAAGAAAGGGTTAGAGCACTCGACGAATTACATCGGGCCGGGATAAGGACTTACGTCATGATCGCACCGATGCTTCCCAATGCGGAAAGTCTCGCGGAAATCCTTGCGGGAAAAGTTGACTATGTGATGTTTGACAGGATGAACTATCACTATGCTGATTGGGTGTACCGGAAATACAATCTGGAGGATAAAATGACCGATGATTATTTTGACCGGACAGAACGGACACTATCCGCGACATTCGCAAAATTGGGAATTAAGTAGGTCACTTTTGTAGCGTGACGGTTCCACACAAAGTCACGCAGAATATGTGACCTACAAACTCAAGAAAAAATGATCGTAAGTCATGCTTGTAGTGTGACGGTCCTACACAAAGTCACGCAGAATGCGTGACCTACAATATATTTGCATTCAATGATGAAATTGAGGACTCTTGTCCAGTCTTTCTGGGTGATAATATCGGCTCCCCTAAATCTAAAACCAGGCAGAAATCCAGCTGATTAAAAATCATCTTATAAAATTATTTTGCCTGGATAGATTTTCCGGGCGAATTCGCTTTTTTTCATCATTCCCTTATAGCAACTTCCGGGTTGATTCCAGCATGAAATGGCACTAGAATTGTCAAAATCCAGAAAGGAAACCACTACTCATGAAAATCCGCATTACAGTTGCCATGCTGGCAATTTACCTGGTCTGGGGTTCCACATACCTGGCGATCCGCTTCGCCGTGAAAACGATTCCGCCGTTCATCATGGCCGGGACACGCTACCTGATCCCAGGCATTCTGTTGATCGTCTGGAGACGACTGGCGGGCGACCCTGCTCCCACCCGTAAGCAATGGATCGCCGGCGCGATCGTCGGGCTCTTCCTCCTGCTGGGCGGGAACGGGCTGGTTTCCTGGGCGGAACAGCGCGTTGATTCTGGCGTGGCTGCACTCATCATCGGCACGGCGCCTATCTGGATGGTGATCTTCGACGCGGTCCTGGCCCGCAGGCAGCCTCGCTGGCAGGTGATCGTCGGTCTGCTCACCGGATTTGGGGGCATCCTCCTGCTGATCGGACCTGGCAGCCTGTTCAGCGGGCAGCCTCGCTACGACCTGCTTGGCCTGGGCACCCTCATGCTGGCCGCCCTTTTATGGTCGATTGGCTCCATATACAGCCGGGACGCCGACCTGCCCCGCTCTCCCCTGCTCGGGACCGGCATCGAGATGCTGGCCGGGAGCGCCGGGCTGTTCATCGCCAGCTTGGTCAGTGGAGAATGGAAGTCGTTCAACCTCGCGGCTGTTTCGCAGCATTCCCTGTTGGGATTGTTGTACCTGATCCTGTTTGGGACACTGGTCGGGTTCGTCGCCTATACCTGGCTCCTGCGCAACGCGCCGATCTCGCTGGTATCCACCTACGCCTATGTCAACCCATTGGTTGCCATCCTGTTGGGTAACTGGCTGGCACAGGAATTGATCGACTGGCATATAATCCTGTCGGCAGCGATCATCATCGGCTCCGTTGTGCTGATCAATTCCTTCAGGAGAAAAACCGTCGGAGCTCCGGCTGACTAACAACCGCCCTTCACAATCAAATTGCCCGGCCAAATTGACCGGGCAATTTTCATTCTCCCCCATAACCTATCCTAAGATTAGTACAGCTGAGTGTATCAATAACATTTTGCACCGCCCGGCATACTTCGCCCCAGAATCCTGAACAATTCCTCAACAACTCTTTTACAAGTCTGTAATATATTTTTGATACGATGTTGTCGGCTAAAAAGAACTGCCGCATTCTTTTGGAGGGGAGCCCTGGCAACCAGACATGCCACGCCCCTTCCAAATTATAAGACATGGAGTTAAAAATGAAAAAGATCATCCTTACCCTTCTCCTTATTCTCACCCTGGCCCTGGCTGCCTGCTCATCGACAATTTCCACGCAGACGGCCGCCACAGGAGCAGCGTCCTCGCAAACGACTGCCACGGCACAACCCACAACCGCCTCTGATGTAAACGTACCTCCAGGCGCTGTCAACCCTCCAGCAGGTACTCCTCCGAGTGGTGGCGCCGGTGGAAACCCTCCCGCGGGTGCGCCTCCGGCTGGCGGGACGGGAAATTCTGATACAAGCACAGGGCTGGCGTCGGCCACCGGTGCATACACCCAGAATAGCGGGACAGCCTCCCTGACAAACCAGACCTATACCGCCTCCGATGCCGATGAGTCTGCCATTCTGGTCACCGATGGTAGTACCCTGACCCTGACTGATTCAACGATCAAAACCAGCGGGAATACATCTTCCCAGGATGACAGCAGCTTTTACGGCCTCAACGCCGGTGTGCTGGCGACCTCTGGCAGCACTATCAATATCTCCGACAGTACGATCGCCACAACCGGGACGGGCGCGAACGGCGTCTTTGCAACCGGGAGCGGGTCGTCGGTTAACCTGACCAATGTCACCATCAACACTACTGCTGACGGAGCTCACGCCGTCATGGCAACCCAGGGCGGTACGATGACCATCACCAACGTGGATATGACCACCACGGGAGGCAGCTCCAGCACCATCGCCACTGACCGCGGCGGGGGTACCATCACCGTCATCGGCGGGACCGTCACGACCTCCGGGATGAACTCTGCCGGGATCTACTCGACCGGGGACATCACGGTCACGAACGGCAAGTTCATCGCCAATGGTGCAGAAGCTGCTGTGATCGAAGGTGGTAACTCCATCACCCTAACGGACACCAGCCTGACATCCAACATGGCTGGCAAATGGGGTGCCATGATCTACCAGAGCATGTCCGGCGACGCCCAGGGGACCAAAGGTACCTTCACGATGACCGGCGGGTCACTGGCTTACACCGCCACGGATGGCCCCCTGTTCTATGTAACCAATTCGACCGGTGTGATCACACTCAAGGGTGTGAGCATCGCAGCCGCTTCCGGCAATTTGATTAATGCCGCGGCGGGGAATTGGGGGAGTATTGGTTCGAACGGCGGGACCGTGATCCTGACCACGGATGGGCAGACCCTGGCCGGGAACTTGATTGCTGACTCTATCAGTTCGATCACCGCCACGCTGCAGAACGGTTCGTCCCTGACGGGTGCCATCAACTCGGGCAATTCAGCCAGGGCGATGAACCTGACCCTGGACGCCTCCAGCACCTGGACGGTTACGGCGGATTCCTACCTGACCTGCCTGACCGATACCGGCGGGGTCTCGGGCACGACCATTACCAACATAAACGGCAACGGTCACATAGTTTATTATGACAAGAGCGCCTGCCCCGCTCTTGGAGGGCAGATCTACACTCTAGACGGAGGAGGTGTCTTGAAACCTGTAAATTAAACGATTGGACCGATAAAGAGAAGGCCGGGAAATTCCCGGCCTTCTCTTTATTTCTTCCTCATTATCTGGTACAACGGCTGGAGCCGTTTATACATTTGTTTGTACACGCCATGATACAACTCATCATAGCGTTCATGGACTTTCGCCTCAGGCTCGAAGGTATCCCGGACGCGCGTCATCTGCCGGATGGCGGTCGGAAAATCGGGTTGGACTCCGATGCCCACCGCGGCGTCGATGGCTGCGCCGAGGCCTGAAGCCTCGTAAACGTGCGGGCGCGAGGCCGGCAGGCCAAACACGTCTGCTGTCAATTGCATGGCCGCCTCGGACTGGCTGCCGCCGCCCGCCACGCGTAATTCAGTGACTGGTTCGCCGGAACGTTTGGCGGTGCGCTCGGCCCCTTCGCGCAGGGCGTAGGCCAGGCCCTCCAGGATGGCTCGGTAGATGTGGGCGCGCGTGGTCACGTCACTGAAGCCAATGATGGCCCCGCGCGCTTCCGGTCCGGGGAAGACCAGCCCCGGGGACCAGTACGGTTGGAGTACCAGTCCGTCTGCGCCGGGCGGGACGGTGCGCACCAGGTCGTCGAATAACGCTTCGGGTTCGATGCCCTGCGCTTCGGCGAGCCCCTGCTCGCGCAGGCCGAACTCCTGCTTGAACCAGGTCACCATCCAGTAGCCGCGGTAGATCTGGATCTCAAAGCTATACTGTCCCGGCACAGCCGCCGGGTATGGGGGGATGAGCGGGATGACTTCGATATATTTTTTGTGGGTGGTGTTGATGGTGGCGGTTGTCCCATAGCTGAGACAGCCGATGTGCGCCTCCAGGCAGCCTGCGCCGAGCACCTCGGTGGCCTTGTCAGCGGCGGCGGCGATGAGAGGCAGCCCCGCAGGCAGGCCCGTAACATCAGCCGCTCCGGGTGTAATCTCACCCAACCTGGACGCGACCGGCACGAGCTCCGGCAGGAGCGCCTTGTCCATCGGTACTGCCTGCCACTTCCAGCCCCAGGAGGCTTCCCAAGTTTGCTTCTTGTAATCGAATGGGACGTAGCCGACCTGGCAGCCGACCGAGTCGACGAACTTGCCGACCAGCCGGAAAGTCAGGTAGCCGGAGAGGAACAGGTACTTGTGCGTGGCAGCCCAGATTTCAGGCTGGTGTTTCTGGAGCCAGTTGCCTTCAGCCTCCGCCTGGAGGTAGGCCACTGTCTCGGACGCCCCGGCCAGTTTGAAAGCCGCACCCCACAACCCGCCAAGCGGTTTGACGCCCTCCGTGCGGCGCTGGTCGAGCCAGTGAATGGCGGGGCGGAGCGGCTTGCCGTCTTTATCCACATTGATGAGCGTGCTGCGCTGGGTCGTCAGGCTGACGGCAGCAATGCTGGACTTGTCCACACCCTGCGCCCATAAATTTTGACAGGCTTCGCAGACAGCCTTCCAGAAGACCTCAGGGTCCTGCTCGGCCAGGCCGGGCGCAGTAGAGTAATATGGTTCGATGGGGACCCGGGACTTGTACAGCAAATTCCCATGCGGGTCAAACACGAGAGCACGGACGGATTGTGTGCCGTTGTCGATCGCGAGCAGGTTTTCGGGCATGATCGGCTCCTTTTTTACAAAAAGGACACAAAGGGGCACAATGAAAAGCCATTGTGAGTTTGATATCCTTTGTATTCATCAATTGTAACATCTGGATAAACTGGGGAGCAGGGGGTGTGTTTGCGACTTCGCCGCCAGGACACTCCCCATCCTCCCCTACTTATTGAGAAAATACTAAAGCATTATAGCCGATAGGCGCGGTTCCACAATTCATCGTAGGCTTTTTCTTCCACCTGCCAGCGGGCATCGTCCCAGCCCAACTCGGGCTGGACGATTGAGCGGATGCGATTCATCTGGTCCAGGCCACCATTCGGTGCGAGCAGTCCCAGCCGGACGCGGCGCAGGAGTAAATCATCGAGGTGGACAATACCCTCAGCGCGCGCCGCTTGACGGAGTTCGGCCCACAGATAGATGGTTCCATCAATAGGCTGGAGGTCCGCCTCGGAGGCGATAAATAGTGCTGCAGAACCGGGTCCGTAGCGCGCCAGCAGGCGTAGGCACTGAGTCGGGGACAATTTCGAGGCTGCACAGACCGCCTCGGCCTCCGGCGGGATGGCGTCCAGTACGGGGAGTTCCGGGTCGAAGGGGATGTGCCCGAGGTGCCTTCGGACGGCTTTCAGAGCGTCACGCGCCATGATGCGGAAGGTGGTCAGTTTTCCGCCGCTGACGGTCAGCAGGCCCTTCTCATCCCAGAGAACATGCTCGCGTGATTCCTTGGACGGGTCAGCTTTGCCCGTGTCCACCACCGGTCGGATTCCGGAGAAAGTGGCGGTTACATCGGCGTAGGTCAGCTCCAGTGCTGGGAAAACTGCCTTTAGACCTTCGAGCAGGTATTCTGCCTCGCCGCTGCTGATGGACGGATCGGTAAGCAGGTTCTGGCCCTGGTCCACATCAGTGGTGCCAAAGATGACTGCGCCTTCCCACGGCAGGACAAAGACCGGGCGCCCATCCTGCGGGTGCAGGAAAGTGACGGAGCGGGTCAGCGGCAGGCGGCTGGCTTGAAAGACGAGGTGGCTGCCGCGCAGCGGGCGCAGGCGCGGTTTCTGCCCTATTTGGGCCCGCAACCCGTCAGCCCAGGCACCGGCTGCGTTGATCACGACCCGGGCATGGACTTCCATATCTCGATTCGGTTCACCGCTGGTGTCGCGGATGACCGCACCGCACACCGTTCCGGCGTTCGTCTTGAGCAGCTCTTCGACCCGCACATAGTTCAACGCCAGTCCTCCACCCGCCACCGATTCTCGGATCAGACGCAGGACGAGCCGGGCGTCATCGGTCTGGGCGTCGAAAAAGCGAAACCCGCTTCGCAAAGCCGGTGTGGTCAGAATCGGGCAGAGTTCGCGCATATCTTCGGAATCATAGGAACGGTGACTCCACTGACGTGCCATCAGGTCATAGATGACCAGGCCGGCCCCGAAAACCCAGCCCGGCATATGGTCGCCTTCCAGACAGGGGTAGAGGAAGCCCAGGCGGTTAACCAGCCCGCGACCCTGTTTCAGCAGGTATTCGCGCTCGGCAACCGATTCGAACGTCACGCGGATCTGGGCGTTCTTCAAGTAACGCATCCCGCCATGGACGAGTTTCGATGAACGAGACGAGGTGCCCGACGCAAAATCGTCCGCTTCGACCAGCAGCACCTTCAGCCCGGAATGCACACACTGGCGTAGAATCCCCGCACCGGTGATTCCGCCGCCGATGATGACCACATCCCATTCCTGATTGAGTTCCGACCAGGCCCGATCACGCCAACCTTTTGTCCAATCCATGCTTGCTCTCCTCGAAAGGTTCGCACCTCTGCCCCTACCCCTATGGGAAAGGGCTGGGGGTGAAGGATTTAGCATAACTTGCCCGGATTCATCATCCCATCCGGGTCGAACGACTTGCACACTGCCCGTAGCGCCTCCATGCCCAGCGCGCCCTTTTCGGCCGGCAGGTAGGGGGCGTGGTCGGTGCCTACGCCGTGCTGGTGAGTGATCGTCCCACCGTGCCGCTGAATGGTCAGACTGGCAGACTGTTTCATCGCCTGCCAGCAGGCCAGCAGTTCATCCGGGTCGGCCGGGCGACGGAATAGAAAGGTTGTGTAGATGCTGGCTCCGTCGCGGTACACGTGTGACAGATGTGCGAACGCCAGTACCTTTTTGTCGTGAATTCCCATGGCCGTCACGATCGAAGCCGGGATGGCCTGCGAGGCTTCCATCACCTTCGGCCAGGGGATGGCCGTCTCAAGCGTATCGATCGCCACGCCCAATTCCCAGAGTGTGTTGCGCAGGTAAGGCGCATAGAAACGGGACTTCTCCCAGGTGTGACCAACCACCGTCCCGACGAACAGACCGCCGTGCCTGTGGCAAATGGACGAGGCCTGCGCCCTCGTCCGCCGGACGTGGGCAGCCGTTCCGGTCACTCCGAAGACCAGCAGGCAGCGCCGTCTGTCGTAGCCGATCAACCGCAGGCCTTTGTCCGCCGCGCCGATCCACAACTTGCCAGAGAGAATCAATGTCGTCTCGGTCTCCTGCGGGTTGGAAAGTCTCAGCATCGAGACTGGGGCCTCCTCTTGGGCAATCTGACGGACCGCCTCCGCACCCTGCTCCCAGGACGGGAAGAAGACCCCGTAAAATTCCTCTGCCTCGGGTACGTCGCGTATCTTGACTTTCGCTTGCGTTATGACCCCCATGCGTCCTTCTGATCCGAGTACCATTTCCTTAATATCCGGCCCCGCAGCCGAAGCCGGGAAATGGGGCAGATCGATCAAACCGCGCGGGGTTTCCATGCGTCCTCCAGCGAACAGCTGCTCGATACGCCCATACTTGTAGGACTGCTGTCCCGATGACCGGGTGGCGATCCAGCCGCCGAGAGTGGAATATTCGTGGGATTGCGGGAAATGCCCAAGAGTATAGCCATGCTTCGCCAGGGACTGTTCCAGTTCCGGGCCGGTGACTCCGGCCTCGAAGACCGCCGTACATCCGAATTCATCCAGGTCGAGCAGGCGGGTCATACGTTCCAGTGAAAGCGTCAGTACCGGCAGTTCAGATTTGGCTGGATTAATGTGCCCGGCCACGCTCGTCCCGCCGCCATAGGGGATGACCTTTGCCCCGGCTTTTTGTGCGTATTTGATAAGTGCGAGTACATCCCCTTCGGTCTGCGGATAAGCCACCCCATCCGGAAAAGCGCCAATCCGCCCGGAGCGCAGCGCCACCCAGTCAGGCAGGGACTGGCCGCGGGCGTGAGTCAGCCGCGCATCCGCAGACGTATCCAACAGCGGGTGGGCGGGCAGGCAGGAACCGGGCACGGACTTGAGAACGGTCTCGTAAGCTGCGTCTGGTTGCGGGTCCAAGGCGCCAAATAAGTTGGCGAGATAGGCCCGGGCCGAAGTTGGTACCGGGTAATCCGTGGTAACGTTGCCCCATCCATTCCAGCGTTTCATAAGTTCTCCTTTTGCATTTTTTGCCACAACACCAGACTCTCCTCCATAATCCGCCGGGTGAGAACCTCGGCATCGAAGGCTGCTGCCAAACGGGCACAGTTGAGCAGTTCAGTATAGAAATGTCGAGAATGTTGACGACATTCAGGGAAGGCAAAGTATTGCTCACCAACCGGAATGGACAATTTCTGGAAACCATTGAACAGAAAACGGAAAATCGGGTTGGGTGCTAGTTGAGTCAGGCGAATGTGCAGCTCCCAATCGGCGCTGGCAAAGGCAGATGGATTATCTTCAAGACGGACATAGCTTTCAAGCAGGGCTGCCACCTCCCCCGGGGCGGACTCAAGCGCCTGGCGGGTATACGCCGGAGACAATAAGACACGAAACTCGAGCAGGTGCGTGACAAAATCCGGGCTCTGGCTGGCAGGAGTCTGCGCCAGCACTGCCAGGACAGCCAGCCCGCCCTCACGCCAGTAATCGCGCACACGCGTCGGTTTGCCGTGCTGGATATCTAGCCAGCCATCCCGGGCCAGGCGCTGGAGGGCTTCGCGCAAGGTTGGGCGGGTTACGCCGATTTGTTCAGCGAGTTCGCGTTCACTGGGGAGATTGCTGTTGATGGGGAAGTGCCCGGATAGGATGGCTTCGAGCAGGCGGCTCTCAGCCACTTCGGCGGGTTTTTGGACAGGTTGCCAATCCATAATTACTCCTGGAGTTCCATAATAATGGCTTTAGCAATTAAAACGACTGTGATTGCAATTACAGCAGCCATAACTGGTAAGTGGTCTGACCAGTTAGAGTATATCATTTTGAGAATTGTTGAGTCTAGTGATAATTGTCATCTTCTCAGGAATCGAGAGAAATCGACCGGTAAAAAAATCGCTGGGTTGGCGCTGGTAGGGATCGGAACCATCGTTGTGCTCGTAACACCAAACGTAAATGTCCGGACTTGGCGCTCGAGCTTTCACTCGGGGGATTCTGATTTATTCCTTGGGATATTGGGGAAGGATGTTTTCAAGCACAGATTTAATAATGCTTCCCAACTCGGTCGTCGAGAGCGGGCGGCGTAACGCCAGTTCCAGGGCATTCGCGCCAGTAACAAAATTGTCTTGCGGTAAATCCTGCGCGGAGACGATAATGACCGGAATGTGGGCAAGATCCTGGCGACCTTGTAACTGTGCTAGCCATTCCCAGCCATGAATATCCGGGAGGTCGAGATTAAGCAGGATGGCATCCACAGGATTACTCTGCAGGATTTTTAACCCTTCCACGCCGCTAATGGCACTCAGGAAAGTATATCCTTTGGTTGCTTTTAGGTTGCCATTAGTATGGAACGATTGCTTAACGAAACGGCTCATCGCTGGGTCATCGTCCACGATAAGTAGGTTATGCACTTGCGGTCCAAGAGATTGGATCGCCTTTAACAATGCCTGACGGGATATCGGTTTCACTAGATAAGCCCGTAGGTTCTCCATTGACGACGCCGAGCGTGAGACGTTGAAAGTGACTACCGGTAGATCGTAGGGCAGGTTATTGGTGTTCAAGCCGCCTGAATCGGTTGTGACCAGAATGGCGCGAGGAAAAAGTTCGCGGGTCAGTTCCTTCGCCTGGCCTGCGTTAGAAACCGGCTGGAGGAGATATCCGTCCAATGAACGCTGGAGCATTTCTGCATCTTCGGGTACAGGGGTAACCAGCAAGATTAGCGGGTTCCCACTCGATGAACGCTTAGCGTCGGAGGGGGTGGGCAAATCTGTGACGGTTGAGTCGAGGGGGAGTGTGAAGAAAAAGTGAGTCCCCTTTCCAAGCGTACTCTCCACATTCATGGTACCACCATGTAATTCAACAAAATGGCGGCTTATGTACAAACCCAGCCCGGATCCGGCCCGCCGCCTCCAATTCTCCTCTCCTACTTGCCGGAATTCATTAAAGACTTGAGGCAAGTCCTCGGGGGCAATACCCACTCCGGTGTCAGTGACGCTGACCAAGAGGTGGGTATCCGTTTTCTGGATTTTCAGACTGACTACTCCCTGGTCTGTGAAACGCAGGGCGTTGTTCAGCAGATTGAGGAATACTTGCCGGAGACGCGTTGTGTCCACGAAAATAGGTGGGAGGTCCTGGGGATATTCGATTGAAAGCGAAATTCCTTTTTGCTCGAATGCTCCAGACAGCATGTCGCGAACATCCGCCACGATTTGGTCTATCTTTACTTTTTCCCGGTAAAGGGACAACTGCCCGGCATCAATTTTTCCCATATCAAGAATATCATTAATCAGGCGCATGAGATGTTTACTGGAGTTGTAAACTTCCTGCAGATCGTCATAAAGACCGGTCGGCCATTGGGCAGGGGGTGCGTAGGTCTCTGGCGCATTGACCATCAGATCGCTGAATCCGATAATAAAGTTGAGCGGACTGCGGAGTTCGTGACTGACGGCCAGCATGAAGCGATTACGATTCTCGCGGGCTTCTTCTGCCTGGGAACGGGCAAAGCTGAGCATTTCATTTGTGTGTTCAAGCTGGTAATTGATCTGGTTACGGTCTTTTAAAACCAGACTGATCTCTGCTGTGTGTGCCTGTGCCTCTCCTAACAGGCGGCGTGTTTCATTATAATGATATGCAGCTGCCTCAAGAGCATCGAGAAGATGACTGGATAGGCTCCAACCGAAAATGGCAATGAATATGCTCCCAAGAAAAATGGCGCCCCCATAAATTGCCGGAATACCCGCAGCGAGGATCATTGTGATGGTAATCACCACAACAAGCAGAATAGCAATGGCTGCGCCGGTAACTCCTAGGGTAATTACTGCCATGAGAGGAAGAGCAATCAGAAGCAAGATGATTTCGACATGCTTAAAAATAATATAAGCTAGCATAATCGCGCCTGCTAACCCAAACAACCAGATGGCTTGTGATAAATAATATCTGCGTTCCATCAGCATCAGGGAAAGAACCACCAAAATCAACATGTAAAGAGAGATTCCCCAAATGCGTGGGATGAAAATTTGCGGAAACCCAAGTGTGGCAATCACATGCCCCACAAGATACAACCCCCCGATGGTGTATAACATATTCTTTCCTGCGGAACGCATCATGTCATGCAATTCCGAATCAGGATCCAGGGTATTCAGCCAGTTCATAATTATTTAACAGCGAAAGCCACCTGTTTCAGTAGGTGGAAAAAGCCGTTCTCTCCTTCCAAACAAATTTAGGTCGATACTTGCAAGGTTCTATGCCTGCAAAGAAACGGCCTGCAGGTTCTTACCTGTAGTACAGAGTACTGCGTAAATATGTGAACCAAAATTGCTGTAATCACCAGAATTCTTGATGGTTAAAAGCTCACGTGTCTATGTAAGAAGGAGTAGTCTCCCTTCACTCTTGAACCAGGTTCAGACGAACGAGGACATCTAGTAAATCTTTTTGGATGACCGGCTTTTTAAGAAATGCCGCCGCACCCAACGAGCGCGCCAGTTCTGACTCTCCCCAGGCAGAGCAAATAATAATCGGAATATGTTTCGTGCGCGGATCGAGCTGGAGAGTCTGCAATACTTCCCAGCCGTCGATATGAGGCATCATCACATCTAGGATAATGAGAGCGGGCTGGATTTTTTGCGCCAACGCCAATCCCTGAGATGGATCGGTGATACCAATCACTTCGAGGTTGGCACGGCTCAAGTAGCGCTGGAACATCCTTTGCGCAGCCTCCTGGTCATCCACAATCAGCACTGTCCGAGGCTGGATGACAGCGAACACGAGACGGATCTCTGCGGGTCCAGATTTATCCTGCGGAGGATACATCTCATCCACTCTGGCTGGTAAACGCTGACTCAATCGCCGCGCAAACTCAAGCGAGTCCTTTTCATCATTTTGAATACTTACCCATTGGTCATCTACATCAAAAAGGATGCTCATTGACATGGTTCTGCCAATCTCGGTCCGCAGAGTCAATCCTGATTGACCACGCAGGTGCAGTACGTAGTTGAGCAAACTCAACAAGATTTGTCGCAGGAGGATGCGATCGGTAAATATCTGTGGCGGGGAGAGCGAGAGAGCAAGTATTAATTCAACATTTTCTATTTCCAATCGCCGCTCGATAAGCTTAATGACGCCCCGAATCACCTCATTTAAATCCAATTGCTCGGCATGAAGCTCAAAGGCGCCCTGATCCTCAAACAAATCTACTATTTCCCCACCAGGTGGTTGGGCAACCGGTTGAAAATATCTTTGCCAGACTCGCATGCTGAGTGCCTGCAATGCACGGCTATGGTCACGCCGGAATTGCCGGTCACCAATGTAGAGGAACGTGGCAATCTCGTGAGGATTTCGTCCTTCGATATAGCGTTTTTGTAGGATTAAATAAGATCTCCATTCAGGCGATTGGACAAGAATTTCTTTTCCCTCCGGTCGCAACTGCTCAATCTCATCCAGAATAAGACGTTGGATCACTTCCGCTCGCCGCGTGGATGCATCCCCTGCCATCGGGAAAAAAGCCGCGAGAGGATGAGTTTCGATTGCGACAAGGTCGTATAAACGCGAGATCAGATCTTTAAACAAGTTGCTAAAAGTCTGTTGTTCCATGTCCGCCGGAAGTCCATCACATGTCCGTAAAACGATTGTGTCAGAATTCCATCTCGAATATACTTATTTTAATCGCTATTTGTCATCCTGGCGTAATGTTTCAACCATATGACAATTATAGTATTAAGGAGGTGCATGCATTTAAGTCTATACTTGCTTATTTCCCCCTATTCAATCCCCTAAATCCTATTATCAAGGAGAAAGAGAATGTCATCTAAAAAGTTCACTTCGGGCTTCCTAAGCCTCATGGTGGCTGTCGTACTTGTTTTGACCGCATGCGGACAGGCGGCGACAGCAATCCCGCCGACCAGTGTTCCGCCAACTGCCGTCCCTACGGTAGCACCCGCTAGTACTGAAGTTGAAGTATTTTCATGGTGGGTTGGTCCTGGCGAAGCCGATGGTCTGGCTGCCATGATCAAACTCTTCCAGGCGCAATACCCCACTATCCAATTCATCAATGCAGCAGTAGCCGGTGGTGCTGGTACAAACGCCAAAGCCGTCCTGGCTACCCGCCTGGCTGCAAGCGACCCGCCCGATTCATGGCAGGCCCATGCTGGTCAGGAGACCATCGCCAACTACGTGGCCGCTGGTCAGGTCTTACCCCTGGACGACCTCTTCGCCTCGACCGGCTTCACCAATGTTCTACCCAAAACCCTGCTCCCGCTCATCTCGAAGGACGGACATCCCTACAGTGTGCCGGTGAACATTCACCGCTCGAACGTGCTGTGGTACAACCCCAAGGTCCTGGCCGCGGCTGGCATTACCGCCAACCCCAAGACCGATTTTACAACTCTGGATGCCTTCTTCGCCGTTTGCGACCAGATCAAGGCCGCCGGCAAGACTTGCCTGGCCCTCGGTGCCCCCTGGACCGCTATCCACCTGTTCGAGAACATCATGATCGGCACGATCGGTGCTGACAAGTGGAATGGCATGTGGACCACCCCGCCCACCACCGACTGGAGTGGTGCGGATGTTGCTGCAGGTATTGCCAACTTCGCCAAGGCTCTCTCCTACACAAACGCTGACGCCTCCACGCTGCCCGACTGGCAGACTGCTTCCAAGATGGTCGCTGATGGCGACGCCGCCTTCAACATCATGGGCGACTGGGCTTATGGTTACTTCGCCAACCCCGCCCCCAATGGCCTTGCGCTGACACCCCACACTGACTTCGATTGGGCCGTTTCCCCGGGTACCTATGGCGTCTTCAACTTCCTTTCGGACAGCTTTGTGCTGCCCGTGGGTGCCAAGCACCCGGATGCAACCATTGATTGGTTGACCGTCTGCGCTTCCAAGGCCGGCCAGGAAGCCTTCAATCCGCTCAAGGGCTCCATCTGCGCCCGCACGGACTGCGATCAATCGCTGTTCAGCGAGTACTCGCAGGATGCAGCCAAGGACTGGACCAGCAATGTGGTGGTCGGTAGCCTGATGCACGGTGTGGTTGCAGCACCTGCCTGGGCCGCCTCGATCGGGACCGCCATCGGTCTATTCCAGACCGATACAACCAAGACGGCCAATTTCCAAGCTGCCCTGGTCACTGCCTGCAAAACAGACGGTACCTGCAAGTAGTCAATTGTAAAAGAAAAGAACAAGCAATAAGAATGGGCGGCTCATAGAGCCGCCCATTCCATACGATGCAGTTCCAAGGTTATGAATTCCACTACACCCTGAAGGTTGACAGGGCCTAAATCAACTACTATGATAGAAACAGGTCAAGATTTTTGGAAATCTAGATTGGAAAGAGAGGCAGCGGATGTTTCGTAAGTTCACGCTTCGAGTGCCAAGACTTCTTCTGGCGCTTGCTCTGATCCTGCTGGGTGCGGTCTGCATTTTCACCATTGGAAAACTACAACTGATTATTACGGGGAGAAATCTTACTTCAATCGGCCTTTTAGCGGGCGGATTGATATTTTACACAGGCATCATACTGGTTATATCGATGTTTGAAAATGAGACGGTGCTCTCCATCGCCTTGTTGCTCCCGTCGATGGTGGCGGTGGCTATTTTTGTTTATGGATTTATTGGTTGGTCCGTTCGGGTTTCATTGAGTAAGTGGAAGGGTCTGAACCCTGACTTCACCTGGGTCGGATTGAAACAATACTATTCCCTGTTTCATGATAATCCCCGCTTTATGATCGATATTCGTAATACTGGAATGTTTACTGTCGGTTTCATTTTGGGCTGTCTCATTCTTGGGTTGGGCTTGGCTATTTTGCTCGATCAAAGACTCAAAGGCGAAGCGCTCTTTCGAGGTATTTTCTTGTTCCCGATGTCCATATCATTCATCGCCTCAGGTGTCGTCTGGGGATGGTTAATGAATCCGGCTACAGGAAATCGCATCACCGGGATCAATCTTATTTTCCAGACACTTGGACTAAAATCGCTCATCAGCCTATGGCACTCCACGCCAATGCCGTGGGGGATGGCATTTACTGTGATCCCGGCAGTCTGGCAACTATCGGGGTTTACCATGGCGCTCTATATGGGCGGTATGCGCAGTATTTCAGATGATCTGCGCGAAGCCGCCCGCGTCGATGGAGCCAGTGAATTCCAGATTTATCGTTATATTATTTTTCCGCTTCTTCAGCCAGTCACGCTCAGCGCCGTGATCATCCTCGGTCATATGTCCCTGAAGATATTTGACCTGATTGTCGCCCTCGGCAATAAAGCGATTAGTCTGGATGTTCCGGGTATTTATATGTGGACCACGACTTTCGACGGTACCAACTACGCCCAGGGAGCAGCCATCGGCGTGCTGATGCTGGTCAGTGTAGCGATCCTAGTGGTGCCCTATCTGATTCAGAATATGCGCACGGAGATTCAATTATGACCCGCCGTATTCTGACCCATACTCTTTTTTATATCATCCTGATCGCTCTGGCAGCTTTCTATCTTCTCCCCATCTATTTAATGCTGCTCACGAGTTTCAAACCTATCAACGAGGTCGATCTTAAAACGATGTGGGCTTTACCGTTAAATGGTCTACACATCGAAAATTTCATTGCAGGTTATAAGCAGCTTGCCCCCAATATAAACAACAGCCTGATGATGGTTATCCCGGAGGCAATTCTTTCTTCCCTGCTTGGATCGTTGAATGGCTATCTTCTTGCGAAATGGAAGTTTCGCGGCTCAAATCTTGTATTCTCATTAATCCTGTTTGGAATGTTCATTCCATACCAGAGTATTCTGATCCCGCTGGTGAAGTTCATGCAAGCCATCAAGCTGTATGGAGATATTCCCGGCTTGATCTTGGTACACATTATTTACGGTATTCCGATCACCACTTTAATATTCCGGAACTACTATGCCGGAATTGAAACTGAACTTCTAGATGCAGGTAAAATTGACGGCGCCGGTCTGATGGGTTTGTATCGGTATATTATGTTCCCACTCTCGGCGCCAAGCTTTGCCGTGGTCATCATCTGGCAATTTACCCAGGCCTGGAATGAATTCCTGTTTGCGGTGATTTTAACCAATCAGTCACACTGGCCCGTGACAGTAGCCCTCAACAACCTGGCGGGTAGTCAGCTCGTGCAATGGAACGTGTTGATGGCCGCGACTTTGCTAGCCGCCCTACCAACGTTACTGGTTTATCTTTTCCTGGGACGCTATTTCTTGCGCGGGTTGATGGCCGGAGCACTCAAAGGCTGAGTAAATAAAGCAAACTACAAAAACACGGCCCACATGGGCCGTGTTTGTTCTATAATCAGGTATATCTGGAATGTCAAAGCTACTTATGGTCATCCCATTACCTTTCACCTTTTCTCAATCCTCCCTTCAAGATTACGCCGACTGTCCTCGTCGTTTTGAGCTACGCTACATCAAGCAGTTGCAATGGCCCGCCGTTGAGACGGAACCGGTCCTGGAGAACGAACGCCGCCAGCAGGAAGGGCAACTTTTCCACCGCATGGTACAGCAGCACCTGATCGGTCTGCCCGCCGGGAAACTGGCCCGGCTGGCAAATACGCCCGACCTGTCCCGCTGGTGGGAGAACTACCTGGGTACCAAATTTGAGCTATCTGGCTACGCACAACATACAGAACTGACCCTCGCTGCCCCGGTCGGAAAATGCCGCCTGCTGGCAAAATACGACCTGGTTGCTGTTAAACCAGGCGAGCGAGCTTTCATTTACGACTGGAAAACTTACCACAAACGCCCGCGCGATGAATGGATGGCTGCCCGGTTGCAAACGCGCATCTACCGGGCAATGCTTGTCCAGGCTGGCGCACACTTGAACGGTGGGCATCCCTTCCATCCCGAACAAATAGAGATGGTTTACTGGTACGCCGATTACCCCACCGAACCGGCGCGCTTCCCCTACAACGCCGCCCAGTACAAACGCGATTGGGAAGCCCTGACCGGCCTTATCAACGAGATCGGCAACCATCGTCATTTCCCTTTGACCGAAGATGAAAAGAAATGTGCCTATTGTCCCTACCGCTCGTACTGCAACCGCGGTGAGAAGGCGGGGGCGATGGATGAAATGGCCGACGTGATATTCCCGGTTCCAGTACAGGAAGACGAATTGACCGGCACCGACTTTAATTACGAGCAAATCGCCGAAATTGAGTTTTAGAAAAACATGCGCTGGATAGAACCGGTTCCCCTTGACTCCCCCTCACCGCTACCCAACTTGCACCCGCTCGTCAGACAGACGCTCGTACGCCGCGGCCTTACCGCGCCCGAGGCCGCCCGCGCCTTTCTCGACCCGGAGGCGTATTCCCCCGCCCCGTCCGCGGACCTGCCCGGGCTGGTCGCCGCTGTTCAGCGGATCGAACGCGCCATCCGTTTCCGCGAATCCATCTGTGTCTGGGGTGATTTCGATGTAGACGGGCAAACCTCCACAACCGTGCTCTTCCAAACTCTGCTCGCCCTGGGTGCGGATGTCACCTACCACATCCCGGTCCGTGAACGCGAGAGCCACGGCGTCAACCTCCCGCACCTGAAGGAAATCATTGACCTGGGTGCGAAACTCATCCTGACCTGCGATACGGGCATCACCGCCCACGAGGAAGTGGATTATGCCCGGAAGCGCCATGTTGACATGGTCATCACCGACCATCATGACCTGCCGGAGAGCCTGCCGCAAGCCGTTGCAGTTGTCAATCCAAAATTACTGCCTCCGGAACATCCCCTGGCAACCCTCGCCGGGGTGGGTGTGACCTATAAACTGGCAGAAGAGCTCATTGCCCGCTTCCCCTCAGCAACCTGTTCTCCGGCCTCTCTGCTTGATCTGGTGGCATTGGGTCTGGTGGCTGACCTTGCCATCCTCAGAGGTGACGCTCGTTACCTAGTTCAAAAGGGACTGGCTGCCCTGCGCAGCACCCAACGTCTTGGCCTGCAAATCATGATGGAAATGGCCGACCTTGCGCCTGCCAATCTTACCGAGGAGCATATCGGCTTCGTACTGGGGCCGCGGCTCAACGCCCTGGGCCGTCTCGGTGACGCCAACCCGGCCGTGGAACTGTTCATCACCACCGACTCTGGCCGCGCCCGTCTGCTGGCCATACAATTGGAGAACTACAATGCCCGGCGCCAACTCCTTTGTAGCCAGGTGACGCAGGCTGCCGAAGCCCAATTGCGCGCCGACCCGGCCCTGCTGGCAAATCCCGTGCTCGTGCTCGGGCATCCTGCCTGGCCCGGCGGGGTGGTCGGCATTGTTGCCAGCCGGCTGGTTGAACGTTATCGCAAACCCGCCATCCTGTTTTCCACACCGGTTAACGAACCAGCGCGCGGCTCTGCTCGTTCGGTGGAAGGACTCAACATCACCACCGCCATCGCCGCCCAGAAGGACCTGCTGCTCAATTTCGGCGGGCATCCGATGGCCGCCGGCCTCGCCCTGGAACAGGAGAAACTGCCCGAATTTTCCCGAAGGCTGTCTAGGACCGTGGAGAGGATGCTTGGCGAGGTTGTGCGTGAAGAACCGGAACTCAGGATTGACGCCTGGATGGATCTGCCCGAAGTCACTCTCGACCTGGCGGCCGCAGTTGAAAGTCTGGCTCCTTTCGGTCCCGGCAACGAAAAACTGACCTTGGCCACGCACGGCCTGATGATTCAATCTGCCGCGAAGATAGGACGGAACAAAGAGCACCTGAAACTGGTCGTCGACGACGCTCCTGGAAACTCTCAAATGGTCCTATGGTGGAACGGTGCAGAAGAGACTCTCCCCGAAGTAAAACTTGACCTGGCCTACACCGTCCGCGCCTCGGATTGGCGCGGCAGCCGCCAGGTCCAGATGGAGTTCGTGGATTTCCGGGTTATCGAGGCACCGCCAGTTGAAATAATAAGTCAAAAGCAGGAAATCGTAGACTACCGAAACGTAAAAGACCCGCTCACGCTGCTGCCGGACTTCCATCATCAGCCGTCAACATTGGTCTGGGCCGAGGCGGACGCGAAAAAGGAGGTCGGCGGGAAAGACCGGAACGAACTCGATCACGCCGATAACCTCGTCATCTGGACCATCCCGCCTTCGCTCGAGGAATTGCATGTTACCCTGGAAACCGTTAAACCGCACATCGTTACCCTGGTTTGTGCTCATCCTTTTCTGGAAATCACCGATGCGTTCATGGCGCGTCTGACAGGTCTCCTGAAATATGCCATCACTCATCGCGCCGGCAAAGTAACCTATGCTGAACTGGCGGCTGCAACCGCCCAGCGCCGGATTACGGTTGAGCAGGGATTAAACTGGCTGGTATCACGTGGAAAAATCTCTTTGGTTCACCAGGTAGAAGATGACCTATGTGTGGCCGCCGGCAAAACCATCAACGACCTGGGTGGTGCGGCGCGGTTGTGGGTCGAAGTCCAGGCCCTGCTGGCAGAAACCGCCGCGTACAGGGCACATTTCAAGCACGCCGATAAAGACACCCTGCTCCATTAAAACGATTACAATTCAATCATGCCGTTTGAAGAACTTTCCCATACTGCGGATTGGTCGTTGCGCGTCTGGGCCGCGGACTTGGCCCACTTGTTCGTGGAGTCCGCCAGAGGGATGAATTCCCTGGCAGGGATCAGGTTGGCCGAAAAGCCGCGGGTCAGGTGCACATTCTCCACATCCGCTGTGGACACAGAAGGCCTCCTGGTTTCCTTCCTCTCAGAACTCGTTTATTATGCCGAAAAGGACCATCTGGCATTTGACTGTTTCGATGTGAGTCTCGACCTTGAAGACAGCCACCCATGCCGCCTGTCTGCCATTCTGCGCGGCGCTCCCATTCTGTCATTGAATAAGGCTATCAAGGCCGTAACTTACCATAATTTACAGATTCGCCAGACCGCGCGCGGATACGAGATGGAGATTGTACTTGATGTATAGGGAAGATAGAAAATAATAAGGAGTAGTCACTATTCTCAAATCTATTTTCGCTGTTCTCCTCCTCAGGAGATAAAAAATGATTGGCATGCAAGATTTAACCAGGATCTCCGACTACAAATGGGAAATCCCGCAATCGTTCCGCACTGACATGCGCGGCCCGGTGCGCATTTTCTCCACGCGTAGGCTGCTTGAACAAATCCTCGGCGACAAATCGTTAGAACAGGCTGTCAATGCCTCCACTTTGCCGGGACTGGTCGGCGCTGTGGTCGTCATGCCCGACATGCACCAGGGTTATGGCTTCCCCATTGGTGGTGTGGCCGCCACCCAATTTCCCCGGGGCGTGGTCTCTCCTGGCGCGATTGGTTACGACATCAACTGCGGTGTGCGTCTGCTGGCCTCTTCCATCGACCTGGAAGCCGCTTTACCCTACCTTGACAGACTCGCCACCCTGCTGAACCAGTACTGTCCCAGCGGCGTGGGGGTGAAGGGCGTGGTGCACGTCAACGTTCCGGAATTGGAGCGCCTGATGCGCACAGGCTTTCGCTGGGCGCTCAAGAACGGTTATGCCAGTGAAAATGACATCACCCGCACCGAAGAGAACGGTTGCCTGGAAGGAGCGGATCCAGCCAAGGTCAGCGAACGCGCCAAGGCGCGCGGACTCGAACAAATCGGTTCGGTGGGAGCGGGCAATCATTTCGTCGAAGTGGATGTGGTCGATTCAATTCTGGACCCGGAGACTGCCACCGTTTTCGGGCTGCGCGAAGGCTGTCTGGTTGTCCAGATCCACTGCGGCTCGCGCGGACTCGGCCACCAGGTCTGTACGGATTACGTGCAGGATTTCCAATCAGCGGTAAAGCGTTATGGTATAGAACTGCCCGACCGGGAATTGGTCTGCGCCCCGATGGATAGCCCGGAAGGACAGGCTTATCTCGGCGCGATGCGCGCGGCTGCCAATTTCGCCTTCGTCAACCGGCAGTTGCTGGCCCATTCCGCCCAGCGCGCTTTCGAGGAGACTTTTGCAGGCAGAATAAAGAACTGGCAGTTGGTGCAGGTTTACGACATCTGCCACAATATCGGCAAGGTCGAGACGCACGAGGTGGATGGGAAACGTATTAAAGTGTGTGTTCACCGCAAAGGCGCGACACGCGCTTTCGGTCCTGGTACTCCCGGCCTGCCGCCCGAATACCAGCAGACCGGCCAACCGGTTCTAGTACCCGGTTCGATGGGTACAGCCTCATGGGTACTGGCCGGGGCGGAGACATCCATGCTGCGCTCCTGGGGTTCCAGTTGTCATGGTGCCGGGCGGACGATGAGCCGCGCCAAAGCCAGGCATGATATTCGCGGCGACAATCTGCGTCGTGAATTGGAAGGTCGCGGCATCAAGGTACGCGCCGGGAGCATATCCGGACTGGCCGAGGAAGCCCCCACCGCGTATAAGGATGTGGATGCGGTGGTTGAGACGGTTGTTGCGGCCGGGCTTGCGCGCAAGGTGGCACGCCTTCGTCCGCTGGCAGTAGTTAAGGGGTAGACGGGAACCGATCAGGGGCGTTAGGCGTCTTCTTTCGATACCTTTTATTCAGGCATAAATAAAAGAGCCGGAGAATAATCCCCGGCTCTCGAATTTCTGAAAAACAGGATTGCGTTTCCAAAATCTGCGACAGGAACAATTTCGTTCGATCTTCGTGGGGGTTCGTGAAAACCGGTAGAGCGCAGTATAGAATCCCTAGGAGTTCTCAGAGTCTCGGATACTGATAATGGCAAACCGGGCCCGCGTTAAATCTGCCAGTGACTCAACCGGTAGCCGGATATTCAGCCCGCGCTGCCCTCCACTCACATGAACCTCGGGATGGCCTTTCGCATCCGCGGAGATCACCACTTGAAAGCCTTTATTCACCAGCGCCAGAGGTGAGATGCCTCCCGCCTGCAATCCGGTTAACTCTTCAGCCTCGCGCTCGGTTGGCAGGCTGACCTTTTTCTCGTTCAGTGTGGCAGCCAAAAGTTTCAGGTCCACGCGGTGGGGGCCGGGAATGACCGCCAGGATGGGCCTGCCTTTCGGGCGGGTAACAACAATGGTCTTATAGACCAGTTCTGGATCCACCCTGAGCAGTCGGGCGGTCTCAACCGCGCCGAGTTTTTCGGCGGGGAGTTCAAAGGCTTTGTAATAGATTTTCTTCGAGTCCAGCAGGCGGGTCACATTATTTATGATCGACATGGAAATTCTCCTGGTTCAGGCGAACATGCTATACTTGGATCAAATTTTACACGAAAATGAGAACTTGCTCGATATTTCTGAACTCCTGCGACTCACCCCGCTGACCGTCCGCTGCTGTCCCTTAAAGGATTTTAGGGAGTAGCTGCCAGCCTGACCGTAATCTTTCCTGCCGGCAATCAGCTGGCTTTTTAAATGAAAGATGAAAGAAAAAACTTTGCTCACCGCTGACCCTTCTCACCAGTAGGTCGAAGGGCAGAGTGACCATCCTGCCCTGGTGGAATAGGTCGAGGCTGGCCGTGGTTCAGGCCGGTTGAAGTAAAATAGAGTGCATATAGCCGATGAAAACGTCCTCTCCTCTCAGCCTGGAAGAACTCCTGGACCAACTCCCTCATAATTTCACTCTCGCCGATCGGGAGGTAATTCAACGCGCCTACCGGCTGGCAGAAAAGGCCCATGCTGGTCAGAAGCGTGCTTCCGGAGAGCCATATGTGTATCATTGTCTGGCAGTTGCTGCTATTCTGGCTGATTATTCCATGCCTGCTGATATCATCACAGCCGGGCTGCTGCACGACACGATTGAAGATACCACAGTTAAGTATGAAGATTTGCGAAGTAATTTCGGCGAGGCAGTTGCCAATCTCGTCCAGGGCGTGACCAAACTGACCCAGCTTCCGCGCGTCTCACGCGGGGAGCATCAGGAGGAGGCCCTGCGTAAATCGGACGAGGCCAGTTCTCAGGTCGAGGAGGAAGCAGCCCGGCGTAATCGCAAACGTGACCTTGCCGCTGAAACCCTCCGGAAAACTTTCCTGGCCATGGATAGTGACGTTCGCGTCGTGCTTATAAAACTGGCCGACCGTCTGCACAATATGCGCACGTTGGGCGCTTTCCCGGAGGCCAAGCGCCGCCGAATTGCCCAGGAAACGCTCGATATTTTCGCCCCACTCGCCAACCGGCTTGGTATTTGGCAAATCAAGTGGGAACTCGAAGATCTGGGTTTCCGCTATACCAACCCTGAGAAATACAAGGAAATCGCTGAGCAACTGGCTGCCCGTCGCGAGTCACGTGAGACCGAGATCCAGCAAATTTCCCAGGCCATCACCAAGTTACTGGCAAATTCCGGGATCAAGGTCGAGATTTCGGGCCGCTCAAAACATATATACTCCATCTATCATAAGATGATCGAAAAGGGCAAGTCGTTCGACCTGGTCCGCGATGTGCGCGGCGTCCGGCTGATCGTCCCGGACGTGGCGGCTTGTTACACCGTACTTGGCCTCATCCACACCCATTGGCGTCCTCTCCCAGGGGAATTCGACGATTACATCGCCGCCCCCAAGGATAACTTTTATCAATCATTGCATACTGTCATCATCTACGACGATGGTAAACCAGTGGAGGTCCAGATCCGTACGCACGAGATGGACGAGAACGCCGAGATTGGCATCGCCGCTCATTGGCGGTATAAGGAAGGCGGTGAGCGGGGCAAATACGACGAGCGTATCAACTGGCTGCGGAGGGTGATGGAGTGGACGAAGGAAGTGGAGGATGCCCAGGAATTCGTGGACAGCATGAAGACGGACGTCTTCAAAGACCGCGTCTATGTCTTCACCCCGCATGGTGACATCATTGACCTGCCTGCCGGTTCCACTCCGATTGATTTTGCCTACCACGTTCACACCAATGTCGGCGATCGCTGCCGCGGGGCCAAGGTTAATAATAAACTTGTCCCTTTGGACACCACGCTCAAAACCGGCGAGCAGGTCGAGATCCTGACCGCCAAACAGGGCGGACCCAGCCGTGACTGGCTCAACCCGAACCTGGGACTGGTGCGTACAGAGCGCGCCCGGTCAAAGATCAAGGCCTGGTTCAAGAAGCAGAACCGCGAGCAAAATATCATCCAGGGCAGGGAAATGCTGGAGCGCGAGATCCAGCGTCTCGGTCTTGTCCAGTTGGATGAGGAGGGCCTCAAAGCCCTTGCCCAGAATTACGGACGCAACCCTGAAGATCTCTACTACGCCCTCGGTTGCGGGGATCTGACTCTCGGACGGGTGGTTAACAAGCTCCTGGAGACCAAAGAGAGCGACGATATCCTGGTAGTCGTTCCGGCATCCAGTGATGCCGTTGCCGCTGAGGCCGTCACAGTCCTCGGACTGAAAGGCCTGCTGACCGCCATGGCCAGGTGCTGCAATCCGACCCCCGGCGATGAGATCATCGGCTATATCACCCGCGGGCACGGGGCCACCATCCACCGCCAGGATTGTCCTAACATACTGCGTATCAGGGATCGCGAGCGCCTGGTTAAGGTTTCATGGGGTGAAAATGTACGAACCTACCCGGTGCCCATCCGCATCCGTGCCTTCGACCGCCAGGGGCTGATGGGAGACATCACCACCCTGCTCAACAGCGAAAGTGTAAATATTGTCGATGTTCAGGTGGGCATCAGCAAAAACCTGGCAGACTTGCGGCTTGTGATCGAAGTTCGGGACATTGCCCAGTTGAGCCGCATGTTGGCTCGCATCGAAAATCTGCCCAACGTACTGGAAGCCCAGCGCGTAAGAGCGGGGTAATCTGGGTACACCTTTGCAGATCTCTCAGTTTTCCATACCCCCGGGCTTTATCGACCTGGGTCTCGGCGATCCGCAATTCTCGCTCCTGCCGTTGGATCTGATTCGCCGGGCGGCTGAAGAACGTCTCGGCCAAAACGACCCCGAATTCCTGCAATATGGAGCCGAACAGGGTGATGGTACCTTTCGGCAATCACTGGCAAAATTCCTGAGCCGCGGATATGTTTGTCCGGTTGAACCAGACAGCCTGTTCATCACCAACGGCGCATCGATGGGATTGCATCTCATCTGTACCCTTTTTACCCAACCAGGTGACACAATTTTCGTCGAAGAGCCGACCTATTTCATTGCACTGCGCATCTTCGCCGACCATGGCTTGCATCTGGTCCCCATTCCCACCGACGAAAACGGGCTGCGGATTGAATCCCTGGAAGAAAAATTGGCTGAATCCCGCCCAAAATTTCTTTACCTCATCCCCACCTACCAGAACCCGACCGGCCACACCCTGTCCCCGGAGCGCCGCAGGCGGTTGGCGAGCCTGAGCCGTCAACACGATTTCCTCCTGGTGGCAGACGAGGTCTATCATTTCCTGAGTTACTCCGGCCAGCCACCGAGACCATTCGCCGCCGATACCAAAGCTGCGCACATTATTTCACTGGGTTCCTTCTCGAAAATACTGGCTCCCGGCCTTCGGTTGGGATGGATCCAGGCCAGTGCAGGTATAATTCACCGGTTCGTAAACAGCGGTCTGCTCGATAGCGGCGGCGGGATGAACCCCTTCACATCCGCAATTGTCGGCCGGGTTCTGGAGACCGGCGGGTTGGAACAAAACATCGCCAAATTGATTGCTATCTACCGCCTCCGCATCGAGGTCATGGATGCCGCACTACGCCAGTACCTTCCAGGTTTTGAATACATCCATCCCCAGGGTGGATATTTCTTCTGGATCCATCTTCCCAACAAGATGTACGCCAGTGAGCTTCTAAACCGGGCGGAGGCTTTCAAGGTCGGCTTCCGGCCGGGACCGCTCTTCTCCTGTCAGGGCGGAATGCAGGATTACCTCCGGTTGAGTTACGTTTTTTACGAACCCGACGAATTGGAACAAGGCGTCCTGCGCCTGAAGCAGAGTATGGACAAAATGGAATAATTAATATAGGATGTGTCTCCAAGAGGCGGGGGAGTGCAAATGTTATAATCCTTCCATGCCCTGGTACATCCGCCTCATGCGTGGAGCCGAAATCGGCCTCTACGCCATCTTCTTTGCCAGCCTCCTGGGGGGCAGCAGCCTTCTGGTTTCCACCAACCCGGCTGAAACCGCCCGCCGTTACACCCGTTCGGTTGAGTTCGATTACGTATCCTGGACTCTGGATGCTCTCAGCGTCAAGCTGGACCAGGCAGCACTGGGCACCCCCTTTTATTTTAATGGAAGCGCCCGCCACCAGATCGTGATGGATTACCTGTACCTGATGGATAACATCCTCTCCAGCGAGAACCAGCTCAGTTTGGTATACTCCGATCCCCAGGTCCACGACCCCGCTGCGGCTTCCGCTGATTTGCGAGCTCAGCTCGATAGCCTGTACGCCCGTGAGCGCCAGCTTGCCCCGCTCGCAGAATCCGTCCTTCAGGAACAGATTTCTGCCACGCTTGCAGACCTAGGACTGACCACAGGCGGTCAGCCGCTGCCCCCCGTCCTGTTCCACATTAGCCCCTTACCCTACGATCTGATCATCTCTCCTCGCGATAAAATCCAGCAGGAGGCAGCCATTTCCCTAGTGCCCGATTTGAGCGTGGAACAGCAGGTTACCCTCGAAAACCAGGTGGATTCTGGTCTGGACGTTTCCTCGCTGGTGGTGCCGGTGGGCGGTATCGGTGCCTACCCCACCATGATCATGCGCACTACCACCCTCGATTGGCTCTCAGAGACAATCTCCCATGAGTGGACCCATAACTGGCTCGCTCTGCGACCGCTCGGCTTGAATTACGGCACTTCCCCTGAGTTGCGCACAATGAACGAGACTACCGCTGATATCTCCGGGAACGAGATAGGCATGCTCATTCTTAAGCGCTACTACCCCGATCTGGCCGCCGAATACGACCTTCAAATGGTCAGCCTGCCGCTCTCTCCTGCACCTGCCAATTTCAACTTCAACACTGAGATGCACACCACCCGCGTGCATGTGGACGAGTTGCTTGCCCAGGGCAGGATCACCGAGGCCGAGACCTACATGGAACAGCGCCGCCAGTTCTTCTTCCAGAACGGCTACGTCATTCGTAAACTCAACCAGGCCTACTTCGCCTTCTATGGCGCCTATGCTGATGTTCCCGGTGGAGCGGCTGGCGAAGATCCGGTCGGCCCGGCCGTGCGCCTCCTGCGGGCGCAGAGCGCCACATTGACCGTATTCTTGAAAACCATCTCCCGAATGAGCTCCTTCCAGCAGCTTCAAGCCGCCGTATCTCCTTGAGTGAGGACTCAAATGCGTAAACTCATCACCGTCCTTCTCGCTTCTGCCTTCATCCTTGTCTCTTGCTCTCCTTCGCCTGCCGCCACAAAACCCGTCTCTCTGACAACCCCTACCCTGGAACCGTCCGCCACGCCTGCTTCCCAGCCCTGCACATTGCTCCACTTCCCGGTCACACCTGAAGCCGCCCTGAGAGCTGCATTCGAGGGCCGCGGCCACATTAGTGGACCGGCGGATGCGCCGGTAACCATCATCGCTTTCAGCGATTATCAGTGCCCGCCATGTGCGTTACTGGCTGCCAGCCTGAGACAAATCCGGCTGACCCATCCGAACGACGTGCGCATCATCTATCTGCACGCCCCACAAACGGACCGCGACAAAGACAATCTGGCCATCCATGCGGTGGAGGCGGCAGACTTGCAGGGGAAATTTTGGGAGATGCACGACCTGCTCTTCGAGAAGCAGGCTGAGTGGTCTGCGTTGGCCCCGGCGGATTTCGAAGCCTGGACGACGGTGCAGGCTGCTGATCTTGGTATGGACGCAGCCCGCTTCCGGTCTGACTTCGAAAGCCAGGTGGTGGCTGACCGTCTCAAGCAGGCCATCCAGTTCACCGCCAGCGCTCAAGCGTTTTCACTACCGCTGTTGTTCGTCAACAGCGCTTCGCCCTACACAGCTTTCGCCGATTTTGCAAGCCTGGATACGGTGGTACGCATGGACGCACTGGCGGCGCGCCAGTTCAGCGCCTGCCCCCCCGCCAGCATTGACCCGCTCAAACAGTACATCGTTACCCTTCACACTGTAAAAGGCGACGTGGTGCTCCAGCTTTTTCCGGAAAAAGCCCCACAGGCAGTCAATAACTTTGTCTTTCTGGCACGCAGCGGCTGGTATGACGGCATTACCTTTTACCGGGTGCTCCCCGGGAATCGGGTAATGACCGGCGACCCCAGCGAGACCGGATTGGGTAATCCCGGGTACCTGTTCGTAACCGAAATTGTCAACGGCCTGCAATTCAACCAACCCGGCATGCTGGCCTTTGATAATGATGGACCGGATACGAACGGCAGTCGCTTCTTTATTACCCTTGCACCCGAGCCTCAATTGGATGGGCAGTACACCATCTTCGGGCAGGTGTTGAGTGGCCTGGACGTTTTATCCACTCTGACTGCCCGCGACCCGCAGCCAGGCATTGTTCTTCCACCGGGGGATGAACTGATTAGTGTCACCATCGAAGAACGATAGCAGTCGCCGTGCAACCAATGGAACCGTTACAACCCATTCAGCCCATTACCAATCTCAGCCGTCGTCGCGACATCCTGCTGCTCATCTTCAGCAGCATTGGCATTCTGGGACTGCTGATCCGCACCGTTTACCTGGCTGTTACCGGTATCCTAGCCTTCGAGCCTGGGTACGGCTCAAATCTGGCTTCCAGCCTGCTTGGTGCGCTCAGTATGCTCTTCTGTTCGGCTTTGCTCCTGCCGGTGGTGGTCTACACTGTCAAACGGCTGAAAGGACAGGGAATCCCCCTGGCTGCCACCCGTCCGGTCAAGTTCTGGCAGGCGGCGGGTTTGCTTGTGGTCTGGGTGCTGGTTGTGATCATCGGTGCAGTACTCGCCAGCCTTTTCGCATATGGGTGGACCGTAGCCGCACCGTTGTTCCTGCTTGGCGTCAGCCTCCCCATCCTCAGCCTGGCCTGGATCGGTGCGGGCGGTCTACCTGCCGGGTCCCGTCGCCGCCTGTGGTCTGTCTTTGGTTATGGCATGGTCGGGAGTACGGTAGCAGCCATGCTGCTGGAATATCTGCTGGTCGGGATCGCAGTAGTGGTTGTTGGGGTTCTCGCTGTGACTAACCCGGAATTGCGTACCATCATCGACCAGATCAAGACCCAGGTAACAAACGCCAACGCCGGGGATATGCAGGCCTTGCTGACCGCTTTGGCTCCCTACCTCACCAATCCATTGGTCATCGTGGCTATCCTGGTCTTTGCCGCAGTACTCGCCCCACTGATCGAGGAAGCCGTCAAACCGGCAGTGATCTGGTTCCTAGGCAAACGCCTGCGTTCCCCTGCCGAGGGATTTTTACTGGGTGCGTTGTGCGGGGCCGGATTTGCCATGATGGAGGGACTAATGGCTGCCAGCGGTGCCACTCAAATGTGGGGCTTTGGCCTGGCCGGGCGCGCCGCAGCCTCCTTGATGCATATCACCAGCAGCGGGTTACTGGGCTGGGCCATTGCTTCCGCCCAATTGGAGAAACGCTACGGGCGCCTGGCCCTGACCTACCTGCTCTCCGTCAGCCTCCACGGCCTGTGGAACGGTTCGGTGATCATGGCCGTCTATGGCACGCTGCGGACGATGAACCAGAACATGCAGGTTGATTTTCCCAGCGTGTTGTTGATCGTGGGAGGAATAGGCATGCTGTTTCTGGAACTTGTCTCGTTGCTCACCGCCTTGCCGCTGGTCAACCGCCGTCTGCGGCGGTCGGCTGCGCCCGTGGCTGTGCCGGTGCAATCTGATATAATCGCCCCGCCCGCAAATTCAAACCCGAGGGAAACCAATGGATTGGATTCTTCAAATAATTGATTTCGTTCTGCATATTGACACCTACCTGAACGATATCATCACCCGCTATGGCGCCTGGACCTATGGCCTGCTGTTCTTTGTCATTTTTATGGAGACCGGCTTCGTCGTCACCCCCTTCCTGCCCGGCGATTCGCTCATCTTTATGGCCTCAACTTTTGCTGCCCGGGGTGCGCTCAACCCATGGCTGCTATTCGTTCTTATGTCCATCGCTGCCGTCAGCGGGGATACCGCCAACTACTGGATCGGCCACGCCATTGGCGCTAAAGCCTATACCGGTGAGGTTAAGTGGATAAAGAAGGAATACATGGAACGCACGCATGCTTTCTTCGAAAAGCATGGCGGCAAGACCATCTTCCTGGCGCGCTTTGTACCCATCATCCGGACCTTTACGCCCTTTGTAGCCGGGGTGAGCGAAATGTCTTATGGCTACTTCATCACCTGGAATCTCGTCGGAGGCGTCTCCTGGGTGGCAATCTTCACCCTGCTCGGTTACTTCTTCGGTAATATCCCCTTCGTCCGGGACAACTTTGAACTGGTCATCATCGCCATTGTACTCATCTCGCTCGTCCCGGCGGTGGTTGAAGGGGTGAAAGCCCGGAAAGACATCAAGCAACAGGAAGTAAAGAGTAGTGAGTAAGAAAACAACTGTCTCCTGAATATTGACAGTTATCTTGAAAGAAACCTCTTATGGATAAAAATCTGATCGCCAGGACTTCCATAAACATCAACGCACCCAGCGGGAAAGTCTGGAATGCGCTGGTGAATCCCGAAGCCATCAAGCAATACATGTTCGGTACTATTGTTGTATCGGACTGGTATGAAGGGAGTCCTATTGTCTGGAAAGGAGAATGGCAGGGTAAACCATATGAGGATAAAGGCGTGATTCTTCAATTCAAGCCGGGACAAATAATCCAATATAGTCATTTCAGCCCCCTTTCCGGGCTCCCGGATAAATCGGAAAACTATCATACTGTAACGATCGAGTTGTCGGCCGATGGAAATCAAACCCATGTTTCGCTCGGTCAGGATAATAACGCGAACGAAGAAGAGGTTGCTCATTCCAAGAAGAACTGGGGAATGATGCTCTCTGCTCTGAAAAAGTTCTTGGACCAATAGATTCCTCCTCCTAAACTCAGCACTAATGAAATAAAACGAAAGGTCTCCCCCAAAGGGAGACCTTTCGTTTTACATGAGAATACCATCACATGTCAGGGGTTAATCCCCAAGAACCTCGGATACCAGTACCACAACAAGTCCCCCGCCGGCTTGCCGTGGACAGAAGCCGAGGCGTCCTGCAACACCACTGGCGGATAATAACCCCGGCTGACGAAGCCTCCCACCCAGGCCCGCTCATTGACAGCCATCAACAATGCCTGGTACACATCCGTCTGCGCCTGCAAGTTGACCGGCGCCTGCGTGCTGCCAGGCTGGAACAGTGCACTCACAGGCAGCGCAGCACTGGCCGCGTTGTCAGTCGAAGGATAGGCAATCGCCAAGATGACCGGTTTTTGCAGCGCAGTTTGGAAGGGTAGGACATCCGTATCCAGGGCCTGCCCGGCCGCAGCCGTTAATTGATCCATGCTGGTGCCGCTGAGCGGAGCATACCAGAGCAGGTAAACACCGTCCAGGTTCTTGGCAAAATCCGGAACAGATTGTAATCCGCCAGGATAAGATGCGGCCCAATACAGGCTGCCTGTGAAGCGATTGCGGACATCGGTCATGATTGCCTGCCAGCGCGCCTCCGCATCCGCCGGGACACCGGAACTGCTGCCGTTAATTTGTCCGCCGGGCAGGGCCGGAGTGATCCAGTCCCCTCCCAGGATTAAGGCCTGGGCGCCGGATTTCGTTGCCAGGTCAGCATGGTAATCGGCAAATGCCGCGTAGCGGTTAAACCAGGTGTTCCACCAGGCTGCGTCGCGCGGGGCGGATGTCCACCACGCCGTCAGATCGGAAGGCAAATTCACCGCTGGGAAAAGCGCCACGTTCAGGTTGGAAGCCCGGGCGCGGCTGACAGTGTCGAGCGCGTCAGCCCACAGCGAGTCCACACCAGGAACAGGCGAAAAGTTCAATGGCGAAGTCCGACCAACGGTCCAGGACGGATCGAGTACCAGCCAGTTGGCGTAAAGCCCCTGCACGTCCTGGATTGCCAGCGGGGTCCAGGCCTGCCAGGTCGGGTCGTAACCAGGCTGGAATTCCACACCTGCCATAAATCCCTGACGGGCTGTCACTGTTAATCCGACGATTGCAGGGGGAGTGGCGTTCTGTAACCAGCTCCAGCCGGAGACAGTGTCCTGTAAATCCTGCGGGGCCAGGCTGGTGGAGACCGGGCGCCCAAGATGGCCTGCGGATGTTTGTACATCGTCAGCGATCCCGCACTGATCGTTGCGGCAATAACGATACTCAAAATCACCAAGCATATTGAGCGGGCTGTAGAGCTGGTAAACCCACTGGTTGTTGCCACGCGACCACATCGGGATGGGCTCGGTCCAGCCGTAGGGGTTGAATTGGATCGAGACGATGTCGGTGACCGGGGTGTAGGACGGAACGTTAACCTCGAACAGGATGGGCGACGACGTACCTGCCTGCCAGGTCTGGACTGTATCCTGTACCTCGACCGGAGTTGGCGAAGCCGGGACGATCAACTGCCGGACAATAAAGGCTCCGTCGAGGCTGTGCTCGGCATTCCAGAAGCCATCGCCGAGGGTGTATTTGTAGCGGATATCTGCACCGGCAGGGAGCATGAGCGAGAGCGTGGAGCGTCCATCCTGCAACGGGGATAGCAGCGGCATCCGGGTGGCGACAGTGCTCAGGCCGGCTTGCAAGTCACCGAAGGTATTGCCCAGCTGGTACAGGTTTCCAGCCAGTCGGATGGGGGCATTTTGAACCGTGTTGGACGGTAAAGAAATTGTGAAGATAACGTTGACCATTTGCGCAGGGACGAGTGAGAGCGTGGCCGGGGTACTCTGTCCCGCTTCGATACGCGCACCCTGCTGAAAGGTCTGGTACGTTCCGTCAATGGCATAGGCCACAAGGTTATGTGTTCCAACGGGGAGGTCTTCAAGAACGAACGAACCGTTCGAGTCGGTCAATGTTTGTTGCCCACCTGCGGCGATAAGGATATTGGGGATGGGAGAATTGTTGGTGGAATCCACCACCTGGCCGGTCAGCCGCCCAGAGGGACTGGAGAAAAGGCTGTCGCTCCAGGAGGCGACCACATCATCCACCGACCCGGGACCGGTGACATCGTACATGCGATATCGCACCGGTTTGTCAAACGAGTCGTCTTCCTGAATCGGGATTGTACCCTGGCGGATGTAGCGGTATTTGACGATACTGTTCATGGCGAAGGGGATGGCGACTGTGTAGTGCAACGGATCCATCCCCTGCATGGCATAGGGCACTGCGTTCAGTCCCAACCCGGTAACCTCGTCAACCACTGACAGGTAGAGAGTCTCGCCTGTCAGTAATGGTGAGGGCAGCGCCACGCTGAAAGTCACCACCGCGGAGGGCTGGGGCGTGGCAGTTGGTCCCGAAGGCAGAGCTGGTGTATTGGTTGGTGAGTTAAGTCCTGGAATGTTCAGCAACGATAAGGAACAGCCATTGAGCAACAGAACAAGCATGCTCGCCACACAGATTAGTCTGCGAGTTGAAGGATGAAATGGTTGAGTACGCATACCCCTCCTTTCTGCATCAGCGGGTTGAGGATAACAGAATATGATCTACTTGTATTTTACAAGGGAAAAGGGGGAATTGATAGAGGCAGATAGTACTCTCCCCGATGATTCCAGAGTAACGCGTAAATAACTGCACCAAAATCCCATTATTCAGGTTAACTATCTTGATCGAGTGTGCGGTTGCTGCGCATCCTGCTTCTTGGGTTGTAGAAATTGTATAACCTCATTCTCGTGTTCGGCCAGGCTGCCCAGCACACCGTTGACGAAACGCGGTGCGCTGTCGGAGCCGAAGGCTTTGGCCAGCTCAACCGCTTCATTAATGGCTACTTTGACCGGCGTATCACGCTGCGCGGCGAATTCCCACGTTGCGATTCGAAGGATATTCCGGTCAATGGCTGCGATCTGGTCAAGCGGCCATTCAGGCGCATACCGGGCTATCACCTGGTCCAATTGTTCACGGATGGGGAGGACGCCAAAAATAATCTGGCGGATAAACTCCGCCAGTTCGTCAGGAAATGGTTCCTCCTCCAGGCGGTCTTGCAAAACCTGCACCGGAGGATGGCCTACCATGTCAACTTCGTAAAGTGCTTGCAGAGCTGTGCCACGCGCCCTGGTACGTGCTTTCATGAAAAGTTAGCCCTCGGTCTTGTAATCAATGTCCTCGATGTGAATATTGACGTGTCCAACCTCCAGCCCGGTTATTTCTGCGATGGCGCGCGCCACCGCTTGCTGAATGGTTCGGCTGACTTCACGGATGTTGACATCATTATCCAGTACCAGGTAAAGGTCTATTAAGGCATTACTATCTTCAACCATTATTCGTACCCCATCAATGCCGCGTCTAAACAGGCTGTTAACCCCGCCCTTCACGGGTGCCATACGTTTGACTCCCTTAACTTCCAAGGCAGCCATGCGGGCAATGGTCAACAACACCTCCGGGGTGAGAGTGGTCTTTCCATCAGAACGGTAATCAGCCATCGTACCTCCTCAAAGATTGGGGAATTATATCACCTGTAATAACACCTTATTTCCGTTTCGGTAGCAAGCCCAATCCCAACCCCAACCCGCCAAGTACATCCAATACCCCGGCAAACAGGAAAGCATCCTGCCAGAAACGCATCGGGAACAGGCGGATGAGCGTATCGGAGAACAGGAATTGCCATGAATTGCCGCTGAAAAACAATTCATGGAAAACCGTGAAGAACTGCCAGAAACTGATCCCGGCAAAAATACCGAAAACCACCACCAACCCGACCGTCAGCCACCCGCCACGCCAGAGCCCGCGTACATATTCCTGCCACCACCCGCCGAATCGCGCCCACAACCCGAATCCGAGCATCAACAACCAGATGCCATACCCAACCCACAGCACCGGTTGGACAACATTTTTAACATCCTGCATGTGACTCAGTTCGCGTCCGTTGAATAGTGAAGTTCCATCCGGGAAAGTCAGGTCACCGAGAAAGGAGATATCGGCACCATTGAGCAAATAGTCAATGGAAATTCTCGACCAGTGCAATCGGTCCTGGAGGGTAAAACCAAATTCGTCCGCCGGAAAGCCTAGCGTCCGGTATTCGATTTCGGGAAAGGCGTGTGTCAACAGGAGCCGCACGCCAAGAAAAGTCAACGCCACTGGCAGCAGGATGGTAATAAACCACGAAATTACTTTCTGCAGGATTCTCATTGCATGGTCTCCATTTCTCCTTTGAAGATAAAGTTTAGAATCATGGTATTCGTGATCCACTCAATCGGTGAACGGTCATCGGTGAACACAACCGTGTTTTTTGGCGCAGGCTGGAGGTTGTCCAACATCGAGGTCATGGAGTCGAGGAGGAGAGTATTCGGTTCCGGGCGCGCCGCGAGTGTGGCAATATTCTGCTCCAGGTTGACCAGGCCGGTCGGTTGGAGCGTGGCATAAATCATCGAGTTGAAGGTATCGGGGATATCCATCACGTAGATCGATGGGAAAATCGTCCTGAGCGTCGTTGCCAGACCATCGATCAGGCGCCGGTCGCCGGGAGCACGGCCCACATTCATGACCAGCGTCCCATCCGGGTTGAGGTGGTCGGCGGCGATCTGGAAAAACTCCTGCGTGGTTAACTGTGGCGGGATGTATGGCGCGCGGTAAGCGTCCACGCAAATCAAGTCATACTTCTCAGGGCTGCTTGCCAGCCCCCAACGCCCATCCTGAATGATGACATTCAAGTTGGGCATATTCATATCAAAATATCTCCGCCCAACCTCCACAATCTTCGGGTCGATTTCGAAACCGTCGATCACCACGTTCGGGAAGACCGCCGCAGCCTGCCGGGCGGTCGTCCCGGCGGCCAGACCAATGATGGCAATACGGTGCACATCCTCCGGCCGGCGGTCCGCGTAAAAGAACGGTCCCACCAGGAACTGCTGCCAGGGTCCGCCATATTCCAGTGTCCGCGGGTTGTACTCCGAGTGGATGCCCTGGCCCTCATTCAGCCGCAGGTAGCGTGTCCCATTGAATTCAAGCACCTGGATATAGTTATAGGCGGACTCGGTCTCGTATATCTGTCCACTGGACCTCTTGATCCCGCCCCTGCCTCCAAAAAATGCCAGCGCAGCCAGAGCAATGACCATCAATAAATATGGGAGGACAACCCGCCGCCCCGCGCTCAGGCCCAGGCCTGCCAGTGCGACAATGAGCAAGGTCAGGCTGAATACGAGAAAGGTTCGGGTGGTGCCGATGGTGGGGATCAGCAGCAGGGTCGGCAGGAATGTTCCGATGAACGATCCGATCGTCGAGATGCCGTAAATGGTCCCGGAAACATTCCCGGCTTTACCGGCATCGTTCATCGAAAGCCGGATGGCGAACGGAGAGATCATCCCGAAGAGCGTCACCGGGACCGTGAACAGCACCAGCACGCCGACAAAAGACCCGGCCAGGATGCCAATCTGCAAAGTGTCAAAGGCATTCGCTGCCAGCCGCAGCACCGGGCCGGCAATATACGGCACAATCCCGAGCGTGAATGCGCCCCAGGCCAGGATGGCATACATCGTTTTTAGATGCGGCGACCGGTCCGCCCAGCGCCCGCCGAGGAAGTAGCCTATCGTCAGGTAGACCAGGATCAGTCCAATGATCACCGCCCAGACCGGGTTGCTGGTCCCAAAAATATTGCCCAGCAGGCGGGCTGCGCCAAACTCGGCAGCCATCGAAGTCATGCCGGAGACGAAGACCGTGAAGTAAAGGTATTTACGCATGGGAGAATTATAACCGTGAGTAGAGAGTAGAGAGGAGCGAGCAGAGATCAGAGAGCAGGAACAAACAAACTCGTACGGGAACCCCTTTTCAACCCTCCGGAAACCAGCGCAGAGGAGGGTGGATAGGGTTCGCAAGAGACGGTTTTGGGGCCTTAAAAACGACGCGCGAGGGCAGTGGTACCAAAATCGAGAAACGAATACCCGGTTGCTTCCACAACCCATGTTAACAATGGAGAACTCCTCGAGTAAAAAGGGGTTCCGATGAAGAAATATTCGTTTCTTTTTTGGAGGGTGGGGAACGCGTCCCCAATTTCCACCCCGCGCCACTGAAAAGCCTCCCACAGGGAAGGCCGTCAGGAATTTGGATATTTAGACTACCAGACTTCCGAAGCGCCAAAAAACGGCGGACTTCGGAAGTCTTTAAATTGGGGACGCTTGTACACGCAGAGCAGCGGAGAGGAGACCTGCCTGGAACAGTTTTAAGAGCTTAAGAAACCTGCGCGGAAACACAGGTATAAGAACAAATACCCCGGCCCCCTTTCGGGCGCAATACATTGCGCCCCTACCACATGACTCCGGGCAGTAGAAATCGCCGTAGTCCCTGTGGGGATGATAGCGTGGCTCATCGTCACCGTTCCAAGAGGAGGTTGTTCAAATTCCATAACTTTCGGATCCGCGGCGCGACTTTAACAACACCGTGCATCCTTTGGTGGTCGAGATCAGCGACCGCCTGGGGACGGGGCTGCGCCGTTGGCGTCATGGCGGACGCGGCGTGCTTCTCCGAACGGATTGCGTGGGCGGACGGCGTGAGAGGATTACTACCGAAGAACTGGGGCTATACATTCCTTCCTGAACCACCATATATGATCTTTAGAAAACGAACAATCTAATACCTGAAAAAAAGGCGCCTGGAGATACAGGCGCCTGCTGTCAGAATGTCGTTTTCGCTGATGTCATCTACTTCGTTTTGAACCACCAGTCTGTCGTGGTGGCATTGGCGTAAGTAATGCCATTTGCATTCACTGCCCGCACTTGCCAATAGTAGGTTGTTTTCCCATACAAGCCGCTCAAGGCCTTGCTGGTGGCAGTGCCAACAGAAACCCAGTTAAAACAGGAATAGGTCCGGCTGTAACAAACCTCGTAACGGGTTGCGCCAGTACTGGCACCCCAGCTGAGGCTCAGGCTGTAGGGCTGGCCGGTGGCGCCATTGATCGGAGCTATCTTATTGAAGGCTGCTGGCAAGCTGCCAGTTGTGAACGACCAGAAAGCCGTCCCGGATCCGTTTGAGTAAGTAGTGCCAATTGTGTTAATTGCCTTGACATGCCAGTAATAGGTGGCGCTGGGAGCCAGGCCGCTCAAGACCTTACTGGTGGCAATGCCATTGTAAACCCAATTGGAACAGGCATTGTCATTGGTGGTGTCATAACAAACCCAGTACTGGGTCGCACCAGCGCTACTTCCCCAACTTAGCGTGGGATTGGCTGGCTGGCCGGAAGCTCCGTTAACCGGCGCCGTCTTGCCAAAGGCGGCTGGCAGGCTTCTTGTTATGAATGACCAGAAGGCGGTGGTCGAGCCGTTTGAATAGGTCGTGCCAGAACTGTTTACCGCCCGGATATGCCAGTAGTAGATGGTATTTGGAGTCAATCCACTTAAGGTTACGCTTCTGGCTGTACCGTTGTTCAGCCAATTGGAACAGGCATTGTCATTAGTCGTGTCATAACAATACCAATACGCGCTTGCGCCAACGCTGGCTGTCCAGCTCAAAATGGGGTTGGCAAGCTGGTTGGTAGAGCCATTGAAAGGAGTGAATTTTGTGAAAGCTGAAGGGTAGGCGGCTGTTTTGAACGACCAGAAGGCTGTGCTGGAGCCATTAGAATAGATGGTGCCGCTGGCATTGACGGCCTTGACCTGCCAGTAATAATTTGTATTGGGTGCCAGGCCGTTCAGCGCCAGGCTGGTAGCGGTGCCGTTGTTGACCCAGTTGGAGCAGGCATTGTCATTGGTGATGTCATAGCAGACCCAGTACGCGCTGGCGCCGCTGCCGGAGCCCCAGCTTAAAACAGGGTTGGCAGGCTGGTTGGTGGCGCCATTGGCCGGAGCGGTCTTATTGAAAGCCGTGGGTATGCTGAATGTCACACTGTTATCGCTGCTGGTGCTGGCAGTATTGGGATTGCCCGCCAGATCGGCGACCACACCCACACCCAGAGAAGCTGTGACCGTGCCGGAACCGCTCATGCCGCTCACGGCAATATTAAAGGTGGTGCCATTATTGGGAGCGATCTCGCTGATGACTGCCGTGAGCGTCCCGGATGCCGTGCCGCCCAGGGTTACATCTGCCGCCGTGAAAGTGGCGAGGTTGATCGATTGGCTGAATGTGGCGGTAAAGTTTATCGGACTGGTGCTGGTCGGGTCGGCTTGCCCGGACGCCTGGTTGACTGTCACCGTCGGCGTAGTGGTGTCGATTCCCGCAATGGCATTGGACAGGCTGTATCCGGTGTTGCCGAGGGCGTCCACCGCCTTGTAACACACCTTTGTACCGTTGTCGGATTCCGATGTGAATGTCTGGCTGGCGTAGGCAATAAAGCTCAGGGTGCCGTCGCAGATCGAGACGGTGGTGTTGCTCATCGTCAGCGTGCCATCCGATGTGCTGGCTGTCAGGGTCTTGCTCTGCGCCGGGGCTGTGCTGGGGTTGTTGATCGTTATGATGGGCGCCGTATTATCAATTACATAAGAAGTCTTGCCGGTCGCGGCACTATTCGCATTTCCTGCTGTGTCGTGGGCGTTAATTGATACGGTGTGTGTGCCGTCATTGCCCGACGGAACGTCCCATTGATATGTCCAAACAAGATTGCTGACTCTGGTCATCGGCGCGTTGTTCACAAGCCCGATAGAATGGATTGATATCGTCGGCGGTGTTACCTCGTCAATGGCGTTCCCCTCGGTAAATGTCGCCGTTATTGTGACCATATCTGCATCCCTGACAATGTTGTCCGTATGATCATCGCTAAGCACCACCGTCGGCGCCGTGGTGTCTATACCCGCAATAGCGCTAGACATGTTGTAAGCTGTGTTACCTACCGTATCAA
>Ga0209777_10000771_pt1 | contig 49852 bp, 47 predicted proteins | sample FrelakmetHBP12HB_FD_187147 | JGI IMG/M metagenome (GOLD analysis project Ga0209777, IMG submission 187147) | Freshwater lake sediment microbial communities from the University of Notre Dame, USA, for methane emissions studies -HBP12 HB (SPAdes)... | ecosystem: Environmental > Aquatic >... | reverse complement strand
TATTATTTACCTTGCCCACCAGGGAGAATATCTTGGTGCCTTTGCTGCCTTTAGTTCCGATGCTGGTGAACCAATCAGCACCCCTGTTGATTATCAGAGGTACAGTAGCCCAGGTCTCCACATTGTTCAGATTACTTGGCCTCTCCCATACGCCGCTTACTGCGGTGCGGATATACTTCGGGCGAGGCTCTCCCACCTTTCCCTCGATGGCAGTCATCAAGGCGCTGGACTCGCCTGAAACGAAAGCACCGGCACCTCGATGTATCTTGACGTCGAAATCGAAGCCAGAGCCAAGAATGTTTTTGCCTAATAGACCGTACTCTCTCGCCTGTTCCAGGGCTATCGAAACATTCTCCACAGCCAGGGGATACTCTTGCCGTACGTAGATAAATCCCTCGTGAGAGCCTATGGCATAGGCGCCGATAATGAGGCCCTCTAATACACTGTGAGGATTGCCTTCCAGCAGGCTCCTGTCCATAAAGGCACCCGGGTCGCCTTCATCGCCATTAACGATAACATACTTAATATCTCCCGGGGCATTGCGGGTTGTTTCCCATTTCACGCCGGCGGGAAACCCGCCGCCACCTCTACCCCTTAAGTTCGATTTCTTTACTTCTTCAAGCACTTGCTCCGGGCTCATCTTGAAAAGAGCCTTTGCCAGAGCAGAGTACCCTCCAAGGGCGACATAATCGTCCATACTCTTCGGGTCAATACGTGTATTGTTGGCAAAGACAATGCGGCTTTGGAATTTGTAGAAAGGTATGTCACCCTCATGCGCTATAGTCTTCCCAGTGCTATCCTTGTAAAGCAATCGTTCGACCAGTTGTTTATCCACCAGGGTTTTGGAGACGACATCGGGAACATCTGCTGGTTTCACACCTAGATAGCATATCTCCTCAGGGAAAATGACGACAACAGGGCCTCTCTCACAAAAGCCATGGCAGCCAGTACGCCGTACATCCACCTTGCTTCTGAGACCATTTTTTGAGATCTCCCCAAGAAAGGCTTCAGAAACTTTGTCAGAGCCAAGGACATGGCAACCAGTGCCCGAGCAAATAGTGACACAAGGTTTATTGGGGTCTCTTTGAGACAATATCTGTTTTCTCTTTTTCTCTAAGTCAGCAGGCGACCTCAGCTTGGCCATGATATCTTCCTTTCAACTCAACTTGCTAATCGCAGGCAGCGACTAGTTCTCCAATCTCTTTCGATGAAGGGTCACTGTGATACTCACCGTCAACCACCATCACCGGTCCGAGAGCGCAGCAACCGAGACAGTTTACGGTTTCCAGAGTGAACTTCTGGTCTTTACTGGTTTCCTCGGGTTTGATCTTGAGTGCATCCTCAACCCTGTCCAAAAGGCGCGGAGAACCGCGTACATGACAGGCAGTGCCCACGCATACAGTAAAGAGGTGACGGCCTTGCGGGATCAAACTGAAGGCTTTGTAGAAAGTGGCTACGCGGTAGACTTGACTTAAGGGAACGCTCAGCTTCTCGCTCACGGTCAGAAGCGCGCTCTGGGGAAGCCAGCGGTTCTCCCGTTGAATTTCCAGTAGTATCTGAATCAAGGCGGATTTATCGTTATTATATTTCTCTGCGATTTTTTCAGTGTTGCTCAGCTCCTGAACTACTTGATTAACTGTCTGTGGTATGTTAGAGATTTTGCTTTTGGGTATACCTAATCTTTCGCTGACGCGGGTCAAGACGGTCGCTGAAAGCAATTTTTCCGTGGTATTGACATCTGTTTGAATCGGGGCAGCCTTTTCACCTCTGGTTTTTCCTTCATTATTGACAGATCGTTCTTTAACATTGCCCCTTGCCATATCCCACTCCTTTCTGTTCCATGAAATAGTTTAATTCATTTTGGTCTTGAATTCAAGGCGAAACGCAAAGTCTCTCTGCAATCTCCAATTTACTCTCACTAGCTTCGTCGGAGAAAGAGACCGTTTAGAAACGCTTTTCAACTCCCTATATCCCCCAATCTTGTGGGACACCACCAACCCCCCGTCATCCGCCTATGGCGGGTGCCCCTCTGAACTCCCTATTAGCAAACGGCCTCGATAATACCTGTTGGAAGCAGTAAATCCGTGTGTTAGAATATGGCATCCTCATAGAAGTTGTACTGCGAAGGGGTGAGAAGATGTCACAGGTGTTCTTCTTCAATTACAAAGATAATAAAAACCCACTGACAGGTATTCAGAGGCTTTTCGATAGGTCGGGCTTCCCAAGTATGATACCTGAAGGCGAGTCTGTAGCAATAAAGTTGCACATGGGGGAGCTGGGCAACATAAGATATATCAGGCCTGTTTTCGTGCGCAAGGTGGTTGACATAATCAAAGGCAAGGGCGGGAAGCCTTTTCTATTCGATACTGTAACCAATTATCCTGGGGCAAGGGAAAGCAAGAAGAAGTACCTGGACACCGCTGCCCAAAATGGCTTTGTCGAGGCCAGCGTGAACGCGCCTGTGATGATAACAGACGATAAAGATGAGCTTACAACAATACCTATTAAGGAGCGGACCGACGGCTGCAAACTGAAGGAGATAAAGGCGCCCTCTCTGTTACTTAAGTCGCCTTGCCTGGTGGTGCTTTCGCACCTAAAAGGGCATGAGCTCACTGGATTCGGCGGCGCTGTGAAGAACCTGGGGATGGGGTGTGTTTCCACGGAGACCAAGAGGGCGCAGCACCATATGAACATGCCGATTTACGCTGAGGAGAGGGAGTGCAACGCCTGCGGTAAATGTGCGGACAATTGCCCCACGGACGCAATAACCATGGTAGATGAAAAGCCCAAGAGGGCTGAGGCCGAGTGCATATACTGTGGCACCTGCTTTTTCTGCTGTCCCTCACACTGCTGGATTTGGCCGCCGGGGTCAAAGGAAAAGCTTCAGGTCTATCTGGGTCATGCAGCCAGCGCCGTGTTGTCAGGATACAAAGGCAAAGTAGTTTTCGTGAATTTTATCCAGGACATTGTTCCTTATTGCGACTGCGCTGCGCCATCGGGGAATCCTGTTGTCCAGGATGTCGGCATTGCACTCTCGCTTGACCCTGTAGCTATAGATAAGGCGTCGCTGGATTTGGTGGACAAGTCCCCGATTATCCCCGGCGCTACCTCGGTGCAGCCGCCTGACATCCTGGGGAAAATGCATTACACGAACAGTCTGGTTCAGCTTGCGACAGCGGAGAAGCTGGGGTCGGGAAGCACAAAATATAAGCTGGTGACAGTTTAACTTTTGTCATAGTGGTGGGTTACATTCCATTTCACCCATCCTACTCAATCTGGATAAGAGAAGTACATAATATCATCTCGGTGAAGAGAACTTTTTGGCAATAAAATGAGGTGAAATTCATGTCAGGCAGTCGATTTGGAGTTCCATATTCAGAATTTTTGACGGAAAATTTCAGACTTATTAGACATTCTTGTATAGGAGAATGCTTTTGTCAAAAGGTGGGATGTACAGAACATTATGTGCTAACTGAGGATGGTGCCCCTAATAAAGAACAGATACGATACATGTTAGCTACGTGGCAAGCATTCCGCACGCCGAGACGAAATGGTGAATCTCTCATGAATAGATGGCTTGAGAATTTCGACCTAATTGTTGCCAGAACGAAACCTCTATCAGGTTTGAGCCTATTCTGTGATTGGGAGAAAAGTGGTACAGATATTGAAAAACTGTTCGATGATGTGAAAGAAATACTCTTCAATTCAGTTGTTTGCACCACGAAAACATTACATTGCCTTGTGCCAGATTTATTTATAATTCTAGATCGCAAGCAGGTTTACAGACCATGGAGAGATTTTGTATCGTACAGACATTTTGCTGTGCTTCCTGGATCAATTAGCGATGTATCGGGGAAAGATTATGTCGCCTGCATGAAAAGAATACGATCAAGGCTGAGTTACGTTATTGAAAATAAAGAATCATTCATGATAGAAGACCAAGAAATACGTGTCTGGGATATTGGCGAATTGAGGTGGCTGAGCCCGCTTATGCCGCCTGGTGAAAGGCTATGTTTACCCAATACAATAGGCAAAGTCTTGGATAACTTCATGGGAAGACGTGAATATGAGGAGTAAGTTAATTACCGACGTCTAGGTATAGTTCGCCGCTTGTGGAATGTCGTCTTCCAAACAATTGGCGACCTTTCTTTAGAATGGATTGTCCGCTAATAAATTACCTGCTCTGCCATCAACTGTTTTATCTCGCTGCCGGGCATCCCCAAAAGCTCGCCGAAGACATACTCGTCATTCTCGCCCATCACAGGGGAAGCCTTGGTGACTTCAGCCGGTGTTTCGGATAGCTTCCAGGGAGCACCCAGGACAACCTGTTTCCCCATCGGATGCTCGACCTCTACGGCCAGTCCACGCTCTTTGAAGTGGGGGTCGCTGAATATCTCCTGGTTGCTGAAAGAAGGCATGGCAGCAACGCCAGCCTTTTGCATCATTTCGGTCACTTCGTAATGAGTGTAGTTGACCGTCCACTCTGTGACCAGTTTGTCTAGCTCTTCCTGGTATTTCCAGCGGCCATAGGCATCAGAGAATTTCTCGTCACGAGTCCAGTCGGGATTTCCCACAACTTTGCAGAAGTCCTGCCACTCCTCTTCTGTGGAGACAGCAATACTGACCCACTTGTCGTCACCACGACAGCGATAGCAATTATGGGGCGCCATAATATCGTCCCGATTTCCCTTCCGGCTTTGAACTCTGCCGTTCATGGTGTAGTCCATGAGGGCATCACCTGTGAAAACCGCAAGGCTCTCCACAGAGGACAGGTCTATGAGTTGCCCCTGGCCGGTGTTCTGTCGATGATTCAATGCGGCAAGGATAGCGAAGGCGCTTGTAGTGGCACTCATGAGGTCGGTCGAGCCAGTCATCGGGTTCGGCGGACCATCGCTGTAACCAGTCAAATGGGTCAGGCCGCTGTAAGCGGCGAAACTGGGAGCATAGCCCCCGTAGCGCCGCAGTGGACCCTCAGCCCCAAAAGAAGAGGAGGACAGCATGATGATGTCGGGCTTGACCTCTTTCAGTGCCTCGTAGCCCAACCCTATGTTATCCATAGCGCCCGGGCGCATATTCTGGGTTGCCACATCGCTTATCTGTACAAGCTTCTTTGCCAATTCCACCCCTTTAGGCTGCTTGAGGTTCAGCTTAACTGACAACTTATTGAGATTGATACTGTTAAAGACGGGTGAGTGGTCTACTCCTTCGAAAACCTGTCCTATCGTAAGCGTCATCATCCGAGACGGGTCAACGCGAGCCATACTCTCTATCTTGATGACCTCAGCTCCGAGAAGCGCCAGCAGTCCCGTAGCATAGGCTCCGGCCCACAGCCAGCAGAAATCGGCTATCCTTACTCCCTCTAAAGCAGACCTTTTCATTCGAGAGACCTCGCTTCCTATATAGAGATTGCTGAAATAGTCTTCATCAACCCCCTCTGTCTCCCCCAGTCTGGGGGGACTTTTATGTCATTGCGAGGAGTCAGCCTCTGGCGGACGACGAAGCAATCACCTCGTGGTCGTAAATATCAAGATGGCGATGAGATTGCTTCGCCCGCCTCTGGCGGGCTCGCAATGACACTAGAACTCTGCGGGGACACCTCTTTTTAACCAGCCTTATATAACCCCTGTTTCCTTTAACTTCGTTATTTCTTCTTTGCTGTAACCCAAACGCTCGCAGTAGATGATATCGTTATCCTGTCCCAGAAGAGGTGCAGGGCGCTCTATCCTGCTCGGGGTATGGGAGAACCTGTAGGGAACAGTCGGATATTTTAGCTTGCCTGCCTTCGGATGCTCGACATCGACGAAGAAGCCACGTGACTCCATCTGAGGTGACTTCACCAGGTCCTCCGACGTGTTGACGGGTGAGGCTACCAGGGCGTTTTCCTGGAGTTTACGGAAGAGCTCAGCTTTTTTGTGCGGCTTCACCCATGCCCTGATATGCGGATTTATCTCATCGCCATTTGTATGACGTGTTATCCATACGTTGAATCTCTCATCTGCAGCCCAAGCTGGATTACCCATGACCTTTTTTAGGTCCTGCCACTCGCGATCTGTCAATGCCGATATCATAATGTAACCATCCTGACATTCCATAGGTATCGGCATTAAAAGCGGCCTGTGTAATCTGCTCCGTACCAGCCCCATATTAGCGAACATCGCTATCTCTAATAAGACCATGGTCATCAACACGTCCTGCCTCGAGACATCTATGTGTTGACCCACGCCAGTCTCACCCATACAATACGCTGCAGACAGCGTCGCTATGGCGGCGCTTAAACCACAAACGCAATCTCCCACCAAGCCGCCGCTTTTGACAGGCTCGTGGCTGAGGTCGGGAGACTGGGTTGGCAGCAGGTATCCTTCACCCCCGGCATGATACAGGTTCATCTCCGAAGCCTTGTAGTCGCGGTATGGGCCTGTCTGCCCGAAGGGCGTGATAGAGGTCATGACCAGACGAGGGTTTATCTTCTTGAGCTCGGCGTAGGTCAGCCCCAGCTTCTGCATAAGCTCAGGGGGGTTGTCCTCCACCAAAATGTCGCTTTGCTTGATTAGCTCCTTGAGGATGTTTCTTCCCGTGGTAGTCTTAATATCCAGGGTTATACTGAGTTTGTTGGTGTTGAGGTAAAGAAAAAGGCCGCTTGTTTCAGGGTCGGGGGTATCATTCAGAAAGGGGCCTCTGCGTCTGGCCTCATCGCCCATAGCAGGAGGCTCTATCTTAATCACCTCAGTTCCGAGGTCTGCCAGGAGCTTGGTGCAATACGGCCCGCAGACGAAATTGCAGAGCTCAATGACTTTGAGATGGCTTAAAGCCTGCTCAGACATAATCCTAACACTCCTAGATGACCCCGGCTTCTGACATCTTCACCAAGGCTTGCTTATCATAGCCAAGCCTCCCACAGTAGACAAACTCATTGTGCTGGCCGAGAAGAGGTGCCGCACGCCATGTATTGCAGGTAGTTCTGGAGAGATTGTAGGAGACTGAGGGATAATTTAGCTTGCCTGCCTTGGGATGGTCTATCTCGACAAAAAAACCTCTGGACTCCAGTTGAGGCGACTTTACTAAATCCTCTGAGGTATTGACAGGAGCCCCTGCAAGAGCATTCGCCTGGAGCTGTTGAAATAAATCGTCCTTCTTGTGTTTTTTTGCCCATGTCTCTACGTACTGGTCTATCTCATCGGAATTTTCCCAACGTTTCATCGAGGTATTGAGCCTCTCTTCCTCGGCCCATGAATCCTTGCCTATGAATCGGGCAAAAACCTGCCAGTCGCGGTCTCCGAAGGCTGACATCATAATATAGCCATCTTGGCATTCCTTCGGTGCGGCCAACATAGCTTTCCGCTTATGTCTGGTACGAACTGTACCGCTATATGTGAACATGGCTACCTCTAGCCCGACCATCGTCATCAGCACATCCTGCTTTGAGACATCTACATGTTGACCCATGCCAGTTGCCTTCATATCGTACGATGCAGCCAGTGTTGCCAGAGAAGCGCTGAGACCGCACATGCAGTCTCCTACTAGTCCCCCTCCTTTAACTGGCTCCCTGGTCGGAAAAGTTGACTCGATTGGCATCATGTAGCCTTCGCCGCCGGCATGGACTGAGTTGAGTTCGAAGGCTTTATAGTTACGATATGGACCTATCTGTCCGAAAGGGGTGATCGAGGTCATAACCAGATGAGGATTTATCTTCTTGAGTTCGGCATAGGTTAACCCCAGTTCCGCTGTTGTCTCTGGGAGATTATCTTCTACAAAAATATCTGTCTGCTTAATTAGCTCTTTCAGAATACTTTGTCCTGTTCTTGTCTTCACATCAAGGGTGATACCAAGTTTATTAGTGTTTAAATAGAGGAAAAGCCCGCTCCGCTCTGTATGTGGTATATCATTCAAGAAGGGGCCTCTTCGCCTTGACCCATCGCCAATGCCAGGAGGTTCAACCTTTATCACCTCGGCACCAAGGTCAGCAAGGAGTTTGGTGCAATATGATCCCGATACGAGGTTACAGAGCTCAAGGACTTTCAGATGGCTTAAAGCCTGCTCAGGCATGTCAAATAATCGTTTTCTGCGAACAAATCTTGGCGAGAACCAAAAATTTTTGGCTCTCGCCACTACCCTAGAGAATATTTTACCACATTCAGAACTTGTTGAACAGGTGACTTTTCTTACTCTATAACACCTTCCTTGAGCAGGTGGCTTATTTTCGACTCGCTATAGCCCAGGATATTGCTTAACACCTCCCTGGTATGCTCTCCCCAGAGCGGCGGCCCTGCTCTTACCCCGGCTGGGGTCTCAGAGAACTTGAAGGGCGTGTTTAACAGCTTTATCTTGCCTAACTTGGGATGCTCAACCTCCGCCAGCACTTTACGGTGCTTAAAGTGAGGGTCGGAGAATATCTCCTCGAAGTTATAAACCGGGCCGACGCCGATATCAGCCTCACCCAGTAATTTAACCCATTCATCCCTGTCTCTGGTGGCGAAGGCCTCGGAGAACGCCTGGTAAATCTCCTTCTGCTTATCTATATCGTCGAATTGGTTGGGTACAAAATCTTCTCTGCCCACAAGTTTGCAGAGCTTGACCCAGAGCCAGGGCTCAGCACAGCCCACTGTGAAGTACTTGCCATCACCGGCTTTGTAGGTATTCATGCAGGCCATGTCGCTTCCTGTAGGAGATTCTGCGCGCTCGGGCAGATTACCGTTCAATAGATATGATTGCCCATCGATCCAATGATAGAAGATTGTGCCGTCGGTGATAGAGACGTCTATATATTGTCCCTTGCCGTTTTTCTCTCGGGCAAACAATGCCGAGGTTATAGCGATGACGGCGTGGGTAACGCCTCCGAGAAGGTCGGCGATAGATGGCGATTGGAGATACACAGGAGGGCCATTTTTACTGCCTGTGAGTTCCATAATGCCGGATACCGCGGCGAAGTTGATCTCGTGGCCGGTTCTCTGGGCATAGGGCCCATCCTGACCATAGCCAGTGATGGAGCAATAGATAAGACGCTGATTGAGCTTCTTCACTGACTCATAGTCCATGCCTCGGCGCTTGAGCACCCCGGGGCGGTTGGCTTCAATGACCACATCCATCTTCTCAACCAGCCGATAGAAGATTTCCTTGCCTTCCTCTTTCTTTAGATTTAGCACAATGCATTTCTTATTGCGGTTGTGCGCTATGTAGAGCGAGCCTACATCGTCAGACACTACTTCTAGAGTCTGGCCAGCGGTCCTGGGCATTTCTACAACAATTACCTCAGCGCCGAGGTCAGCCAGAATCATGGAGCAATACCTGCTCGGCCCATATTTGGACAGGTCGAGCACTTTGATACCTTCTAAGGGGCCCCTATTCTTTTGCTTTTTCATAATGGCTTTAGTATAGCATTCTGCCTCGATTAAGGGCAAGGACGTACGGGGTAGCGCGATGGCGAAGGCTTACAAACCTCTTGTCGCACTTGACACAGGCTTGTGTTTAATGATATAAAGTATCCAATTGTGCCATGTAATTCATGAACGCTGCCACATGTATCCAGGGTGAATAGCGAGCTGAAGTCCTGCAAAAACTGCCCGATCGGTAGCGTCAATATCGGATGTCAAAGACCAATAAGAAGAACCCCCAAGTTGTAAAGGCAAACCGATATCTATATCTTGGTCAACTTCTCACTACTGCGATTTCACACGATTCCTCTATTTTCCGAGAACGAAACTAGGAAGGGCGGATAGATAATGAGTGAGAAAATGAGATTTGCTGTTATAGGCTGTGGCAGGATGGGTATACGCCGGATGAAATCCATCACAAGTCATCCCCAAACAGAGCTTGTGTGTCTTTCGGACAACGATACGGAAGCGGCGAAGAAATTCAGCAAAGAAATGGGTTGTGATTTCTATCCTGACTGGGAAAAGGCTGTGGGAAGACCTGATGTGGACTTTGTCGTTGTCTCGGTGCCTAATAAGTTGCATAACCCCATCGCCACTGAGGCCTTAAAACAGGGCAAGCATGTCTGGTGCGAGAAACCTCTTGCCAGAAATCCCGAAGAGGCATTTAGTATTGTCAAGGCTGCAGCGAAAACCGAGCGCTTTCTGAAAGTTGGCTCAAACCTGAGATATTTCCCCAGCGTTCAGAAAGCTAAGCAACTGCTGGATAGTTCCGCTATAGGTGAGGTTCTATTTCTTAGGGGGTGGGTAGGCAACGCCGGTTGGCCGACGAAGATGTGGTTTTCCAATTCCGATATGTCCGGTGGAGGAACCTTTCTGGATAATGGCTGCCACCTGCTGGATATTTCACGATGGTTTATGGGCGAGGTACGGGAATGTGTGGGGAAAGTCTCCACCCTGCATTGGGAAATAAGTCCTTTAGAGGACAACGGCATGGGTATTTTCACTTTCGACGGAGGAAAGTTAGCGTTCATCCACTCATCCTGGACGGAATGGGCTGAGTATATGTACCTGGAGGTATACGGCAGCACAGGCTATATTCGCGTCGATAATAGGGGTACCAAATGCATAACTACCCTGGGTAAACAGGATGGCAAGCAGGAAGTCTTCGATTACAGCGATGTGCCAGCTCAATCTCATGTTCTGGAGTTCAACGATTGCATACAGGCTATCAGCAACTCGAAACAGCCGCTGCCTAACGGATTCGATGGGTTGAGGGCAGTTCAGATGGCTTATGGAGTATACGAGTCCTCTCGGCTGGGGAAAAAGGTGAAGATCTGGGGCAAGGAGGAGGAGAGATTATTTGAGCTGCTCGAGAGAAGGTGAGAGTCCAAAGTGCAAAAGGTATTCGATACTTATGGCGAGTATTACGACATTTTCTACAGTGACAAAGACTATGAAAAAGAATGTGACTTCATACAGGAGATATTTAAGGCCTACTCGGCAAGACCTGTTAAGAGCATACTAGATGTGGGCTGCGGCACCGGCGGACATTCTATTCTACTAGCCCGCAGAGGCTACAAAGTGACCGGCATCGATGCCTCCCACGTTATGATAAGCAAGGCGAAGGAGAAATCCAAGGGGCACGGTACCGGCCTCACCTTCCAGACCGCAGATATCCGCAAATTCGACCTCAAGAAAAAATTCGATGCCTGCATCAGCATGTTCGCTGTCCTCAATTATCTAACTGAGAACAAAGATATACAAAAAGCGCTGGAGAACATCAGACGCCATCTCAAACCAGAGTCTATCTTCACCTTTGACTTCTGGAATGGCCTGGCAGTATTAAGAATCTTGCCCTCGGTCAGGGTTAAGGTTGTGGAAAAAGATGGGAAGAGAGTCATCAGAACCGTGCATCCCGAGATGGATGCGCTTCACCACATTTGCAGAAGCCACTACCATGTCCTGGTGACACAAGGCGAGAACATCCTCAATGAGTTTAAAGAAACCCATGTGGTGAGATATTTCTTCCCGCAGGAGATAGCCCATTACCTCGATGATGCCGGATTTGAGCTGCTAAAGTTTTGTCCTTTCCTCAATCTAAATGGAACAGTGGACGAGAATGAGTGGAATGTCACAGCCGTAGCCAGAGTAAGAGAGTAGTAAATGAGCGATGATGAGACCTTCGGCAAGGAATTTTTCGATGGGGGCAAAAAAGAGCCCTGGTTTTACAGGGCCTATGGTGCCGATGAGTATTGTCCTTTGTCTCGACTTGTGTCCCTGGGCATAAAGATGTGTTTTAATCCTAAAAGAGTCCTGGATGTCGGCTGTGCCAAGGGGTTCCTGGTTAAGGCATTCAGAGAGCAAGGAATGGAGGCGTGTGGGGTTGATGTAAGTGAATACGCTCTCTCTACTTCGCCTGAAGATATCCGTAAACACTTGTATAGAGTGGATTTGAACAAAGATCCTTTACCATTTTCCGATGGATATTTCGACTGTGTAACTTTACTGGGCACCATAGAGTGCCTCGATAACTACGATAAGGTTATTAGCGAGATAAGGCGGGTGCTGCAGCCAGGGGGTGGCGTCTATTTGAGGACAGCCTACAAGACAGGCCCGGAAGACACTATCCGAAAGAATGTACATAGCCGCGGCTATTGGCTGAAAGAGTTCCGCCGCTACGGATTCAAGTTCCTGCCAACGTGGGAGGGCCCTCTGGCCAATCAATGGAGCTATGGCACGCTCCTCTTTGAAAGGAGATAGCGATGATACAGGTGTGCGAGCCCCTGATTGGGGTGAAAGAGCTGGAATACGTCACCGATTGTCTGAAAACCAACTGGATTTCCTCTGGCGGCAAATACATTGCCGAATTCGAGAAGGGATTTGCTGCCTACTGTGGTATAAAGCATGGGATAACCACTACCAGCGGCACCACTGCCCTTCACCTCGCCCTAGCTGCTTTAGGAATTGGCAAAGGCGATGAGGTTATAATACCGACCTTCACTATGGCGGCCTGCGGCTTTTCGGTAATCTATACGGGTGCCAAACCGGTGCTCATTGACTCGGAGCCAGAGACCTGGAACATGGATGTTACCCAGATTGAGCGGAAGATAAACCCGCGCACCAAGGCGATAATGCCCGTGCATATTTACGGGCATCCCTGCGATATGGACCCGATAATGGATATTGCCCGCAAACACCGCCTGTATGTTGTGGAGGATGCTGCTGAAGCTCACGGCGCTACATACAGAGGCAAGATGGCTGGCGGTATGGGCGATGTGGGTTGTTTCAGCTTCTATGCCAATAAGATAATTACCACTGGCGAAGGCGGCATGGTTGTAACGAATGACGAAAAGGTAGCTGACCGCGCCAGGCGGCTCAAAGACCAGGCATTCTCCCGTGAACGTAGGTTCCTTCACACCGAGCTTGGGTTCAACTATAGGATGACCAATATACAGGCAGCCATAGGTCTGGCCCAGCTTGAGAATATAGACCGCTTAGTGGAGATGAGAAGGAAAAACGCGCAACTATATAACAAGCTGCTTAAAGGGGTGCCGGGGATAACACTGCCCGTGGAGAAAAAGTGGGCTAAGAACGTTTACTGGATGTATTGCATTGTGATTGAAAATGAATTCGGCATGAGCCGCGATGAACTTATGGCCTTTTTACGTCAAAAGGGAGTTGATACCAGAACCTTCTTCATCCCGATGCATGTGCAACCGGCCTTTAAGAACATGGGGCTGTTCGAGGGAGAGCGCTATCCGGTCAGCGAGCAGTTGGCGGAGAAAGGCTTGTACCTGCCTTCGGGGTCAGGGCTTACCGAGGAGCAGATAAGCACTGTCTGCGAAGCGGTGAAGCAGGCAAGGAAGCCCCAAGGGAAATAGGCATGAAGATAGGCATGATGACCAGGTGGAATATGTTTTCGGGACAATCGTCCCACGCCGAGCCCATCGGACACGCCTGGCTGGAGACGGGACACGAGTTGAAGGTATTTGCCCCCAAGGGGTTGGACTTACACCTCCTCTACCGTCCTGATGAGCCTTTTGTCCACAGATGCTTTATTCAAGATGTCTGGGGTCAAAGGGATGGTAAAGACTATTTTTTTGACCCTAAACCGTATCTGGAGGAAGATTACGAGATATTTCTGATGGAGATGGCATATCTCATGCCAATGCCGGAGATGCTGGGGATATTCCCTCAGATAAGGAAGAAAGCTAAGACTGTACTTGTAGTTCACGAAACGGGATTGCCCCCCGACCCCGACTGGTACAAATTCGAGTGGGACGCCATTGTCTGCTTTGACGAGCGCTACAAAGCATTCATGGCCAAGGCCTTTCCTGAAGAGAAGCTTGCAATCATTCCTTTCCCGTGTCATCCTCCGCTGCATGGAGACAAGAAGCAGGCGCGAATAAGCCTCGGCCTCCCTTTAGACAAGAAGATTGTGTTAGCCTACGGTTTCAATATCATCTTCAATCATATTGGACTTTTCCCTATCATAGAGAGCCTATCTAAAGACTATCCAGCCATGCTATTGCTGCTAGCGCATCACGATCCCACAAAACTGGAATCCCAGCCGGAATTTCTGCTGTTAAGAGATGAGATGCCTACGACGGAAAAGCTCTATACTTATCTCCATGCCTGCGATGCCTATGTCAACTATGTCGGAGGAACAGAGTTTAAAACACAGGGTGTCGGGGTTTCCTCCTCCGTTGCTGTTTGCCTGGGCGCAGGGCGACCGTTACTCGTGCCCAGCTATTGCAATTTTTTTGACCTCTCGGGGAAGGAAGTCATCAAATACAACGACTTCCAGGAGTTGGAACAGAGGATGCGGGATATCTTCGAGGATGCCGGGTATGTAAAGGAAAGCCTGGCGGCGGCCGAGGAATACGCAGCGAGGAACTCCGGCTTTGAGATTGCAAAACAATTCATCGAACTCTTCAACAGAGTTTTAGGCAAATCTCTACATCAGACAAGTGGTTCTCTGCCACGAGTGACATAGCGCAATGCGGCCCTCATGAAGTAGCCGCGAATTGACTTGGCACAAAGTTCTCCTTGACATTCCCCCATCATGACTGCAAGATAGATTAAGTATGAAGATAGCTATGATGACCAGGTGGAATGTGCCCTCGGGCCAGTCATCCCACGCTGAGCCTATAGGGCGCGCCTGGCTGGAAAAAGGACATGAGCTAAAGGTGTTCGCCCCAGCCGGTATGGACCTTTCTTTGCTTTATCAGCATGATGAGCCTTTCGTCCGACGCTGCTACGTGCAGGACATCTGGGGTGAGAGAGAACGCAGCGACTATTTCTTTGACCAGCGACCTTTCCTGGAGGAAGATTACGGCATATTCCTGGTGGAGATGGCTGCGATCATGCCCATGCCTGAGCTGCTGGGAATACTCCCTAAGATCAAAAGGAAAGCGAAAACCGTACACGTAGTCCATGAAACGGGGTTGCCCAACGACCCCAATTGGTACAAGTTCGACTGGGATGCCATTGTCTGCTTCGATGAACGGTACAAGGAATTCCTGGCAAAGGCATTCCCCGAGGAGAAAATCGCTGTAATTCCTTTCCCATGCCATCCTCCGACGCAAGGAGATAAAAAAGAAGCGCGCAAATTACTAGGCCTCCCCTTAGACAAGAAAATTGTGTTTGCCTATGGAGCCGACAGCGCCTATTTTCACGCCGAGCTTTTCCCTGTCATGGAGAAGTTATCAAGAGACTACCCTGTCCTCTTCCTGCTACTTAGCCACCATACCCAGACTGCTGTGTCAGGGCTAAAGTCCATGCCGAAGTTTTTCATGCTCAGGGATGAGATGCCTACTGATGACAAGCTTTACACTTATCTCCATGCTAGCGATGCCTATATCTACTACGGCAGGATAAGCATAGACGGCATCGGAGTCTCTTCATGCGTAACGACTTGTTTAGGCGCAGGGCGACCTGTGCTTGTGCCCGGCTATTGCAACTTCTTCGACCTCGCAGGTAGGGAAGTGATTAAATACAGTGATCTTCAAGACCTGGAGCATAAGCTGAGGGGAATCTTCGATGGTAGTGGAAGTGTGGAGGAGAGCCTGGTGGCGGCTGAGGGATATGCGATTCGAAATTCCTCTGAGGAAATAGCGTCGCAATTTACAAAACTTTTTGAAGAACTTAGAGGAGAGCGCAGGACAAGACAGCTGAAGTAGAAAAGTTTATAATAGCATCGTGGGATAATGTGCATCAGCACCCCTTCTTAGGAGGGCTGGGTGAAGGTTCTGGGGATCATGGGGAGTCCGAGGATAAAGGGCAATACAGACCTGTTGCTGGAAGAAGCCCTGAAGGGAGCTAAAAGCCAGGGCGCTGAGGTCGAGAAGATAGTGGTGGATAAGCTCAAGATATCCCCTTGCAAGGAATACCTGGGCTGCTTCAAGGACGGCAATTGCGTCATCAGGGACGATATGGACGACATATACCCCAAGCTCCTTGGTGCAGACGTGGTAATAATTGCCTCACCTATGTTCTTCTATGGGGTCAGCAGCCAGGCCAAAGCACTTATTGATCGTTGCCAGGCCCTGTGGGCAAGAAAACATATACTCAAGCAGAGCCTGCCCAATAGCGGAAGAAAGGGAGCGTTCATTGCTGTGGGGGCTACCAAGGGGAAGAGGTTATTTGAAGGGGCGATCCTAACTGTGAAGTACTTCTTCGAAGCGATTGGAGTTGAGTATGCCGATGAGCTCCTCATCCGGGGAGTGGACGCCAGAGGTGAGATTAAAGAGCACCCGATTGCCTTATCAGATGCTTTTGAGTTGGGGGAGAGAGTGGTTCAAGCAAAGAAAGCTTGAGCAGGAGCAGGTGTGTGGCGGCTAAGCGAAAAGACTTCGTTGTAGTATACAAAGCTCAAGGTGAACTGGAAGCCAACGTTATAAAGTCTCATCTGGAGAGCGAAGGGATACCAGTGATTCTGCAATATGAAAGCGCAGGCAGGGTCTTTGGTCTCACCGTGGATGGCTTGGGTGAAGTGAGGATACTGGTGCCTCAGGAGCTTGCCGAGGAGGCAAGACAGATAATCAAGCCCAGAGAGACTGGGGAAGCTGGGGATGAAGTCATGTAGGGGTGTTCGGCTGAACGCCCTGCTGTGGTTGAAAAGTAAGTCGTCAGGGGTCAAATTAGAATGCAAGATACTTCTACTGTGCCTCCTATTTCCAGCACAAAGATAGCGAATACGCCTGAGGAACAACAGGACATTCGCCAGACAACCAAGAAGGTGCTCAAGAGATTCAATAAAAAAAGGGAGAACCTGGTGCCCATCCTGCAGCAGGTTCAGGATGAGCTAGGCTATCTTCCCCGCGAGGCGATGATTGAGGTCGCCGAGTATCTCAAGATACCCGAGGTGGATGTCTACGGCGTAGTCACCTTCTATAACCAGTTCCGTCTCAAACCGCCGGGCAAACATTCGATAAGGGTATGCCTGGGGACAGCCTGCCATATGAAGGGCGGCTACATCCTCCTGGATGCCTGGAAGAGGAGGCTTGGTATAGATAGGGGGGAGACCACCCCTGACCGAGAATTCGACCTGGGTACTGTAGCCTGCGTAGGCTGTTGTGCTATGGCTCCGGTGAACGTAATTGATAAGAAGGCGGAGGGCAGGATCAGCCCCACCAGAGTTGATGGCATCCTCCTCGCATACAAGATGGAGAAGGAAAAGAAGGACAAAGGGAACCAGTGACAGTTACCACTCCGTTAGATATTACTTCAACTTTCAGGAAGATAAAGGATAGAGCGTTATCCCGATGGCGAGAGATCTGGGATGGTAAGAGGCCAGTCATCATGGTGAGCACGGCTACCTGCGGCAGTTCTGCCGGCGCCCTGGAAGTCCTGAAGACGATAAGAGAGGAAATAGGCAAGGATAAGGACTCCATACGCATAATTGAAACTGGCTGCATGGGGCACTGCTATGCCGAGCCTACGGTTATCATCGCCAAGCCAGGCAACCCTCCCATAGTCTATGGTTACATTACACCTGAGAAGGCAAGCCGTCTGATAAAGGACTATGTTCGAGGCAACGACGCCTCCCCTGAATTTGCCCTGGGCGCTCTCAAGGAAACCGAGCTAATCCCGTCCATATACGACCTGCCCCGCTTCAAATACGAGAAATACGTTATCTTGGAGAACATCGGCAGAATTGACCCTGAGGATATAGACCACTATATCGCCAGGGGCGGCTACGAAGCTTTAGCCAAGTCGCTACAGATGCAGCCCGAGGATATTATTGAAGGAATACGAAAATCAGGGCTGAGGGGCAGGGGAGGTGCGGGATTCTCCACGGCGCAAAAGTGGGAGGTCTGCCGCAGCTCACCCAGCAAGACTAAATACCTTATATGTAATGCCGATGAGGGCGACCCCGGTGCTTTCATGGACAGGGCCATTCTGGAGAGCGACCCGCACTCCGTCATAGAGGGCATGATAATCGCCGCATATACGGTAGGCGCAGGCCACGGCTATATCTATGTCCGGGCAGAATACCCATTGGCAGTGCATCGTGTGGAAATAGCGCTTAGCCAGGCACAAAGCCTGGGGCTGCTGGGTAAGGACATCTTGGGCAGCAGCTTCAGCTTTGACATCAAGCTTTTTCAAGGCTCGGGGGCCTTCGTCTGTGGGGAAGAGACAGCGCTTATCGCTTCGCTGGAAGGCAAGCCCGGGCTGCCACACCACCGTCCTCCTTTCCCCGCTACCAGAGGCCTTCATGGGAAGCCGACTGTAATCAACAACGTCAAGACCTTGGCCTATGTGCCGCGCATAGTCAGAAATGGAGCCGACTGGTTCTCGGGCATCGGCACTGAGAAAAGCAAAGGCACCGCTGTCTTCGCTCTGGCAGGCAAGGTGCTCAACACCGGACTAACGGAAGTGCCCATGGGAACCACGCTGAGACAGATTATCTTCGATGTCGGCGGCGGGATACCCAAAGGCAAGCGTTTCAAGGCAGTGCAAATCGGCGGCCCCTCAGGAGGTTGTCTGCCTGAGTCGGCACTTGATATGCCTATCGACTTCGATTCCTTGAAGGAAGTGGGAGCTATGATGGGCTCCGGCGGTATGGTGGTAATGGATGAAGACGATTGCATGGTGGAGGTAGCCCGCTACTTCCTGGAGTTCACCCAGAGGGAATCTTGCGGCAAGTGCACCATGTGCCGCCTGGGGACAAGGCAGATGCTGGCAATGCTGGAGGATTTCACCTGCGGACGGGGTCAAATGCAAGACCTGGACACGTTAAAGGAGCTAGCGGAGGATGTGAAAAGTGGCTCCCTGTGTGGCCTGGGCAAGACTTCGCCTAACCCCGTATTGACCACGCTCCGCTATTTCCGTGACGAATACAAAGCGCATATAGAGGAAAAGCGCTGCCCGGCGCTGATGTGCCACGACCTCATCGCCTACTACATTCTGCCTGAGAAATGCGAGCGCTCCTGCGACGCCTGCGTAGGCACCTGCACTGTGGAAGCTATCTCCTCAAATAAGAAACGCATCAAGGTCATCGACACAGCGAAATGTGTTAAGTGCGGCACCTGCATGACTGCTTGTCCGCCACAGTACAACGCTGTAATCAAGCTGTCGCCTCCTGAGAAAGTGCCGGCTGCCAAAGATTGAAGATATGAAGACAGTCTCGTTAACCGTAGATGGCAAGGCGATAAAGGCCCGTGAGGGGCAAAAGGTGCTCTGGGCGGCACTGGACAACGGGATTTTCATACCGAACCTGTGCGCCATACGTAAGGCTGCAGAGCCTTTTGCCGGTTGCCGGCTCTGCTTTGTGGAGATAGAAGGGAGAAACGGACCGGTCACCTCCTGCACGGAGCCTGTCGCAGAAGGTATGGTGGTCAACACCCAGGGCCCCAGGGCCAGGCGGCTGGCTTGCACCGCTCTGGAGCTTCTTCTGGCCAGCCACCCTGTAGACTGCGCTCACTGCGCTAAGAATCGTTCCTGCGAGCTTCAAAAGCTCTGCTCTTTTCTGAGCGTCAAGTTAAATACCAAGCGTTTCAGGAAGCTGGTACACAATCTGCCTATAGATTCAAGCTGCCCCAACTTTATCTACGACCCCAACAAATGTGTCCTGTGCAGCAGATGCGTATGGGCGTGCCGTGAGCGTTTCGGTGTGGGTGTGCTAGGTTTTGCTCATCGCGGCTTCGATAGAGTGGTTACCACCTTTGAAGACAAGCCTATCGCTGAGTCAGGATGCCATGTCTGCGACGAGTGTATTGAGGTTTGCCCTGTCGGGGCCCTGGTCTTCAAGGATAGCGAGAAGGCAAGCGCGGGCTGCGCTGAGGGTAAGGGTAAAACGACACAGATCTGAATGTTTATTCATCTGGAGAGTGCAGAGGGCTTAGCCCCTTTGCTGGGGGTCTGGGGGTATCCCCCAGTTTTCACAGTCCCCCAAGATTGGGGGATTCAGGGGGTTGAAATAGAAATCCATGCCCAAGAAGGTAGCCACAGTAGATTATACGAAGTGCTGTCCCGAGAAATGCGATAGCGGTGTATGTGTAGCTGTACGTGAGTGCGAACACGGAAGCTTAAAACAAGAAATCCCCTATGAAACACCTGAGATCAATCCGTCTAAATGGTGTCATGGCTGTGCCAAATGCGTCAAGGCCTGTCCCCTGAAGGCTATCAGGATGCTATGAACATTAAAGTGGAGACAGCAGAAGTGGTAAAAGAAGATAAAGCCCACGAGGAGCTACTGGACAAGGAAGCAAGAATTAGGGAAAAGGTAGACAAGCATGGAAAAAAGTGGAGGAAAGTCTACTTTGGGGGCGGCCCTCACTTCAGAAACTGGCTTGATCAGACCATAGAGCTATGCGGCAAAGAGAATGTCCAGGTGGAAGAGGTGGATTCGAAGGGGTTTCAATGCTTTGAAGAGGCGGGGGAGAAGATGTACCGCATCTGGGTGAAAGAGACGAAACCAGGAGGTTAGTTTACATAACAGCCAACGGCAATAAATTAATGCTGTAAACGACCATCCTCGCACTCTAAGCGCCTTTTTCAGTATCAGATATCTTGCGCAAGCTTTCGTAAGCTCTTTTCACTTCCTCCACAGACGTTTCATCCTCTATCGTAGTAAGGTCACCTAGGCTTTTACCCATGGCTACTGCTTTGATAACGCGGCGCATGATCTTGCCGCTTCTTGTCTTGGGCAGTGATTCCACGAAGTAGACTTCATCGGGGGTAGCGATGGGACCGATTACGCGTCTAAGATGTTCAGCAATCTTCTTTCTCAAATCGGGTGACGGTGAAACCTCTTTCTTGAGAGTAACGAAGAGGACAATTGCTTCTCCCTTTAAGGGGTCAGGTTTGCTTACCACCGCTGCCTCAGCTACAGCAGGATGAGATACGGCAGCGGACTCGAGTTCCGCTGTTCCAATGCGATGTCCTGCCACTTTAAGAACCTCATCTGCCCTGCCCAGGAGCCAGAAGTAACCATCTTCATCACGCATAGCGAAGTCGCCTGTATAGTAGGAACCGGGGAAGCGTGACCAGTAAGCCTCCTTATAACGCTGCGGGTCGCCGTATACGTCGAGAAGCAACCCGGGCCAGGGTTTCCTGATTATGAGATAGCCTGTTTGACCAGGGGCAGTCTCCTTGCCATCGGAATCGACCACAACGGCATCTATGCCAGGGAGAGGGAAGGATGCTGAGCCCGGCTTTAGCGGTATGGGCTCAATGCCGGGTGTGGGAGAGATCATGATACCACCGGTCTCCGTCTGCCACCAGGTATCAACGATAGGGCATCTCTCCCTTCCTATATATTTGTAATACCACTGCCATACCTCGGGGTTTATGGGCTCACCTACGCTGCCCAGAAGCTCCAGGCTGGAGAGGTCATGCTTTTGAGGCCCTTCTGCTCCGTAGCGCATAAACAGCCGCACCGCTGTGGGTGAGGTGTAAAAAATGCTGACGCCGTATTTTTCCACTATATCCCACCACCTGTCTACGGTGGGGTAATCAGGGGCACCTTCATACAGCACGATGGCTGCGCCGTGTGACAAAGGGGCATATACAATGGAGCTGTGTCCGGTCACCCAGCCCACATCGGCAGTGCACCAGTAAACCGACTCCTCCTTTATATCGAAAACCCACTCATAGGCAGAGTGGTTGAACACCAGGTAGCCGCCTGTGCTATGTACCACACCTTTGGGCTTCCCGGTGGTCCCCGAGGTGTAGAGTATATACAGTGGATGAGTAGACTCCACGGGCTCGGGCTTAACCAGCACCTCTGCTTTATCGAGTAATGTGGAGAGCCAGAAGTCTCTTCCCTCTTTCATAGGGACAGGCTGGCCGGTTCTTTTAACCACGATGATCTTTTCAACTGAGCTACATGTAGTAGCCGCCTCGTCAGCCAATTCCTTGAGCGGCGTTATCTTGCCACGGCGATATCCTCCATCCGCTGTGATAATTACCTTCGCCTGGGTATCTGCAATCCTGTCGCACATGGCCTGAGCTCCGAATCCTGAGAAGATCACCGTGTGCACTGCGCCGATTCGGGCACAAGCCAGCATGAAAATAGGCAACTCTGGAATCATGGGGAGATAGAGGGCAATTCTGTCCCCTTTCTTGACCCCGATCTGCTGCAACGCCGAGGCATAGCGGTTGACGTCGCGGAAAAGGGTGGAATAGCTCAACACCCTCGTCTCACCGTTCTCACCCTCCCAGTATATCGCCACCTTGCTCCTACGCCATGTTTTCACATGACGGTCAACACACTGATAGCAGGCATTGAGCCTTCCACCGACAAACCACCTCGCATATGGTGGGTTCCAATCGAGGACATGATCCCAGGTCTTATACCAGTCAAGTTTGCGCGCCTGCTCAGCCCAAAAGCCATTTGGATCCTCGAGAGATCGCTGATGCATCTCGACATACCGCTTCGATGGCCACATTCGTAGACCTGTAGGTAGAGAGCTTGCGCTATCCGATTCATGGCTACTATTAGTCATGTAACCACTCCTTCTGCAAAAGACTCTCTGTTCCTCTTGCAGTCCCCCGTTGACAGATAATCCTACTAAAAGTAAAAGCCCAAGCCTCAGGATAGCGCCCTCAATCTATTCTTCTAAGGTATTCCTCTATTTCTTTGGCTAATTTTTCGCTATCCTCTTGACTTAGGGCTACATTGCTCTCCAGATTCCGAATGTAACTATCGACTTCGGGGAAACTGAATCTTATCTGAGCCAACTTTTCGTTTTGCCTTGCCACTGCTTCATCAAGGTCGCTTAAATCAATTCCCAAAGCAAGTCTTTTATCAAAAAAGTCAACAACCTTTCTACAAGCTGCCGCGTCTTCAGTCGCTACCAGATAGAAGGGCACTGGCACCCAAAGGCTTGCTGCGGGGATATCCCTATTCTTGGCAACCCATAGCAGAAATGAGCTCAGCGTTGGCCTTTGTCCGAGAGGAGTCTCATAATCCATACCTCTAGCCAGGTCATACTGACCTAACTCATTTTTCATCTTGGGCAAATTGGATACGAGTAACAACTCTCTGGGGGAAGTGTGAGCACTCAGCGAAACCATGCCACCAATAGCGTATAGCTCCTTCACGTGGCAATAGCGTTCAGCTACATTTAAGACTGAGCTCAGGAATTTATGCCACTCAGCCCTGGGGGCGTTGCTTTTGAAGATTACCAGATTCTTTTCGTAGGAACAATAGAATTTGCTCTCGGGAAATTGCACTATATCATCTTCTACTGAGACTCCTCCAAGCGGAAAGAAATCCACTGGGTCGATTTCGCCGAACTCCTCGGTGGCCAGCTTCTTGTTCAAGTAATCAATAACCCTGGTACCCAGGTTGGCAGCATCTTCACTCCATCCTACTATCAAGGACGAATCCTGTAACTCCCTTTTACCGTATACTTTAAAGGCTTGCATTTCGTCCAACTAATCTTCCTTGGGCTCTTTCTTAAAGAATTTGTCTATATCCTCAAGTATTCTCTTTTTATCCTCTTCAGTTATCGGCGTCGGCTCGGTTGGCTTGTCATAACTAACGTATTTCAATTTATCCAGCTGTTCCTTTATCTCAGGAGGGAACTTTTCATACAATTGCTCTATCTCTTTATCGCTCCGCTCAATAAATGAAGCGATTCTCTCCATGTCGATTTCGATTCCTAGAGCAGTGGTCAATACCTCCAATACCGACTTCGAAGCCTTGGGGTATGGGAAGGGAAATCCTTGAAGATAAACTGGTATCTCACCCATTACACAGATAGCCTCAATGCCCCGTTTCCTGGCGACTCCTAGCAAAAGTCCGTTTAAACCAGTAATATTGCCCTGTCCTCCCCTTCCTTCGATTTCCGACATTAGTATTGCGTTTTCATAGGTTTTAACTTCACTGATCAAACCTTTGCTATTAGGCACTGCCCAAACCTTCGGCCTGGTAGTATGGTGGATAGGAGCAACTGCTGCGCCAGAGGTGTACACTCTTTGACAACCGAACCTCTGGGCAACGTCTAGGACGAGATTAGCCATTTGATAGGCTTTCTTCCCCTCAGCATAGGTCCTTCCCCCATCAGCAGGCTGCTCTTCTCCTATAAAGAATAGCAAATCTTTTTCCCCTGTCCTCTTGAAATAGAACTTGCTGGAGGGGAACTCCAGTTCTTTCAATTCGCCATTTCTGATCAGAACCTTCTTGGGGTAGAAGAAATCCCAAGGCTCTATCTCACCAAGATCTTCTGCCTCCAGCATATTCCTCAGGGTATCAACTGCTATTATTCCGATATTACCTATACCGGGCCAACTAGCCACCATGACCGGGTTTTCAAGCTTAGGTTCTTTATAAAGTCTGACTCCCATTCAACCCCCTAAGTCCCCAGCAGGAATAATCCTGCACCTCTACAGTGTCATCCCGATTATATCCTTCACATGTATATGTACCGACTCATCTATTCTCAAGCCTTCTTCTATAAGCTCTAAAACGTTGTTCTTCTCTTCAGGGAATTTGTACCCCTCGTAATCTTGCTTGAACAGAGTGTAACGTCTGCTACGGTCTCTATACCAGGAGTTCAGGAAGTGGTCGAAGCATAGCCTGCTAGTCACATTGAGATTCTCCACCAGTATTCTTATCTCCTGCAGGCGCTCATGGGGCGAAGAGAGCTGGAGAACCCCTTTTGAGCAGTCCTCATATAGCGGTATCCCCGGCCCGGGCACAAAAGGCCTTAACCTTATAAAATCCGGATCTATTTCGTTTAAAACCTTTGCTGTGTTCCTTGCGTGCTGGTCTGATCTGGCCCTCCCTCCCAAATCGGGCATGACATACTCAGAAAGCTCGAAACCCGCTTCTTTTGCTTTCTTCCCTGCCTGGATTTGTTCGGTGGAGGTCACGCCCTTGTCCACATATTTAAGGAGTTCGTCATCTCCTGTCTCCAGTCCCACATGAAGCCTGGAGAGCCCAGCCTTGCGCAGTTCCTTTAACTCCTCAGGTGTTTTCTTGGCCAGCGTTTTTGCTCTAGCGTATGAGGTAACCCGCTCTATGGTTGGGAATGTCTCCTTCAAATACTTTGAGACCTCTAAGAGTTCATCGCTTGGCATGATCAAGGTATTGGCATCCTGAAGGAAAACTGTCTTCCCTCCGAAGTAAAGCCAGTTGAAGACCAGGATAAACGATTGGTTGGTATTAAGACTTGGGTCGCTTCGGATTAGAACAGTCCCCACATCTTCGTTCACCGCTCCGCCGTATCCGAGCTTCCACGAAGCTCCTTTTATTGCCTCAGCGATTTCGCGTACAGCGTCTATATCCTTCTTTATATCAGCAACAGCTCGCAGTTGAAACTTCTCTCGATTGTAAATCAAGCCATAGCAGAACTTGCACCTGCTCCACGGGCAGTTACGCGTTGCCCTGAGCAGCAAGGAATGGCTCCCACCTTCACTGGGAGGCCTGATTGGGCCGACCTCGAAGGATAATTTACTTAGCCCTTCGATATCGCATTTAGAGAGTTCAGGCATGTTACCCGATGCGTCGTGTACCATTTGATGATCACCTAACTCAAGAGAAAACGAGGCTTCTGTCCTTTGCCTAGCTGCTTCATCAATTTCTGCATCTGGCGGTGCTGGTTGAGCAACTGATTGACATCTTGGGGTGTAGAGCCGCTTCCACGGGCTATGCGTCGTCGTCTGCTGCCATCGATGATGCTGGGATTGTGACGTTCCTCAGGAGTCATAGATAAGATTATGGCTTCAATCTTCTTTGGCTGTTTTTCGTCTAACCCTGCAGGCAATTTCCGTGCAAGGCCTGAGAAACCCGGGATAAGCTCCATTATCTGAGCAAGCGGGCCCATCTTCTTTAGTTGCTGGAGCTGCTCCAGGAAGTCCTGAAGATCAAAGCCGCCATGCCGCACCTTATGCTCGAGTTCCTGCGCCTTCTGCTTATCAGAGGCTGACTCAGCCTTTTCGATAAGGCTGAGCATATCTCCCATTCCTAATATCCGAGATGCCATTCGATCGGGATAGAAAGGTTCCAGAGCATCTGTCTTTTCGCCAATTCCAATGAACTTTATGGGAACGCCGGCAACCGAGGTAATGGAAAGGGCTGCTCCACCTCTGGCATCGCCGTCCATCTTACTCAAGATCACACCAGTAAGTCCCACAGTCTTATTGAACTCCTCAGCTATTCTCACAGCCTCTTGCCCGGTCATGGCGTCCGCTACGAGCAGCACCTCTGTGGGATGAAGATTCTTGTTGAGCTCTGCAAGCTCCTTCATGAGTTCCTCGTCAATATGAAGCCGGCCCGCCGTATCGACGATCAATGTGCTGGCCGCTATCTCTTTAGCTCGCTTCATAGCATTGGTGCAAATGTCTACTACAGAACCGCCATCGCTATAGACCGGAATATCCAGCTGTTTACCCAGTATAACAAGCTGAGTTATGGCAGCAGGACGATAGGTGTCTGCAGCGACCATTAACGGGCGCTGTCCGTTTCTCCTCAGGTGCAAGGCTAATTTGGCGGCGGTAGTGGTTTTGCCCGCACCCTGAAGCCCAACCAGCAAAATCACGGTAGGCGGTTGGCTGGCGTGTTTCAGCTTCTGTTGGCCACCACCCAGGGTAGTGATTAATTCTTCGTTGATAATCTTGAGCACTTGCTGTCCCGGGGTCAGACTCTCCAATACCTCTGTTCCCACCGCCCGCTCCCTTATCCTGGACACAAAATCCTTGACCACCTTAAAGTTGACGTCGGCCTCAAGAAGCGCCAGTCTCACCTCGCGTAACGCCTCATCAACATCCTTTTCGGTCAACTTACCTTTGCCGGCGAGCCTTTTGAACACAGCCCCCAGCTTGTCAGACAATGTCTCAAACATCTCTACCCTCAAGCCTATTCTAGCTAGGGTAATAGCAGCGGTCAAGTTAATCGCACGCTCTTCTCCTTGACAAGGAAGAGAAGGAGATGCTAGACTCTGCCAAGTGCTGAGTTCCAGTGAAAGAGGAATGAAATGGTGAAAAAGGTTATCCTTCTGCTGCTTATGGTGCTGTTGCTTGTCGTCTCCCCGCTTATAGGGTGTTCTAATTCTAATGTAGGAGTTACAAATCCTATCGGGCTTGTACCGAAGAATGCCAACGTGGTGGGTCATGTGGACCTGAGCAAGATTCTGCAGGACAAAGACCTTACTGGGATATATGACAAAGTTCCCAAAGATTCCAGCTATCCGCAAACATTCGATGATGCCCTGGACAAACTTAAGGAAGAATACAATATCGACTTGAAGAGCTTTCAGGAAGGCGTATTCTTTGGGGATATCTCAGGATCTAAAGAGGAAGGTAACTATTCAGGGGTTATCGTAAAGGGAGCTTTCAATAAAAGTGATTTGATTACAGCCATCCAATCAGCAGCAGGTATGGAGTTGAGCACCATCAAGTACAAAGACTATGAGATATACACGGATGAGTCCGAGGAAACTGCAATTGCTTTCTTGAGCGATAACATGCTTGTTATGGGAGCAATGCAGCCTGTTAAAGATGTAATAGATGTCAAGAAAGGCGATGGAGCTGCCTTGAGCGGCACGGTATTAGATACCTATAACAAGCTAGGTGATGCTCTGATCAAAGTAGCGGTAGCAGTGCCATCGGGGGTAGTGGAGGGGCAATTGGGGGAATCTGCGAGCCAAGTTCTGGGGGATTTATCTGCGTTCGACAAGGTTAAGTCTGTAGGGATGACCCTGTCCAAGAATAACGAGTCGGTTGCCCTCGATGTGAAGTTATGCTGTGCCGATAGCGATTCGGCGCAGTCTATCGAACAGTCTATCAATGGCTTGATTACTCTTGTGAAGTTCTTGATGGCCATGTCCGAGGACCAGCAACAAAACCAGGCGCTAGACACGCTGCTTAATAAAGTGGAGGTAGGCAGGAGCGATTCCTGCGTCAATATCACCATCACCGCGACGTTGGCAGAGATCGAAGGACTTATACAAAGCTCCGGTCAGTCTGAATAGGATATTGACAAGAAGGCAATTATTTAGACCGGCTATCTAGACATTAAACAGGATGGTGACCACATCACCATCCTGTACTATATAGTTTTTCCCTTCGAGACGAAGCAACCCTCGCTTCCGCGCCTCAGCCAGGCTGCCGCATTTGATAAGGTCATCGTGGCTTATGACTTCAGCCCTGATGAAGCCCCGTTCCATGTCGGTGTGTATCTTTCCTGCCGCCTTTTGTGCGGTAGTATTACGGCGGATAGTCCAGGCCTTGACCTCGCCAGAAGCAGTGGTAAAGAATGAGATGAGCCCTAAAAGGCTATAAGAGAGCCTGATTAGACGATCAAGCCCCGATTCGGCCACGCCCAACGCCGAGCGAAATTCCTGTGCCTCGACGTCATCAAGCTGTGTAAGCTCCATCTCCAGCTTGCCGCAGAGAGCAGCCACCTCACAATTAGGGCTGCGGTAAGTGCTGCGTAACTTATCCTCAAGGGAAGTAGCATCTGGAATCTGCTTTTCGCCAATGTTGAGCAGCAGTAACATGGGTTTGGCGGTAAGGAACTGGAAGTTCTCGAGCAGCTTGGACTCATTTTCGGACAGGGTCTGTTCTCGAACAGGGGTATCAGCCTCCAGAGCAGATTTAATCTTGTCCAGTAGGGTTTGTTCCCGGGAGATCGCTTCTCTCTCCTGGGGCTTAGCCCCTTTTAGAGAAGCCTGCAATCGCTCCATGCGCCTCTCGATGATGGCCAAGTCTGAAAAGGCGAGTTCCATGTTCATGGTGCCCACATCACGCCCTGGGTTCACGCTGCCCTCGGGATGTGGCAGCCTCTCATCCTCAAAAACACGGATAACATGAGCCAGAGCGTCCACTTTGCTGAGATAAGCTAGAAACTGGCCCCCTGGCCCTTCACCTTTACCGAATCCCTTTAAAGGGGCTGCGATGTCAATGTAGGTGACCTCAGCGGGGACAACACGTTTTGGTTTAAGAATCTTTGTGAGCGTTTCTAACCTGGGGTCTGGCACCTTGACTACCCCGATGTTTGGTGCTAGTGCAGAGGAGTAGGCGTCTGTTTGTGCCTTGCCCCTGGTCAGAGCATTGAAAACCGTTGTTTTGCCGCTTTTGGGCAGCCCTATGATGCCTATCTCCATAACAAAGCTCCAATTCAGCCGATCAGGGCAAAGCCATTTTGCTGTTAGTTTTTTTCACCATTCCTATCCCTGACGGTCTGCTTGCAGATCTGCAAGGCGATTCAGCGGGAGCGCCTTCATAATAAATAAACTATTCCCTCAAATGGCTTAAATCAGAATAAGTTTAAGTTTCAGACGGCGGCTATGAGGTGCTATAATTATACTCCAGCGAGTCAGCATTGCAACCCCCTAACCATCCAGGGACAATACTTGGAGGCAATTTTGTTGTACATACTATACGGCGAAGATGACTTCTCTCTCAAGGAAGCTTTGGCTGAGATTAAAGAAGGGTTGGGAGATAAAGAACTTCTGGCTACTAATACGACCCTTCTTCAAGGCCAAAATCTTACGCTGCAACAGCTAATCATAACCTGTGATACATTGCCTTTTCTGGCACCAAAGCGTCTGGTAATAGTCGATGGCTTGCTCAGCCGGATTGAACCCCAGGATAAAGAAAAGCATGCCCCCAAGCCCAAGGATTCCGGCTGGCAATCATTCAGAGAATACATTAACCGCATGTCGGAGAGTACGGTATTGGTACTGGTCGACAGCGAATTGAAGAAAAGTAACTCTATGCTCGTTGAGCTTGCTCCGCTGGCAAAAGTCAGGGAGTTGAAATCTCTCAAAGGCGATAGGTTAAGGAACTGGATGCAGTCGCGAGCAAAGAATTTGGAATGCGATATCTCACCACCTGCGCTGAAACTTTTATCGGAGCTTGTGGGAGGCAACCTAGGGCTGCTTTCTATCGAAATCGATAAGCTTTGCCTCTATGCTCAAGGGAGGAGAGTAGAGGAAAATGATGTTAAGTCACTGGTAGCTTATGCGCAGGAAACCAATGTCTTTAACATGGTCGATGCTATCCTTGAATGCAATGCATCCAAAGCTACACGGCTTCTACACCTGCTGGAGGACGAAGGTGCAGCACCACCATACCTATTGTTTATGATAACTCGTCAACTCCGCATGGTTATTCAGGCAAAGGATATTCTGCAACAAAAGCACGCATCCGCTGATATGGGACATAGCCTGGGTATCACCTCTGAGTATGTTTTGCAGAAGGTCAGGGAGCAGGCTAGAACACACTCGATGGAGCAGTTGAAAGCGATCTATCGGAAGTTGCTGGACACGGACATATCCATAAAGACCGGCAAAATAAAGGGTGATAGAGGCGAACTTGCCCTCGACCTCTTGGTCTGCGAATTATGCGAGGAGCGTCCCTAGCCTCAGCTTTCCAAAAGAAATCGTGTTCGGCGAAGCAGATGCCATCAAGCCCTGAACGTTTTGCCTTTTGAATCAGTTCCTGGGGATTGAGCTGACTATCATCAGAGTTGTGTGGGGTAGAATACTACTTGTATTTTACTTGTGAGCTATGGTATATTATATCCTAGCAACGAAAAAGAGGTGACAAGCGCTTGCTGGCTGATTATGGCTATATAGCAATGTTACTTGCTGCTGCCGTTGCAGTACCCGCATTAATTCTCGTACTAGCCCGTTTCGTCAGTGCAAAACCCAAGCAGGCCGACCCCGAGGGTGTGAAGACCGACACCTATGAGTGCGGGATGCATACCGTAGGCAGTTCATGGATTCAATTTAACTTTCGCTATTATTTCTATGCCTTGGTTTTTGTGGTATTCGATGTCGAGACTGTTTTTCTATACCCCTGGGCGGTACAATTTAAGCAACTCAAGCTCTTCGGCTTTGTTGAGATGCTTATCTTCATATTCATTCTAGTAGTTGGCCTTGTTTATGCCTGGAAAAAGAAGGTTCTGGAATGGAAATAGAGAATAGGGAAATCATATTACCCGCCTATTCGGCGCTAGAACTCGACCGTGATGAAGGCAAAGCTATTGAAGCGCTCAAAGCAAGGTCCAGTCAGCCAATACCAGACCCGGACCGCTGGCTCGATGAAGAATTACCACGCTGTATATCTGACCCTGATAAGTTCCTTGATGGAGAGCTGGCACGCAATATACTGATAACTAGTCTCGACGCTGTTTTAAACTGGTCGAGAAAATATTCCCCATGGCCAATGTTTTTCGGTTTGGCTTGTTGTTCCTTTGAAATGATGGCAGCGGCAGGTCTGAGATTCGACATGACTAGGTTCGGAATGGATATCATGCGTGCTTCACCTCGACAGGCTGACTTGATAATGGTGACAGGGACTTTAACCTGGAAGATGGCGCCGGCAGTCAAGATGATTTACGATCAGATGGCGGAGCCGAAATGGATTATAGCCATGGGCTCCTGCGCTATCAGTGGTGGGCCATTCGCCGATTCCTACAGCGTAGTTCCCGGCGTGAACCGCATCATACCTGTAGATGTATATGTGCCGGGATGCCCGCCAAGGCCTGAATCCTTGATAAATGGCGTTGTCATGCTGCAAGAGAAGATAAAGAAGGACAGTATCAGGAGGGCTAAAAATGGCTGAACTCAGTGTAGGAGATAAGGTCAGTGTTAAAGAAAGACCAAATTATACGCTCAGCGGATGGGAAGGTGAGGTAGTGGAGGTCAAGGAAGATCCTAAGGGCTGGATAATAATAAAGGCCGCTAAGACAGGCTATAAAATGGCGTTTCCCGAGACCGAGCTTAGGAAAATATAGCTTTTTCAGAGATTCACATAAAAATGACTAAACAACTGACAGGGAGTGAAGTTGCTAAGAGAATAGGGGAGCAGCTTCCAGGGGCGATAGTTGGACACGGTGATTCTGCGGTTCTAGTGGAGAGCGACTCCATTTTAGAAGTATGTCGTTACCTTAATCAGACCGCTGATCTTGATTTTGATTATTTGGTCAATCTCACTGGCGTAGACTACCTCGATTATCTGGAGGTAGTCTATCATTTAGCTTCCTTGAAGCATAATCATAGCCTGGTCCTCAAGACCAGATGCTATGACCGTGAGCAGCCCGTAGTCCCCTCCGTAACCTCTATCTGGCAGGGAGCCGATTTCCAGGAAAGGGAAGCCTATGACCTGCTGGGGATCCGTTTCGAAGGACATCCAAATATGAAACGCATATTCCTCTGGGAGGGGTTTCAAGGGTATCCGCTGAGGAGGGATTATCTCTAGAGAAGGACAGAAGTCGGGGCTTGAATAGCAATGGCTAAACCAGATTTGATATTACTGCACGCTCCCAGCAACTACGATTTCAGGGAACGCGCCATAATGTACGGGCCGATAAGCGATGTTATCCCGTCAACACCGATATTTGAGATGTACCCTATCGGCCTTGTCAGCATCGGCGCCTACCTGGAGAAGAACGGTATTCACACCAGGATCGTAAACATCGCTAACCGCATGCTGAAAGACAAGGGATTCGATGTGAAGCGGTTCGTCGGCAAATTGTCTGCGGCCGCCTTCGGCATAGACCTCCACTGGCTGCCACATGCCCACGGCAGCTTAGAGCTGGCCCGGATAGTCAAGGAATTGCATCCTTCCACGCCAGTCATTATGGGCGGATTGTCATCCACTTATTTCCATAAGGAACTAATAACATATCCTCAGGTTGATTTCGTCGTGCGCGGCGATTCTACAGAGACCCCAATGCTTCAACTCATGAAGCAGATAAAGGCCGGGGAACCCGTCGATGACATACCCAACTTGAGTTGGAAGGATAGTAACGGCGCGGCTCACCACAACCCTATGACCTGGGTCCCTGCAAGCCTTGACGATATGCCCTTAGACTACTCCTACCCCGTGAGATCGGTGCTGAAGTACCGAGACCTGGTGAGCATGACGCCATTCGGGAATTGGATGGATTATCCCATAACCTGTGTTGTCACCTGCCGCGGCTGCAACCATGAGTGTGCTACCTGCGGCGGCTCCAGATATGCCTACAAGAACAGCTTTGGACGCGAGAAGACCGCCTTCAGAAGCCCGAAACTTATCGTTAAGGATATCGTCAGCATACAGCGATACCTCAATGGGCCTGTATTTGTGATCGGTGATATTCGTCAGCAGGGCGAGGACTACGCCGATGAATTTCTGCGAGCTATGAGCTCCGCAAAGGTAAGAGCGCCCATAGTCCTGGAGCTTTTCGCCCCCGCAGGAAGAGAGTTCTTCCAGAAAGTAGATAAGGCTATACCCAACTATAATATCCAATGGTCGCCTGATTCCAGCGATGAGGAAGTGCGGCGTGTCTTCGGCAAGGGATATAGTAATCGTGACGTCGAGAATACGATTCAGGGGGCGCTCGATAATGGCTGCAAGAGATTTGACCTTTTCTTCATGATAGGACTCCCCAAACAAACATATAGTTCAGTGATGAAAGATGCGGCATACTTAAGAGCGCTGCTCAAGGAATTCGGAGCACGAAAGAAGCTATTCCCATTTATATCGCCACTAGCGCCATTTGTCGACCCCGGAAGCAAGGTTTTCGAGAATCCCGACAAATATGGCTACCGGTTTTTCTATCGCACCCTGGAAGAGCATCGTCAGGCGTTGAAGAGCCCCAGTTGGAAGTACATGCTCAATTATGAGACCGAGTGGATGAGCCGGGACGAGATAGTGATGAGTACCTACGATGCTGCATTAGCTTTCAATCGGTTGAAAGCGGAGCATGGTCTGATTACACCGGATGTGGCTGATGGTGTCGAGGCTCGTGCCAGGGGTGCAATAAATCTGATGAAAGCAATCGATAAAATAGTAAGTGAACAAGGCTTCGACAGTAAAGAAATAATGGCTCTTAAGAAAGATGCTGATAAGTTGAGTTCTTCCTCTATATGCCAAAAGAAGGAACTGCACTGGCCGGCGGCATCTTTCATGCGCAATGCCCCCAGGATAGTCTGGGCTTTTGCTACAGGGAGCGAGTATAGGCATGGAGCTTAAAACCCAACCGTTTGTTTTAAATATCGGCCCATCGCATCCTTCAACTCATGGTGTCTTTCGGATGAGGGTGACCCTCGATGGGGAAGTAATAGTTGATTTGGAACCAATGTTCGGCTACCTACACAGGGGTATGGAGAAGTTGGCCGAGGGACGAACCTATACTCAGAATATCCCGTTCACTGACCGCTTAGACTATGTCACCCCGATGTTGAATAACCTTGCCTATGTGCAGGCTGTGGAAAAGTTAGCAGGGATAAAAGTGCCCGAGAGGGCTGAGTATCTCAGGGTAATCATGTCGGAAATGATGCGCATCGCCAAGCATCTTTTATCTATTGGTTTTTTTACCAACGACCTTGGCGCAATGATGACTCCGCTTCTCTATATGTGGCGAGAACGGGAGAAGCTCGTTGACCTGTTTGAAATGGTATGCGGGCAAAGACTGACCTTCAACTATATGCGCATCGGTGGTGTTAGTCATGATATTCCGCCTGAGTTTTTACCAGCGCTTAAGAAGTTTCTCAAAGAAATGCCAGGATTTATTGATGAGTATGACCAACTGCTTGCTACCAATGAGGTATTACTTATGCGCACAAAAGGCGTAGGGATTCTACCCGCTGACGTGGCAATAAATGCTTCGTGTAGCGGGCCAATGCTCCGTGCAAGTGGCGTGAAGTGGGATATTCGTAAGGCTGACCCATATTTGGTCTACGACCGCTTCGATTTCGATATTCCGATTGGCACTGTTGGGGATGTCTATGACCGCTATCGGGTCAGAATCGAAGAAATGCGACAGAGCGTTCGCATACTGGAGCAGGCTATAGAACAACTGCCCCAGGGTGACATTTGCGCGAAAGTGCCGAATTTGCTACGCCCGCCCAAGGGCGAGGCTTATGCTCGTGTCGAATCGCAAACAGGTGAACTGGGGTTCTATCTGGTCAGCGATGGCTCTATCGCTCCTTATCGCTGGAGAGTGCGCTCTCCGGAGTTGCTCAATCTAACAGTACTACGCGAAATTAGCCTAGGATGGAAAATAGCAGACCTTATAGCTATCTTTGCCAGTATTGATATAGCTCTGGGCGAGGTTGATAGATAATGAATCACTGGTATTACTTCGTTGACCTGTTTGCAAAAGTGCGCACTACCTTAGTTGAATGGCTTCAGAGCGTTGACCTGCCCAGTTCGCTGATAATATTTATCGATAGCATCATTGGTATAATCCTGATCCTCCTCTTCGTCTTCCCTCTGGTAATGCTATTTATCTGGATGGAGCGGCGGTTTATTGCCAGATTCCAGCTACGGCCCGGACCTAACCGTTGTGGGCCTCTGGGGCTTTTCCAGCCGGTAGCCGATGCCATAAAGATACTGGTGAAGGAACTCATCATGCCAGCCAAAGGCGACAGTCTAGTGCACTGGATTGCTCCGGTAATAATGTTCTTCGCTGCCTTGATGATTTTCGCTGTGTTCCCTATTGGAAAAGGGAGCATGGGAGTCTTCGCTGACTTAAATATCGGAATACTTTACGTAATTGCTATTGGTTCCCTTGGTGTGATTGGCATATTCATGGCAGGATGGGCTTCGAACAACAAGTACTCTTTGATTGGGGCAATGAGAGGTGTAGCACAGCTAATAAGCTACGAAGTGCCTATGGTACTGGCAATCGTCGGGGTGGTGTTGATAGTAGGCTCACTGCAGATGAGTGAGATCGTGGGCAAACAGACGGTTCCGTTTATATTGTTACAGCCTTTGGGCTTCCTCATATACTTCATTGGAGCTATCACTGAGCTCAACCGGTCTCCCATGGATATGATTGAAGCGGACTCAGAGATAGTTGCAGGTTATTTTACCGAGTACTCGGGTATGAAATTCGCCATGTTTTACCTGGCTGAGTACATCAATACACTGGCGATCGCTATCATAGTCACAACGCTGTTCCTCAGCGGTTGGAAAGGGCCGTTTCTACCGGTCTGGTTCTGGTTTGTGTTCAAAGTGCTGGCCGTATTCTTATTCCTTCTCTGGATGCGTGCCACTTTGATTCGACTTCGTATCGACCAGGTCATGGCTTTCTCGTGGAAGTTTCTGCTGCCCATGGCTTTGATCAACGTCTTCATAACGGCGGGTGAGGTGTTGGTATGGGATACATGGATGAGTGGCTGGACGAGCTTCCCCTGGCCGTTTATCTTTGTGAATTTCGCTATTGCAGCAGTCCTCATCATTGTGTGGGCAAAGGTATTCTTTAAATTGGGAGGAGGAAGAGTTGAGGTTGGAAGGCTCCGGGCTAGGAATAGCCAAGGGTATGGCGCTGACTCTCAAGCACCTGTTTCGTAAGAAAGTAAGTACCCAGTATCCCGAAAAGAGGCTTGAGACATCGCGCAGAATCCGCGGACAGCAGTTCGTGTGGAGAAGCGACCTGTGCACGGGCTGTGCTACCTGTGCCAAGAGCTGTCCTCACGGTATCATAAGGATCACGACATCGAAAAATGGTGAGAACAAGTACAAAGTAGATAGCATAGTGTTCGATACAGGGCGGTGCATGTTCTGTGGGCTCTGCGTTGAAGCCTGCCCGTACAACGCGCTCTATATGGGACGCAGTTACGAACAATCTAGATATAGCCGAAAATTACTCTGGGCTGACATGGAAGAACTAATGTCCCCGGACAATGAGGCCAGTTCTTACGGGCATCCTGAGATGGATGAGAAATTGCCTCTGCAAACACTGCTTGTTTACGGTCAGATATCAAAGGACATGGCAGACAAAAATGGCAGTTGAGATCGCTTTCTGGATATTAGCCCCGATTATGGTGGGCGCCGCTTTAGCAGTGGTGTTATTGCGTGACATTTTCCGGGCTGCTTTGCTCCTGATTTTGTGCTTCTTCACAGTCGCTGGCATCTACATCACGTTGAACGCTGATTTCCTGGCAGCGGTGCAGGTTCTAATCTATGCCGGAGCCATCGGCATACTCCTGATATTCGCTATCATGCTGACCCGCAATTTGAAAGAGGGCAATCCGTTCAACAGACTTAAACTTCCCGCTCTCATTGTGGCCCTACTAGTTTTTGCGACGGTGGTTGGAGTTGTTGTGAGCACAAATTGGGCTACTGTGACAGGGGTATCTCAGGCAGTGGAGATGCCTGTTGACCAGCCGACTACCGGCTACATTGCTACAGCGCTTTTCGACCAAAGCAAGGGATTTGTACTTCCCTTCGAGATAGCGTCAGTGCTTCTGCTTGCAGCGCTAATCGGAGCAATTGTGTTAGTGAAGGACAGGAGCTAGTTTAGATGCATTTCGGCCTTGAGCACTATTTGATTTTATCTGCAGTTATGTTCTGCATCGGATTATACGGTGCGCTGGCTAAGCGCAATGCTGTTGTGATCCTGATGTGCATCGAGATCATGCTCAATGCGGTGAACATCGCACTGGTCGCCTTTTCACGCTATCTCGTGCCTAATGCAGTGTTATTAACAGGGCAGGTCTTTGCCATCTTCATCATAACTGTGGCTGCTGCTGAGGCAGCAGTGGGTCTGGCAATAATAATCGCTATCTATCGCAGCCGCCAGAGTGTAGATGTCGAGCAGGCAGACTCTATGAAGGGTTAACAGGGATATATTTTAGAGAGTGTTTATATATGTGGGTCGAATTTAAAAGCGTACCTAATTTGATAGCTGCCGAGATGTGGAAGGAGCTCTTTGAGGCTGAAGGGATCCCCACCAGAATCCTTCCTGAGGGCTCTGAGGTAGGAGAAAAAGCAAAGTATAGGGTCTTGGTCCCGGAGCTTAAAAAACATCTTATAGAGGATATTCTGAGGAAAATATAGATGCTGCCTGAATCTGTATTGTGGGCTATTTTTCTGCTGCCGCTATTCTCACTTCTATTTATTTCCCTCATACTAAGGCCCTTCTTCAATAATCGACCCAAGCTCAGCGGTTATACCATCATCGCCTGTCTGGCCGCTGCTCTCGGCCTCTCAATCTGGGTGTTTACCAGCTCTGACCAATTCCCTATCCAAAGCACAGTAGAGTGGGCTGTGGTCGGGAACTTCAAGATCAGCCTGGGATTCATAGCAGACAACCTCACAGCCATAATGCTCATCGTGGTGAGCGGTGTCAGCCTTCTAGTGCAAATCTACTCCCAGGGATATATGAAGGGTGACCCAGGATATCACCGCTACTTCGCTTGGATGTCTCTTTTCACCATGTCAATGCTGGGACTTGTAATGGCATCCAACTTACTGCTGCTCTATGTGTTCTGGGAGGGAGTCGGCCTGGGTTCTTACCTGCTCATCGGTTTCTGGTTCCATCGACCTTCGGCAGCAGCCGCAGCGAAGAAGGCTTTTATCGTTACCCGCTTCGGTGACTTCGGGTTCCTCATAGGAATCCTCATACTTTACTTCACCTACGGCACATTCAATATAGCCGAACTTAACCAAATGGCTGTAGCAGGAGCTCTCGGCGGGACAACCTTAACCCTGGCTATGCTAGGCGTCTTCTCCGGCGCAGTAGGAAAATCCGCGCAATTCCCCCTCCATACATGGCTTCCTGACGCTATGGAAGGGCCTACGCCTGTTAGCTCCTTGATACATGCTGCCACCATGGTTGCCGCTGGTGTTTACCTGGTTGCACGTACTCTGCCTATGTTCGCAAGTTCTGAGACGGCGATAACAATGGTGGCTGTTATCGGGGGATTCACAGCCATCTTCGCTGCTAGCATGGGCTTGGTGATGAACGACATCAAGAGGGTTCTCGCCTACTCTACCATCAGCCAGTTGGGTTACATGATGCTCGGCTTAGGCACAGTAGGCGTAGCTGTAGCAAAGGGGTATCTAACTCCTGAAGAAGGCATAGGGCTAGGTATAGCGGTCGGCATTTTCCATCTCTTTACCCATGCGTTTTTCAAGTGCCTCCTATTTTTAGGCGCAGGCAGCGTCAACCATGCTACGGGGACATTCGACATGCGATTGATGGGAGGCCTGCGTAAATATATGCCCTGGACTTTTGCCACCTTCCTCATCGGCTCTATCTCACTAGCTGGAATCTGGCCTCTAGCCGGCTTCTGGAGCAAGGACCTGATCTTACTCAATGCCTGGGAGCATACCCCTGTCCTGTTCTGGTTGGCGATGATTACCGTGTTTATGACCGCCTTCTACATGTTCAGAGTGATATTTCTGACCTTTGGTGGAGAATATCGCGGCGGTGAGACTGGGGGGCACGGGGTTGCCAGCGGGCATGAGAAACACAACGCTCACCGTGAACCTCACGAGTCCCCAGTTGTGATGTTGTTCCCTATGGTCATTCTAGCCCTATTCGCTATTGGAGCGGGGTGGAGCTTCTGGGCAGGCGGCGCTGCCAAGTTTCTCGGGCAGGGTTCATACGCCGGGCTCGCGGGTGCTCACTGGGAGCAGCACGGGTTCTTCGCACTATTCAGCCGTGTCGTGGAGGAACCATTGCCTTTGATTGCCGTTGCAGTGGCCCTGGGAGGCATCTTGCTTGCCTACGCGATATATAGCAGGAAATGGATTTCAGCGGAAAAGATAGGGCAGGTATTTGCTCCCATATATACTCTGCTTTCCCGCAAATATTACTTCGACGAGCTTTATGAACAGGTGCTTGTGGTTCGGGTACTTGTTAACGGGATATTTTACCAGATACAACAGTTTGACACCTATGTGGTCGATGGGATTGTAAATGGCCTGGGTAAGATCACAGTGACAGCAAGCGGCACTTTACGCAAGTTGCAGACGGGCCAGCTTCAGAGTTATGGTTTGGCAATAATGTTAGGCGTGCTGATTATCATGGCTGTTTTCTTTGCCTATAGATAAAAAACTGAGTTAGGAGCAAATAGTTCAAGCATGGACTTTCCTTATCTTTCGGTAATTCTCTTTCTCCCGACAATCGGGGCGATCCTACTGGTGCTGTTTGCAAAGCAACCAAGAACGGTTAAACTCACCGCGGCTATCTTCTCTTTCATTTCTTTCGCTCTTTCAGTGGCGCTGTTTGTCATGTTCGACCGCAGCGGCGGCCTCCAGTTTGTAGAGCAGGCGCAGTGGATTAGCTCAATCAATGCTCAGTACCATCTCGGCGTCGACGGCCTGAGCTTGCCCATGGTGATACTTACCACCTTCCTGGGATTCGTCGCAGTTCTTGTCTCATGGAAGATTAACATAAGGACAAAGGAATACTTCGCCTGGCTCTTGATTTTGGAGACGGGCATTCTGGGTGTCTTCATGTCACTGGACCTTTTGCTGTTCTTCCTCTTCTGGGAAGTGGAGCTTATTCCCATGTACATGTTGATCTCAATTTGGGGAACCCCACCTCCTCTGGGGAGAAAAGAATATTCTGCGATAAAATTTGTGATATACACGCTGTTCGGTAGCGCATTCATGCTGGCCGGCATACTGACACTTTACTACTCTGCCTCCCCACATACATTCAGCATGGTGGATATTGCCAGCGGGACTGCGCAGCTAATACCGGTCATCCCTCTGGCATCGATATTCTTCCTTATCTTCATTGCCTTTGCGATTAAACTGCCTGTATTCCCGCTGCATACATGGCTTCCCGACGCCCATACCGATGCTCCTACTGCGGTGAGCGTGATTCTAGCCGGTGTGCTCCTGAAGATGGGTGCTTATGGAATGATTCGTCTCGTAGCCGGCTTCGGCGGCGGCGGCCTCGTTCCTGGGGTAGCTCAGCATTATGCTTGGATCATGGCTGTTTTCGCAGTAATTAGTGTCCTCTACGGTGCGGCAGCAACCCTAAGACAGACTGACCTGAAGAGGCTGATCGCATACAGCTCAGTCAGCCACATGGGTTTCGTACTTCTGGGGATATTTGCTCTGAAACAGGTCAGCCTTACCGGAGCCACACTCCAGATGTTTAGCCATGGTCTCATCACAGGGCTCCTCTTCGCTATGGTGGGGCTGGTTTACGATAAGACGCATCAGCGGCAGATCCCTATGCTGGGAGGGCTGGCCAGGCAGATGCCGGTTATCGCCGTGGTCTTCAGCATCGCCGGGCTGGCAGCGCTGGGACTGCCTACCACCATAGGATTTATTGCTGAATTCACAGTGTTTGTGGGTAGCTTTGGCACCACCGCCTTCGCCGCATCTCAGACCTATGTCGTGCTGGCAGTGTTTGGGATAGTGCTGGGTGCCGGTTATATTCTATGGATGTTGGAGAGGGTGTTTTACAGAGAGCCCAAGGAGCAATATAACGGCGTTGGAGATGCAGATAACAGGGAGAAGGCCTATATCTTCGCCTTCGTAGTTTTGATAATGCTTTTCGGAATCTATCCTAGGCTGCTCCTGGATGTTATAGGGCCTGTGTTCCATAGTTTCGGTTAAGCTGTTTTGGGGGTAAGTAATTGAACTTCTGGCTGTTATCGCCTGAACTGAGCGTTTGTGGAATCGCTTTAGCGGTAATTCTGCTCGACCTTGTCATTCAGCAGAAGAAGTTGCTGGCTGGGCTGAGCGTTGCTGCTCTGGCAATCCCCATTGCCTTCACTATTGTCCTCTGGGGTGAGCGACAGACCTCATTCAATGGCATGCTGGTTGTGGACAATTTCAGCCTGTTTTTCAAATTCCTCATTCTTGGCATCGCTGCCCTGGTCATTGTCTCTTCGGTGGACTATGTAAATAAGTTTGCCCGCTTCCAGGGCGAATACTATGCCTTAGTGCTCTTCTCAGCAATCGGGTTGATGTTGATGGCATCGACTGGAGAGCTCATATCTATCTACGTTGCCCTGGAGCTTTCAAGCATTTCCCTATATGCTCTGGTCGCTTTCCTCAAAGACAAGAAGTCGAGTGAGGCCGGGTTGAAGTACATGATTCTGGGGGCAATAAGCTCTGCGGTGTTGCTCTTCGGCATGGCTTTTGTCTTCGGGCTCACCGGGACCACCCAACTCGACCAGATAGTGGATAAGGTTTCCGGACTCGTCTCCGGAGGGCAGCTGTGGGATAGCCCGGCGCTCCTTCTAGGCATCATTCTCATGGTAGCTGGCTTCGGATTCAAAATCGCATCTGTACCTTTCCAGATGTGGGTCCCCGATGTATATGAGGGTGCTCCCACTCCTATAACCGCTTACCTTTCTGTGGCAAGCAAGGCTGCCGGATTCGCAGTCATCCTCAGGGTTTTCTATACCGCCTTTGGCATACCGTTGCTAAGCGAGAACTGGGGGATGACATTTGCTGTGCTAGGCGTCCTATCAATGACCCTGGGCAATGTGGTTGCCATAGCGCAGACCAATATCAAACGCATGCTGGCATACTCAAGCATAGCTAATGCAGGTTACCTCATGGTAGGGTTAGCTGCTGTAAGTTCTCTGGGTAGAAGCGGTGTGCTGTTCTTCTTAGCCAGTTACGCCCTGGCTAATCTGGGCGCCTTCATTGCTATCATTGCTATCTCCAACAAGACCGGTAGCGATGAAATTGCTGACTATTCAGGCATGGCCCGGAGGGCGCCTGTGCTGGCTCTGGTTCTAACGCTCTGTCTTGTTTCCCTCATCGGGATCCCGCCTACGGGAGGGTTCATAGCAAAGTTCTACATATTCAACGCAGCGATACAACACGACCTGCTATGGCTGGTAATCATAGCCGTCATCAATTCTGTCATCTCTGCATATTACTATCTAAGGGTAGTCAAGGTAATGTACACAGGGGAAGCGGCATCCGAGGAAGCAGTCCCTTCCTCCATTCCATTGCGAGCCGCTTTGACTATCACGTCCCTCGGCGTTCTTCTCCTTGGCATTTATCCCTGGGTTGTGCTTAGACTGGCTGAGGCTGCAGTAGCCATGTTCTCGCCTTAGCTATCACCCAGGCCGTCTGGAGAATTGCTTTTAAGCCTGCATTTGCCTACTTGTCGCTACCGCGTTATGATTTGGCTGGAGAAAAGGTAATGCTGAAAATCCAGTTGAGCATACGGATTGAAAAGCCATTTGTCAGCCTTGTTTCTAAGCAGTGGCTCAGGCAAGCAGTGAAGCTTACCCTTGTCTACACAGGCATAAGCTCACCGGTAGAGCTCGGACTGGTCATTGCCGGCGATGAAACTGTTCACGAACTCAATCGAAGTTACCGTAGTGTGGACAGTACCACCGATGTCATAGCGTTCGCCCTCTCTGAGCGAGGTGCAAAAGCTGAGCCTTTCGTCATGCCGCCCGATGACGTCATCCACCTTGGTGAGGTCATTATCTCCTACCCACGGGCAAAGAGGCAAGCGGAGGAGCAGCACCATCACCTGGAGCGTGAGCTAGCTCTTCTGGTTGCTCACGGAGTGTTACATTTACTGGGATATGACCATGAGCTTCCAGAGCAAGAACAAAAGATGAGGGCTATAGAAGCCAGGGTACTGGATGCCATCAAAACAATATAGCGGAGAGGCAACCGCGAAACTGTCATGCTAGAGCGTTACGAAGTATCTCAGGGTGGGGTAAATTAGAGATGTAGGGGCGCGCATGGCTATGCGCCCTCCGCGCAGTGTCATTGCGAGGAGTCCCGAAGAGTCGGGACGACGCGGCAATCCCCGGGTTACTGTGTCAGGCGCCCCTTTCAGATGTCATTCTGAGCCTTGGCGAAGAATCTCGTTCCTCCACGTAGGGGCACAGCGTGCTGTGCCCAATCCCCCTTTTTTAAACTTGTCCCTGACTTGATCAGGGAGGGGGCGTAGGGGGATTACGTGTCCCCAATCCTCTCTCCACTTGCGGGAGAGACAAAAGCCTGTCCTGAGCCCCGTCCTGAGCCTTGTCCTGAGCTTGTCGAAGGATGCCGAAGGATTGTCGAAGGATGAGGGGGATTTACAGATGGGTAGCTTGGAGCACCCGCTCCAAGCCGACGTAGGGGCACAAGGCATTGTGCCCTTTTAGCCGTAGGGGGAGGTTGCCTCGCCTTCCTGCATTTTTCTGTATTATTACTTCCACTGCTTCCACTTGTACCACTTGACATCATGTGTTATTATATATACAGCATGTAACACATATGAGGCATAACATGGACAACGAGGGTGAAGTTCTCCCGCGCATCTGGACACTCAGTGAAGTTGCAGAGTACCTCAAAGTGAGCGAGGAGGCTATTCGAAGTGAGATTGAAGCTGGTCGTCTAAATGGATTCAAAGTCGGCGAGGAATGGCGGTGCACTCAACTCGATGTTCAGGCATACATAAGGCAGCCGAGAAGCAGGATGGAGAACCGATCGCAGCCATCTCGCGAGAGCCACGAGAATGTCTGGAGTTTGGAGGAGACAGGCCCGTTCGACTTTAGATGGCCGAAAGAGGGTGGAAGCACGGTCGAGCATTACGAAAAAGGCTATAACGCCACAAAATTAGTCGACGGACAGCAAATTACCTTCAAAGTTGGGTTCTCAGATAGGAAGGCCGCCGGTCAAATGCGAAAGCGTGTGACAGTATGGCTTGGTAAGAGGCCACTAGTCGAGTTCGCAGGAAGCAACGACTACGATAAAGACGGGATCTTGGCAAGCATAATCAGACTCAAGAACAATAAGCAGCTCACATACCAAAGGATTCCACCGGAATACGAAGGGTTCAAAGTCCAAAGGTACAATTCCGTCGTAAATGGTCGCCGTGCAAGCACTGGCTTCGCCATTGTCGTCCATAAGGACGACTTGACTTCAATGGTGGGGCACGCGTTGATCAGGGCTAAGTGGAAGGGCTTAATTTAATACTTATCACACAGAATCTGCTAAAAGATATCCAGGCAGATAAAACGCAAAGTCAAAGATACTCGATTTCAGTTCCAAGGTTTGGTTAGCAAAGGTAAATTCAAATTATAACTGAAAGCGACTAAGAAGAATTACAGTTATGCTATCCAGAAGGTAAATATAGTGACTATGCCAAATCATCAGGAAACTCAAGCGATCTTTCTAAAACTACTGTCTATCACTTCGTCGGATGATGTTGAGTCATTGATAGAGAGCGATGATTTTTTTCAGTCTGGAAACTGTACATGGAAACCATATGGCGGGCGAGAATTGAATGCGCAACAAATTGAAGGCCAAATGAAAAGCTCAAGTAACGCTTTGGTGGAAAAATTGACCAACTCAATAGACGCTCTATTAATGCGTCGATGTTACGAGGTTGATGGTGTGGCACCTGAAAGCGGAAACGAAAAATTGCCGAAAACATTATCTGAGGCGATAGGAAAATACTTTGGAACTGATGAGGAAATTAACCGAAAACGAAGCGAATGGGCGAAGCAACATTTAGCTGTTTTCGCAGAGGGCGACAAGAAAAAACCGACAATAACAATTATTGACCGGGGAGAGGGACAATCTCCCGACCGAATTCAAGATACTATTGTTGGTCTAAGCGAGAACATAAAAGAAAAGATCAATTTTGTTTTCGGCAAATATCATCAAGGCGGTTCTGCTGCAATTCGCTTTTGCGGAAGTAAGTCACAGTGTTTCCAACTGGTTCTGTCGCGACGAGCCGAAAGTATTGCGAGTAAAGGTACTGATAATCGATGGGGCTTTACGCTTGTACGGCGTAATTACAAAAACAGGATTCCTTATTACGAATATTGCACTGATAAAGATGGGGGAACCTTTTCTTTCCCATACGATAACCCAATTAAAATAGATGGCGCAGAGATTGACTTTATAGATGGATGTTTGATCCGTTTGTACGATTACTATTTAGAAAATCCGTCAAACATCACTTACGGCAGAAATTCATTAGCACTGGACATAGATCAGAAGTTGCAGAAATCTCCTTTGCCCATATTCCTTCATGAGTTGAGAGCGGGCTATCGGGGCGACACTGAATATACCATCGCAGGGTTACTTCGCAGGCTGGAAGGTAACAAAGAAATCATTAATGATGACATAACGCTACCCGCTGGTTTAGGTGAAGTTGGTACAAGGAATATCCGCTGTATCCGCCTAAAGCATATCAACGATGCGAAAGGTGTAGAGTCATACAAATTTCAGAAAGAAAAGATTTTTTATATAGAAAATGGTCTAGCTTTGGGGTACGAAACCGATACTTTTGTTAAGTCTGTCTGCCAACTACCGGCTTTAGCTCCATATCTCCATTGTTACATTGATATGTCAGATATTCGAGTTGATTTGGCAAATATATTTCACTCCGGCCGAGAAGAATTAGCTCGTACTGAAGATTACCAAATCTTGAAAGAGCGTCTCAAAAAATTCTTCGAGAATGAAATTTTTGAAAAATGGAATAAAGAATATGAAGATAAAAGCCTTGCCAGTGCTAATGAAGATAATAAAGAACTGGACAAGCTTATAGAAAAAGCCATTGTGGATGACCCCGAGTTAAAAGAACTGCTTGGCATCGGAGAAGAAATCAAGATTCCTAAAGGCAAGGAGCCTGAAAAAGAAGAATATATTGGGGAAGATTTCCCAAAGAAATTTGAATATATTGGCGTTCAGCCAAAAGATGTTAATAGATCATCGTATGCTTTAGTTTCTTTCCGGACTGACGCGAAAGATAATCTACTAACTCGGAAAAAGGACAGGTTCCAAATTCAGTGGTCTTCATCGCAAGTTTTTGATGTTGTATTGAGGGGAATGAAGAAAGGAATTATTTCTCTTCGAATCGACTGTCGTGAATCTGCAAAGATAGGCGCTGAAGACAAAATGACTTTTACGTTAGCAGATAGCGAAGGAAAGAACAAATTCGAGCAGACGGTAGGGCTAAAGGTGATAGTAACTCCGCCGTATGAGGGATTTGAATTTCCAACCTATTTTAAGCCACAGAAAAATGACCTTAAGATTCCACCAAGGACGACTAAAAAGTTTACGTTTTCAACCGATGTTACCAATGATTATTTTTCAAGGGATAATAATCCAGGAACAATAGAATTCGCAGAACGACAAGATTTGCAATTAAAAAGATATAGATTAAATAACGGCATCTTAGAAATTTCATTTTATACCCCGATAGAAAAGATCGGTCCGAGACAGGATATAAAATTAAGTATCGTCGATGCAGCCAATCATCACTTTGATTTTTCGATACCTTTCGAAATTGTGCCACTCGAAGAAAGCTCGAGATTGAATGAACCTAAAAGGAAGTATGTTAAGCGGGTAGATTGGCCTGCTCATTCATGGAAGGGGAATGCTTGGGATGAGAATGATATCTCAAGTGTTGAATCATCACGAACCAAAGGTCTTACTGTAAATTTGAATAAGGATGCTAAGCCTCTCGAAGAATTAAAAAGGATGGTTAGTATAGATAAAAGAGAAAATGCGGAAAACAAATACTTAGCCGATATCTATATTCATTCGCTCTACCTATATTTTGAGCTGAAAGATGAACCCACCGATAAGGATCTAATTTTAGGTTATGCTATGCGAGCAGTTGGAAAGGCATTGCCTGGAATGATACGAAAAATCGTTTAAACTTTCTCCATCACGATGACGTATTCAAATTCGTATGCTCGTGTCTTGGAAGGATTGTCCTTGCTCGTAAATTTTCCACTTTCTAAATCGCGCCAAGGTGTAATCATTTTGTTTAGAATTTCGCGTTTTATAAAATCAACTTTTTTGAAACCAACTGCTTGCATTTGCTCAGCTGCAACTTGAGCATTTAAGATTTCTACACCCCCCAAGCTTGTGTTACCGATGATGGTGCACGCCTTCCCTCCGGTTTTCAATATACGGTGCATCTCGGCGAACACCTTTTTCATATCCAAAAAGTAATTTGCTACATCAACAGCAAGCGGGCGTTCCACTTGGATCAAGCCATTAACGATTTGTGTGGCTATAGCACTATTGAAATCGCCGCTTTTTTCCTCTTTTGAACTCGAACCGATAAAATTTCTGCGAAAATCCATGAAACCATTACTGAAATGATGCCACTTTTTGAAATGTTGTGGATCATCACCAAACCAAAGTAACGAAAGTTGATGGAGATCGGCATATTCGTATGAGGTAACATATGGAGGCGATGTGATAATAAGGTCAATAATTGCTGATTCAATCGGGAGCTTTTTCGTTGAATCTCGACGGTACATTTTTGCTGGGGTATTGATGTATCCGGATTGAGCTAGAGTAGAATAAAATCCGTCATTCTTCTTGATCATTGAATCAAGATGCTGTAAAAATGTTTCCTTAGGATCCTGTAGAATTTTATCTTTGTCAATTGTCGGTTTAATACTTTTCATAAGCCAACGAGAGCAGTTTTTGAGATTGTGAGAAAATGAGCAGAGGAAAAAGCGCCGAACATTGTAATTTTTTATTTGCCTGATTGCGAAATATATTTTGTCAAGTTCTTGAATCGTTGATTCGTCAAACCAATAGCTGATGCGCTGATGGTGTTTATATGGAACTGACTGGGCACTTTCGTAATACTCCAAGAAACTATTCCTACTGTTTGCAAGTGTCCTTGGATTGATCGCTGTTATTTTGGTCTGCGTAATAAGTTTGGCAACAGGGTTAATATCAAAACCGATACTCTCGTGTCCCAACATTTTCGCTTCAACTAAAGTCGTCCCACATCCGCCGAACGGATCGCAAACAGTTTGGGTACGGTTTGGAGCATAGTCCTCAATCAGCTTTCGGACAATTTGTGGGATAAACTTCGCAGGATAGCGATGGTAATCATGAGTAAAAGCGGTTGTCTGCGACCGCCCGACATCACGAAAAGACCACTCTTCTCGAGGTTGCAAATCCAAGAAGGTTTCTTCGATTGTCTTTGTCAACAATTCCATATCATTACCATGTCAGCCTATTTGTGGACTCGATGCGCCCATCCGCGGCTTTTATGATTCAGGTGACACTCTCCTTATTGACTTAGTATTGCTATTCTTGCACCGCCATTCCTCAAGCGCATTTTGGGGATTCTTTCCACCTGGCGCATAGCCGTGTTTATCCAAAAATTCCGGCACACCACCATATTCGACTAATATTACTGCTGACTCTGCTTTTTTATCGTGACCTGGCAGGAAAAACGACCCGCGAGCGACGTCATGTCCGCATCCACACCAACATTTTCCAGTAGGCAATAGCCTTGTAGTCATTACCGTTACCTCCGATGGTGTCTTGGATGACATCCTAGCATTATAACCTAGCATACCATCCAAGGATGAGGATGTCAATATACTGAAATGAAAAAGGGGAGGCTCGACGATCCCCCTCTTGGTTTTGATGCTTTCCCCATCGTGACGCTGACGCATAGATTTCCCGCTACGAGTCTGTGGCCTGGTACGGAAGGGCGCACAGCAGTGCGCCCCTACATCATCGGTATGATACCTCAAAGTAACATGATAATTGTTAACTTCCATAACCAATAGGTATGTAAAATTTTCTATAAAGGCTTTCATTACAAATTGCATATCCCAATCCTCGTGCCCCCACGAGCCATCAGCCACGAGCTCCTTTCCGTCTCCCGTCTCCGGTCTTCCGTCCTTAGCCCCCCGCGACATCTTCCCCTTGACAGTCTAAGAACTAATGTTCTATTATTGTCCTCAAAACCATATTGTGGTGCGGGTTCCGTGAAAGACCGGAAACGCTGGGGAGTCGGGACATCCCCTCACTACTTCCATCTGTCAGTAGCGGTGGTACGATGGGGTCAACACAGTCGCATTTTTATGCGCCGTTGCCCACCAGAGGTGAACGTACCGGACAAATCCCGCTCGCTCGGGATCATTTGTGCTTAAGGCACGAGAAGTTCATTCCGCCGAAACTGACTAAAGGCCTCGGTATCCATGGGAAAATTCGGTAGTCGGGGCAAAAATAGAAGAATGTGTAAACGAACCCGGACTGGGGTTATACCCTTTTTGAGGTTGAAATCTACGTTCAGCCGAAGCTGAGTCGGAAACCCCCGTCAGCGACCTAAAATTGAATAAAAAATCTTCCAGTCAAATCTCGGGCCGTGCTATACCCAAAACCATCTTGATTGAACAACCTGGCGCCGTGGGCTATAATAGCGTAAGCATGTATCCCCGAATGTGGTAGGACAAAAATGGCTTCACAGGTCTTCTATCGAAAGTGGCGGCCTCAAACCCTGGCTGAAGTAGTTGGGCAAGAGCCAATTACAAAAACGCTGGCGAACGCGCTGGCGACAGGGAGAATTGCCCATGCCTACCTATTCTGCGGCCCCC
>Ga0209777_10000770_pt1 | contig 49867 bp, 39 predicted proteins | sample FrelakmetHBP12HB_FD_187147 | JGI IMG/M metagenome (GOLD analysis project Ga0209777, IMG submission 187147) | Freshwater lake sediment microbial communities from the University of Notre Dame, USA, for methane emissions studies -HBP12 HB (SPAdes)... | ecosystem: Environmental > Aquatic >... | reverse complement strand
ACCGGTACTGGCCCAATATGTCGGCGGTTCGGCCTCCGGCGCCCGTGCCGGGTCAAGTCATACCGGTGCTATGGCTGGCCCTGATTTCCTTTATAACGGCATTTTGAAGCAAGCCGGTATAATCAGGGTGGGCAGTATCGAAGATCTTTATGCGCATGGCTGGACACTGGCCACACAGCCGCCTCTGCGGGGCAGACGAGTCGGTGTGATGACCAATTCCGGCGGACCCGCAACATCCATTTCTTATACCTGTGATTTAGTCGGCATGGATGTTCCTCGATTCTCTGAGAGTCTGCAAAAAGAAATAAGACAGCACATTGAACCTCATGCTTCCGCGGCTAACCCCGTGGATCTGACTTTTGATTTGAGTATGGAGAAACTTGCTGTAACCCTGCCGGAGATGATGATGAAAAGCGGCGAAGTGGACGCAATAATCCTGCATGGAATCATGCATTCCGGCTTCATGAAAGAAGTTCATCAACATATTATTGATCTTTTGGGGGGAATGAGTTTTGAGGAATTCATGAAAATGACAGAACCTATTAATGCCAAGACATTTGAACTGCCTCATAAGTATAAAATGCCGATGCTGGTATCGACTTTCTTCGATCGGGAAGACGGCTATACTCAGGGCTACCAGGATACAAACACGCCGGTTTTTTATTCTCCGGAAAATGCCGCGCGGGCTTTAGGCTCTCTTTACCACTACAAACAAATTAAAGAACGTAAACCATTAGACAAAATTGCTCTTCCGGCAGTAAGTAAGCTCGCTCTCCGTCTTCTTAAACAAGCAAAAGAGAATGGTCAGAAAGCCCTGGACGAACACGCGGCAAAAAAATTACTAGCTGCCTACGGCGTGCCTGTTACCAAGGAGGCACTGGCCTCAACGAAAACGGAGGCACTGGAGGCCGCCCGAAAAATTGGTTATCCCGTGGCACTCAAAGCCTGTAGTTGGGAAATAATGCACAAAAGCGGTAAAGGGCTCATCGCTTTAAATATAGAAAATGCCACCCAGCTCAAAGATAATTTCCAGTCTATCCGGAAAGCGGCGGGGAAACCCGTGCCGGTGCTGGTTGGGGAAATGCTGCGTGGGAGCAGGGAGTTTCTGGCCGGTATGACTCGTTTCGAAGGATTCGGACCGTGCGTGGTATTTGGCCTCGGTGGAGTATTTACCGAGATCTATCGCGATACGACGATACGTCTGGCTCCTCTTGCCGATGTGGACGCAGAGGAAATGTTTGCCGACATACGCGCCAAGAATTTGCTGCAGGAATTTCGCGGTATGCCGAAGGTTAAACTCGATAAACTGAGCAAGATAATCCGGGCGGTAGGAAATATAGCCATACTGCATCCGGAAATAGCCGAGATCGATCTCAATCCTATTATCGTAAGCGGAGCCAATCCGGTTGTGGCCGACGCTTTGATCGTGTTAAACTAAAAATTTGGCGCTCATTTCTTCTTTTTCGATTTGTTCAGCAGATCACCAAACGTGCCCATAGCCTTGGGTGTCGGGGGGACGTAGCTGCGGAAATCCTCACCTCCACCTTCGGCAGAAACATCCTGATTGTTGCCCGGAATATCGAGGGAGATGCGCTTATTATCGCGGTCAATCTTTTCAATTTTGACTTCTAATTGGGAATCAGCGGTAAGAACATCGCGGGCGTGCTTGATTTTCTTGCCGCGCGCCAGTTTGGATATATGCAAAAGGCCATCTACACCTGCCTCCAGAGTGATGAAAGCGCCAAAATCAGTCAGGCGTGATACTTTTCCCATATGGATAGTTCCTTCGAGATATTTGGCCACTACTTTATTCCATGGATCGGGCAGTGTATCTTTGAAAGATAACGTAATGCGGTCATTCTCCCAATCGATATTGATGATAATTGCCTCGATACTGTCACCGGGAGCATAGAGGGCTTTGGTGTCCTCCACTCTGCCCCAGGTCATTTCCGAAACCGGCAGCAATGCCTGGATGCCGCCGATATCCACAAAAGCGCCGAAATCGCGCACACTTGTAACTGTGCCGCGTACAGTCATGCCTTTTTGCAGCGAACTCTTGAGCTCATTGATTTTTTCTTGTTCGATTTTCTGAAGAAGAGGGCGGCGGGAAAGCACAGTGTTGCGGCCATTTTCGGCATACTCGACAACAATAAAATCAAATTTTTTGCCGACATAATCCACGGCATTGTCAATTTTTTTCGTATCCATTTGCGAGTAAGGGCAAAAGCCGCTGGAGTTGGCGCTTATTCTGATCGAAAAACCACCCTTGATTTCCTTTTCTACCGATGCTTCCAGGGGAATCTGATTCCTGTATGCATTGAGCAAGTAGTCGTCAACGCTTCTGCGGGCAAGCAGTTTAGTCGTAAATAGTTTTTCGCTGTGGCGTGAAGAAAGGAAATAAGCGGTAACTGTATCTCCTTCTTTTATTGTCAGGTTGCCCTTATCATCAAGGAATTCGTTTTTGTCCAGATAACCTTCGCTTTTTGCGCCTAAATCTATGAATATCCATTCCGGTGAAATTTTTACTACGGTTGCCTCTGTTTTTTCACCGGCGTCAAAATGTTTTGGGGTAAGATCTGTTTCGTCCAGCATTTCAGCAAAACTCTTTGTTTCTTCCATATATATCCTTAAAGTTTTTGTTTTAATAACATGAAAAAATAAATTTGTCTTTCAGAAAATTAATGAGTCCCAAGTTTCAGAAGCGAAGCGCACTGAAATTTGGGAGTCGAATTATCCCGTGAGCGAAGCGAAACGGGGTTAATAAAACAATGCGTTTTCCAAAAAAAGTGTGGAAAATCGGATAAAAATGTATTATGAGTAAATTAAGAATATCTAAGGAGTTAAACAAGTTATGCGTTTTGAAATTTCCCGTGGCGGCAGCGGGCTGACTTATGAAATCCGCAATATCGTGCTCATCGCCAAAAAGCTTCAGGAATACGGCGTGAAGATCATCTGGGAAAATATCGGCGACCCGATCCAAAAAGGTGAAAATATTCCGGATTGGATGAAAGAGGTACTCATCGATATTATCAAGAAAGACGACTCTTACGCTTATTCGCCCACCAAGGGAGTGGATGCCACGCGTGTGTTTATTGCTGACAGTGTCAATTCACGCGGCAAAATTCAGATTACGCCCGAAGACGTCATTTTCTTCAACGGTCTGGGCGACGCGATTGCCCGCGCCTACAGTTCCATCCAGGTCGATGCCCGCATGATCATGCCGGAGCCGACTTATTCCACGCATTTTATGGCGGAAGTGCTCCACGCTTCTTTTCCGTCCAATACGTACCGGATGAATCCTTACAACAACTGGCATCCAGATCTGAGGGAACTGGAGCAGAAAGTCAAAAGCCATAAGGCGATTGTCGGCATCCTGATTATCAATCCAGATAATCCCACCGGCTTTGTGTATCCGGTCGAGGCGCTCCAGCATATTGTCCGGATTGCCAAAGAAAATGATCTTTTTGTGATTTCCGATGAGACCTATATAAATATAGTTTATAACGGCAAAAAGACTGTTCCGATAGGCGATATTATCGGCGATGTTCCCGCTATCTCCATGAAGAGCATATCCAAAGAAGCCCCCTGGCCCGGCGCTCGTTGCGGCTGGATGGAAGTTTATAACGCGGACAAAGACCCGATATTCGCTCGTTTCATTAATACTATTTTGCATCAGAAGATGTCGGAAGTGTGTTCCACCACTTTGCCGCAAATGGCGATTCCACGCATCATGACCCATCCGGAATATAAAAATTATTTGCGTGAGCGCACCCAGCACTACGAAAAGCTCTCCGCTATCGCTTATGGCATTTTAAAAGATGTTCCTTTTCTGATTGCCAACAAAACCAACGGCGCGTTTTACAACACAGTCATCTTCAATGAGTCCGTGCTCAATGACAGGCAATGTCTGCCGATTAAGCAGCCCCAGATCAAAAAATATGTGGAAGAGCTGACGAAAGGCTCCATTGAATACGACAAACGATTTGTTTACTATCTGCTGGCGGCCACCGGCATTTGCGTGGTGCCGCTGACGTCATTCTTCACGCCGCTGCTCGGTTTCCGCATGACGCTCCTGGATAAGGACGTCGATGAATTCGAGCATGTTGTCAAAACCATCGCCACGAAAATTACCGAATATATTAATTCGAGTAAATAGAAGTTTGCAGGGCAACAACCTATTCATTCTTGATAATTGAAGAAGAATGAAGCGGAATTCAAGTATGTGGTAAATACCGTAGTTCAAAAAATCGGGGAATATATTGAGTCCGGAAAATGAGGCGATCGGGTAAGTCAATTTATTTTTCTGATTTAACTACAAAACGCCAAAGGGCTTGCCGGTGTTGCTCTGTGGCGTAGTCGATGCCGATTCTCGGTGTGGCAGAAATGAGCTTTGCGGGAATGTTCTTGTAATCTTCGACCCATAGTTGATCGCCTGCGGTTAAATTCCAGCCATTTAGAGATTTATCTATTCCCAGTGCCTGGCAGAGTTTTGCGGGGCCATTGGTAAGTTCGGAACCTTTGCGTTTACGGCGGGCTTCCATCTCTTCTACTCCGGCAATAGGCAACATCGCGCGTATAAGCACCGCGCAAGGCTTTTCTTCAGCTTCGGTTACCATGTTTAAAAGATAGTGCATACCGTAAGTGAAATAAATATAAGCATGGCCCGGCGGGCCGAACATGACACTATTTCGTTTTGTCTTCCCCCGATGAGCATGGCAGGCGCTGTCTTCCTCACCGCAATAGGCTTCAGTCTCTATGATCATTCCGCTCAGTTGACGTCCGCCAATCTGCCGAACCAACTTTTTTCCGATGAGCGCGCATGCGACTTTCAAAGTGCCCTGTTCGTAAAATATTTTATTCAATATGGTCATGTTATGAATATAATGATTCACTTTTTAAATATTTATGTAATGAATTATTTTCTACTATCATGAATTGATATAAAGTCAATTCTAGTATATAGACCGTCAGCAATAATTTTCTTGTGCGAAATTTTATTCGCAGTGTATATTATTTTACACAGGGGAAAAGGTGTTTTTGCTAACGATGGTATTTCAGCCTGGTAAAAATAATAAATGTATTCAGGTGATTGTAGTTTTGTTTAAAGTTATGGTTAGGTGGCATAACTTGTGCTTTTAGCGAGGCATCTATCAATATAATGAATATTTTGAGATAGCTTTTTGCAGGAAGGTTTTTCGATGATGGAAAGTAAGAATATCGTGGCTGTTTTCCCCGGGCAGGGTTCCCAAAGAACGGGAATGGGAAAAGATTTCTATGAGCAGATTCCTGTTTGCCGCCAGACGTATGAAGAGGCTTCCGATGCCCTGGGGCTGGATGTTTCTTCAATTTGTTTTAATGAGGATGCTCGTCTTAATTTGACTGAGTATACCCAACCATGTATCATTACAACAGAGATTGCCATGTTGCGGGGCTTGTCCCAGCGGTTTGATTTTTCCGCCCAGTGGTTTGGCGGCCATTCTTTAGGAGAGTTTGCCGCGCTGGTTGCCGCAGGCGTTATGCCTTTTGCCGAAACAGTAAAAATAGTCAGAGAACGTGGCAAGCTAATGCAGGAAGCAGTGCCTGTAGGTATCGGCTCCATGGCCGCGGTTATCTCTGAGAACATTGACATTAACATGCTCAAAAAGTTACTGGAAAATTTACCGGTTGATATCGCCAATATCAATTCAGCTAATCAAGTAGTTATCAGTGGTGAAGCCACAGCTCTCCCGGAAATAGAGAAAAAAATGGCACAAGTTTTTCAAACTGATAAACCGTATAGATTTATTCAATTGAATGTCAGTGCCCCCTTTCACAGTCGCTTCATGAAAAAAATCGAAGAACCATTTTTTGATACTTTGAAAGAAGTCGGAGGAGATCTAAATCCACAAAACGCTCCTAAAGTAACATCAAATTTCACCGGCAGTTTCCACAAAAATGATGCTGCATCAATAAGGGAAAATCTGGTAAACCAGCTTAGTAATACTGTCAATTGGCGCGAAAATATGCTATGTTTAGCCGCTAATTCTGAGGAAGTATTCGAGATTGGTCCGGGACGTCCGCTGCGCGATTTTTTTAAAACAATTGGTGTGACCTGTCAGTCGATTACGGGGCTTACCGCTGCTGAAAAAGTCTTTGCTGGTGCGAATTAATCCAATTACAATTATTTTCAATTAAAAATGCGTAAGCATGTATTAAGGAGTTAATTATGAAAAGTACTGAAACGGTTCCACTAAATCCTGTAAAAATCCAGGACAACACTTTCCGTGATGGTCATCAATCTATCTACGCGACCAGAATGAGAACAGAGGATATGATCCCCATTGCCGAAGAGATGGATAGCTGCGGTTTTCACGCGATGGAGGTATGGGGCGGCGCGACTTTTGACACCATGCATAGATTTCTGGGTGAAGACCCCTGGATGCGTCCGAAGATTTTGAAAAAATATATCACCAAAACTCCCTTTGCCATGCTCATACGCGGGCAAAATCTGGTTGGCTATCGCCATTACGCCGATGATGTGGTACGAGCTTTTGTAGATAAAGCCTGCGAAATCGGGATTGATGTTTTTCGCTGTTTTGACGCTTTGAACGATTTCCGCAATATGGAATCATGCGCGGAAAGAATTAAAGCCAATGGAAAACAGTTTCAGGGAGCTCTCTGTTATTCATTGACCGATGTTCGACTGGGAGGAGAAGTTTATACCCTTGAATATTTTGTGAAGAAAGCGAAAGAATTGGAGCAAATGGGCGCGGACGCGATCTGCATTAAAGACATGGCGGGTATACTTTCCCCCTTCGACGCCTACGATCTGGTTTCCGCCATAAAAAAAGAAATTAAATTGCCTCTGCACCTGCATTCACATTATACCAGCGGCATGGCTTCGATGACATACTTAAAAGCGATAGAAGCCGGAGTTGATGTTGTGGACACATGTCTGGCGCCGTTCGCTCTGAGAACGTCAATGCCCGCCATTGAACCTATAGTAGCCGCCCTTCGGGGAACAGCGCGCGAGACCGGAATGGATTTAAACAAACTGCTGGTGCTGGGCGAACATCTGGAAAGTATCGCTCCCAAATATAATCATTTTTTGACTAACAATAAACTTTCCATCATTGATAATGGTGTCCTTGCCCATCAGATTCCCGGTGGCATGATTTCTAATTTGACTGGCCAGTTGAAGGAAATGAATGCGCTGGATAGACTGGGAGAAATCTATAAAGAAGTGGTTCAGACACGCAAAGAAATGGGCAGTCCTCCTCTAGTTACTCCGGTGTCGCAAATCATCGGCGCGCAGGCTGTATTGAATGTTCTCTTTGGCCGTTATGTAAGAATATCCAATCAACTCAAGGATCTGGTTTTGGGTATGTATGGCAAGACCCCGATGCCGATTGATCCTGAATTGACCAAAAAGATTCTGAAAAATTACAAACGTGGACAGGAGCCTATATCAGGCAGGCCGGCTGATTATCTGGAACCGGAAATCGAAGCTGCCTCAAAAAGTATTGGCCATCTTGCGCGCAATGAAGAAGATGTGCTGGCATGGATATTATATCCCGCAACAATGGAAAAGTTTCTGCAGACGAAATACAGGATTAATCAAACGATCAGCGCTTGAGCAGTTGGCTTCCGCTAATAATGTCGTTACTTGAAGAGACAACAAGAAAAAAATTTAAAAAAAAGAAGATCCTCTTTAACGAAGAGTTCTATAAGCTAATATTAAAATTAAAGAAACGAAAGGTTGCCATATGGATTTCAGCTTTAGTGAAAATCAATTAATGTATCTGGATACGGTGCGGAAATTCGTGAAAAATGAAATCACACCGCACATTTTAGAGATGGAAAAAGCTCACACTTTCCCCTGGGCCATTATTAATAAAGCCTGGGGAATGGGCATAATTAACTTATGCATTCCCGAGTCGGTCAAAGGTTTTGAGATTGATACGATATCTTCAGCATTGATCATCGAGGAAATTTCTTACGGTGATACGGGTATTTCCACTTCGGCGATGTGCAATGATCTGGCCAATGTTGTCATCAGCCAGCATGGGACGGAAGAACAAAAAGAATTATTTCTGAGGCCTTTCGTGGAAAAACCACTTCTGGCATCCTTTTGTTTAACTGAACCTGGTGCAGGTTCAGATAATTCAATGATGACGAGTTTCATTGTCAAGAAAGATGATGGAACTTATGTTTTAAACGGCTCGAAGTGCTTTATTACCAATGCCTCATATGCTTCACAGTATACAGTCCTCTGTAAAGTTGGAAAACCGACGAGCAATTTTATGGCTTGTGTTATTATCCCGGTAGAACATATCACTGCTGCTGATATTCCGGACATTGGAAATTCAACAAGAGAAATAGATGTTCCGACAGGCGGCAAAATAGTTATTGGTAAACCGGAAGATAAGTTAGGGCAAAGGCTATCCAATACTGCCAGTGTTACTTTTGAAGATGTCATCATTCATCCGAATCAGATTATCGGAGACAGGCGCTTCGGCTTTAAATATATTGTTGACGTTTTGGATTTTGCCCGGCCGATGGTCGCTGCAATTGGTCTTGGTTTGGCCAAACGTGCGTTTGCCCTTACAATGGATTACACGCGTGAACGCAAACAATTTGGCCAGAGAATTTGCGATCTGCCGGTGGCCAGAGATATGTTAACCACAATGTGGAAAAAGGTGGAACTGGCGGAAATGGCACTTTTGAGAGCCGCCTGTAAAATTCAGGAAAAAGCAAAGGATGCCGGGATATATGCTTCGTTGGCGAAAAATACGGCAGCGGAAGCGGCTGTATTTTGTTCAACAGAAGGTCTTCATTTGCATGGCGGCTATGGTTTTACGACCGACTACGAAATTTCCAAACTTTCCCGCGATGCCCACATTATAGATATTTATGAGGGTGTGCGGGAAGTGCAAAATATGATTATCGGACGGGAGATAGTTTAAGCATGCTTTATCTTCATTCGATGGGACATTTTAATCCCGATAGCATTATAACTAATAAGTTTTTGGAAGATCTGGATATCGGTACCAGCGACGAGTGGATATTGGAGCGGGTCGGTATTCAGAATCGCCGTACAATTTTGCCGCTGAATTATATTAAGAAAACAAAAAATGTTGATCCGCGGGCTGCTTTTGAAGCCAGAAAATACAAAAATTCCCAGATGGGAGCGGCGGCAGCACGAATGGCACTTACACGCGCTTCGTTGAAACTGGAGGACATCGGTATGATAATCGCCGGTTCTTCTTCTCCGGACAACATTAGCCCTGCGGAGTCATCGGCTATCGCGGCTGAACTGGGCATTGATGTTCCCTGCTTCGATATGAATTCAGCGTGCAGTTCTTTTGGTATGCAGATTAATTTTCTTTCCAAAATGCAGCCGGAAGCGCTTCCTCCTTATATTTTGCTTATAGATTCTGAATCATTGACGAAGTCCGTGGATTATTCCGACCGCAGCACAGCAGTTCTTTTTGGAGATGGCAGTTCTGCTGCAATCGTTTCAACCAGTGTTCCGTCGCGAGCAGCTTTTGTTAATTGCAGCTACTATTCGCGGCCATCGGCCTGGGAAAAAGTAGGCATTAACTGGGGTTGGCGTTTTTATCAGGAAGGTAATGCCGTGCAGGGTTTTGCTATCCGCACGACAACGGAAGCCGTAAAGCTGCTTCAAAATAAATTTTCTCCTGAAGCGAAAAGGTTTATCTTCATCGGCCATCAGGCTAATTTATTAATGCTCAAAACGGTATGCGAACGAACAGGTATTCTACCTGAGCATCACTGGTACAATGTTGATCAATTCGGTAACACAGGTTGTTGCAGCGCTCCTTCTGTTCTGAGCGCTCGCTGGGATCAGATTAAAGCAGGGGATCGTATTGCCATGTCTATAGTTGGAGCGGGGCTTTCCTGGGCGCATATGATGCTGAAAGTGGAGGGGGGGCAATGATGGAAAAACCGGTCGCATTGGTAACTGGAGGAGCTACAGGCATTGGGGCGGCATGTTGCCGCGCCTTGGCCGCAGAAGGCTTTCAAGTCGGAATTCATTACCGCAAAAGCGCCGAGCGGGCCCAGAATTTACTGACAGAAATAAAAGAAGGTTTTTTAATCCAAGCCGATCTTACCAATATGGAACAAATTGAAGCGATGGTTTTAAAATTAAAGGACATTACCGGACGTGTTGATGTTTTAGTCAACAATGCCGGTCATTCGATTAATGCCGACATTTTTTCAATGAAGATAGATCAATTTGATGAGCAGCGGGCGCTGACACGAGGCATCTGGTATTTGACGAAAAAAATCCTGAGGCAATTCATGCTGAGGAATTCTACGGGCCGCATCATTAATATATCAAGTGTGGTTGGCCATACGGGCAACGCCGGTCAAATTCCCTATACGATGGAAAAGGCGGCGCTGGATGCATTCACGAAGTCTTTAGCACAGGAATTACAGGGGCGCAATATCCTGGTTAATTCCGTCGCTCCCGGTTTTGTTGCTACTGATTTGACTGAGGAGTTACCGCAAGAAGCAAAAGATAAGATCATGGCAAATATCACTTTGGGCCGTATTGGTAAACCGGAAGAGATTGCGGAGGTCGTGGCCTTTCTGGCTAAAAAAGGCACCTACATTACAGGCAGTGTGATCCATGTTAATGGAGGCCTTTATGGTGGCTGATGCCGCAATCAAACAAGAAGTATTAGAGCTTGTGCCGCAACAGGCGCCGTTTCGTTTCATTAATGAAATTATCAGCCTAAATGAAGAAGAGATTATCGGTGCATACCGTTTTCGTGAGGATGAGTTCTTTTACCGTGGACACTTTCCCGGACGTCCGATCACACCGGGAGTAATTCTGATCGAAACAATGGCGCAGATCGGCGTTGTTGCTTTTGGCATGTATCTTCTGGCTTGTCAGAAAAATGTAAGGCCCAGCCAGTTGAACGGTCCGCTGAGTTTATTTTCTCTAGCAGATAACATTGAATTTAAAGGAATAGTGTCTCCGGGGGAAAGAGTAATTGTGAAAGGCAGAAAAATATATTTGCGTAAAGGCGCATTGAAAGTGGACGCTAATATGGAAAGAGAAAATGGTGAAGTGGTTTGTGTAGGGAAATTAGCCGGAATGGGAGTGGAAAAATGAGAAAGAGAGTAGTTGTTACAGGCATGGGTGTCGCAGCCCCCAATGCGCATGGTATTGATGATTTTGAGCAGGCGCTGAGAGCGGGCCGTTCCGGAATTAGTTTCCAGCCTCTGCTTGCAGAACTGAAGTTTGGTTGTCAAATTGCAGGAGTGCCGGAAAATTTTGACGCTATCCGTAAAAGTTATTTTGATCATGAAAAGCTGATGTCGATCAATGATAATATCGGTTTCGCATCGGTTTCCGCAGTGGATGCCTGGAAAGATGCAGGATTCAACGTGCCGGAAAGTGGTGATGAAAATGTCGATTGGGATACAGGTGTTATTGCCGGTTCAGGCGTCGGTGGCATGGACACGATAGCTCAAACTGTCGTGCCGATGATTAACGAGGGACGGGTAAGAAGACTGGGCAGCCGTATTGTTGAACAGGTAATGAGCAGTGGTACCAGCGCCCGCATTGGCGGTATACTGGGTGCCGGAAATCAGGTGACATCGAATTCATCCGCTTGCAGTACCGGCAACGAAGCCATTGTTGATTCCCTCTGGCGGATCCGAAATGGTCTAGCAAAGCGGATGATCGCCGGCGGTTCCGAAGGCGCCACTCCTTACATCTGGGGCGGTTTTGACGCCATGCGCGTAATTTGCCGTAAATATAATGACAATCCGACTGCCGGTTCAAGACCACTTAGCGCCAGTGCCTGTGGCTTCGTTCCGGGATCCGGTGGTGCAATGCTTTTACTCGAAGATCTGGAAACCGCATTAGCCCGGGGAGCCAGAATTTATGCGGAAGTTATCGGCGGTGCTGTCAACAGCGGAGGGCAGCGGATGGGAGGTTCAATGACCGCTCCCAATTCCGAAGGTGTAAGAAGATGCATTCGCGCTGCAGTTGCTGATGCCGGCATTAATCCGGCACAAGTCGATGCTATCAATGGCCACCTGACAGCCACATATGCTGACCCTATCGAAGTGAAAAACTGGGCAGCGGCATTAGAGCGCACTCCGGATAATTTTCCTTACATTAACTCGACAAAATCATTAATTGGCCACTGTCTTGGCGCTGCCGGAGCCATTGAAAGTGTAGCCACGGTGCTTCAGATTTATAAGGGATTTCTCCATCCCTCGATCAATTGTGAAGACGTGCACCCGGATATTGCGGAATTTGCCGCAAAGATTCCGCATCAGTGTATGGAATTTCCTGATGTAAAAATTATTGCCAAAGCCGGTTTTGGTTTTGGCGATGTCAATAGTTGTATCATATTTAAAAAATGGGAAGAAAAATAATTATATTAAAGGAGCTTATTTAGCATGGATGACAAAAAGATTTTTGATGAGATGGTTAACATTTTGAAGGCTTACACTAAGGATCCGTTACTTTTAGAGAAAGCGACAATGGATACACACATTTTAAATGATTTGAAAGTCAATTCAGCACGTTTGGTAGACGTAATCATTAAGTGCGAAGATGTCTATGGCATTAGTATTGATGATGATGAAGCGGACAAAATTCGCACAATTGGCGATGCAGTTAGGATAGTTAAACAAAAACTCGGGTAAAAAAAATATGGATACGAAATCCAAAGTATTTTTGCATGTGCAGGATTTAATAGGGCGATTATCCATTTTCTTTATTGCGCCTTTTTACTTTCTATTAACTCGTATTTTCTTTTATAGAGTACGGGATTTACAAGAAATCCGCCGTCAGAGTAACGCCGAATTTGCAAAACACAAAGGGCCATGGATTATTTGCGCCAATCATTTAACTATGGTTGATTCTTTTCTCCTGGGTTATGCAACTTTAAGCATGCGCCAGCATATTTCAGGATATAAGAGGTTGCCCTGGAATTTGCCGGAAAGAAGAAATTTTCAAAGCAATATAGTACTGGCTTTATTGTGTTATCTGTCCAAATGCATTCCTGTTGATCGCGGCGGACCTCGCGAAAAATTGAAAAAAACTTTGAATAAATGTGTTTACCTGTTGCGTAACGGTCATAATGTTATGATCTTTCCTGAAGGTGGTAGATCCCGCTCCGGACGGGTTAATAAAGAAAGTTTCTCTTACGGAGTTGGACGTTTCGTTAGGGATGTGGAAAACTGTAAAGTAATGTGCATCTACATGCGCGGAGATAAGCAGCATAGTTATAGCTCTATGCCTTCCTGGGGAGATAAATTCTCAGCCCAAATTGAAGTATTTACGCCCGAGCCAATCGAGGAAACAGGTCTTCGCGCCCAGCGTGAGTACGCCACGCAGATAATCAACCGGCTAGCTCAAATGGAGGAGAATTATTTTGCCGCACGTCGGGAACGATGTCGTGGATTTGAAGGATTCAGAGAACGTGAAGAAAAGCATGGATTCGCGCTTTCTGAAGAAAATCCTCACAGATGATGAGATTGAAATTGTTAATTTGGCCAGGAACTCTGATACAGCGCTATGGTCGTTTTGGGCTTGTAAAGAAGCTGCTTATAAAGTTATAAAAAAATCTCACAATGAAGATTCTTTCATGCCCCGTCGCTGGTCTGTGAATATCAGATTGCAGTCAACGAACCACACTGCATCTTCGGGCGCTGAAAGTAATGACCGTCTGATAAACAATATTGGGCAACATAATCAGCCCCAAACAAGTTATAGAGAAGGTCAGGTTATTATTCCGGGAAGAGATGCTGTATATGTCCGCCTCTTTTCCCATCCATCCTATGTGCATTGTGTTGGTGCGGACTCTCTTTCCACACTGGATTATTTAAACTGGGGAATAGATGTTTTGACACAGAGAGAGGATGGGCGAAATGATAATCCATCTTCATTTGCCAGGCAGTGTCTTGTCCGCAGTCTTGCCGGTTTCTTGCACTTAAACTTCAGCGATATTAAAATCAGGAGAATAAAAAAAGGGGCAGTGCTTCAACCTCCAAGCGTTTATATTGGTGGCAAGAGGTCTGCAATAGATGTCAGCTTAAGTCATGACGGCAGGTTCATTGCCTATGCTTTTAATGAGACTCGCTAAGAACGAGCGTAGCGAAGTTCGAAGCTCAAGTCGAATTATCCGCGAAGCGAAGCGTAGGAGGATTTGAAACTCGCTGATAATGAGATCCAAACTTCAGAAACACTTTTTCATGTGCCCGAAGAAAAATATTAGCTCCAGATATTTTATTGTCATGTTATTTGTCTTATGCTACATAATTATTATGGTTTTAATAAAAATGATTATGGTGGGTTTATTATGCAAATCGCCGTTTTGAATGGTTCTCCTAAAGGCCAGCTTAGTGTTACTCTGCAATATGTTTCTTTTCTTCAGCGTAAATTCCCGGAGATTGAATTCAAAATATTTGATGTTGCGCTGAAAGTCAAGAAACTGGAAGTAGATGATAAGCTCTTTCACGAGACAATCGGTCAAATAGTGGCTGCGGATGCCGTTCTTTGGGCTTTTCCTCTTTATTTTTTCCTCGTTTCTTCGCAATATAAGCGATTTATTGAATTAATCTTCGAAAGAAATTCTACTTCAGCTTTTCGGGGAAAACCAGCTGCTGTTCTGACAACATCAATCAAATTTTTCGACCATACTGCCCACAATTATCTACGTGACATTTGCGGCGATTTAGAAATGAAATTTTTCGGATCATATTCGGCAGAGATGTACGATCTTTTTAAATCTAAAGAAAGAAGCAGGCTCGCACTGTTTGGCCAGTTGTTCATTCAGGCTATAAAAGACGGTTCCGGGGTAATAAATAATAGTAAGCACTTGACTAATCAGAGCATGGTCTATGAACCGGCATTACTTCCGCAGATAGATACGGAAGGCAAAAAAGTATTGATAGTTGTCGACGATTTTGGAAATAGTCCTAACCTCCGCATGATGGTGGAAAGTTTTCAAAAAGCCTTTTCGCCAGCTGCTAGGCTTATGCAACTCAAAGATATTGATATCAAAGGTGGTTGCCTGGGGTGTATGGAGTGTGGCATCGACAATACTTGCGTTTACCAGGGTAAAGACGGATTTATTGATTTTTTTAATGAGCAGATTAAAACTGCGGATGTTTTATTTTATGCCGGTTCCATCCATGACCGGTTTCTCTCTTCTCTTTGGAAATGTTTTTTTGACCGTAGCTTTTTTAATGGCCATATACCTGCGCTGGAAGGTAAACAAATCGGGTTTGTTATTGCAGGATCGTTTAATCAACTTTTCAATCTCCGGGAAATTCTGGAAGCGTATGTGGATATGCAGCACGCGAATCTGGTTGGATTTGTAAGTGACGATATGGGCAGTTCACCGGAAATTAATGATGCGCTGCAGAGCATGGCCGCAAGCGCCGTTATGTATAGTAAAAAAGGTTATTTTCAGCCACAAAAATTCTATGGGGTGGCGGGAACAAAAATATTTAGAGATGCGGTTTTCGGCAAACTGCGCGTAGTTTTCCAGGCCGACCATAAATATTATAAAAAAAATGGATTTTACGATTTTCCCAACAAGAATTACAAATGGCGGCTGATTAACAGCGCTATTGTGTTGCTTACAAAAATACCTTTTATACGCCGTGAGTTTGTAAAGCGCATGAAAGTAGAGATGATCAAGCCCTTTGGCAAAATTCTGGCTAAAACGAAATCAATTTAAGGATGGGTGATATGGACAATAAGGATGTTGTTGCGTTAGTAACCGGCGGCGCGTCGGGTTTGGGCGAGGCCACAGTCATTGAACTTACGAAAAAAGGCGCGAAGGTGGCCATAGTAGATATTGAAGCGGCCAAAGGCGAGAAACTTGCGGCTACTGTTGGGGCAAATGCAATCTTTGTGAATGCCGATATAACCAGCGAAGCCGATATTCGTCAGGCGTTAAGAAAAATTATTGATACGTTCGGAAAAATAAATGTGGCCGTCAATTGCGCGGGAATAGCAACTCCGGGAAAGATCATGAGCAAGAAGGGGCCGCTGCCTTTGGAGGTATTCAACAAGGTGCTGCAGGTTAATCTTGTGGGTACTCTCAATGTGATCAGATTGGCGGTTGAGCAAATGATTAATAATGCACCTAATGGAGAAGGCGAGAAGGGTGTAATAGTTAATACGGCATCAATTGCCGCTTTTGATGGCCAGGTTGGTCAGGCGGCTTACTGCGCTTCCAAAGGCGGCATCGTCGGCATGACTCTACCCATTGCCCGCGAATGTGCCGATTATGGAATTAGAGTAGCCACAATCGCTCCCGGTCTTTTTGAAACGCCACTGATGGCAGGTCTGCCGCCGGCTGTAAAAGAAGAGATGGTCAAGATCATTCCATTTCCGCGCCGTTTAGGTAAGCCTGCTGAATTTGCCGGGCTGGTTATTCATATCATCGAAAATACAATGCTCAACGGATGTTGTATAAGGCTTGATGGAGCTCTTCGCATGCCGTCTAAATAAGTTGCTGTGGGTATAAAGTAATGATTAAAATTGATCTTTCGGTCTAAATATTATAAACAATCGAATATGAAAAAAACGGCTGCATCAAATCATAATATTTATCAGGGAATGGCTTTGCTTGCTGATCCGATCCACCAGTACGTATCATTTACGGTACCGGAAAATGGTGGAGGAGATGAAAAGACAGAGAAAGACCTGATTGATTCTGCCTGGGTCCAAAGGTTGAGAAGGATTTATCAGTTGCAGAGCGCACGCTGGGTCTATCCGGCGGCGGAACATTCGCGTTTTCAACATTCTCTTGGTACAATGCATGTTGCCGGCGAATTCGCCAAGCATATTTACGCAAGTCTGCATGATGTCTGTAAAGATGTTCCTTCGGCCAATTATGTGGAGGAATTGCTGCGCCTTGCCGGACTTCTGCATGATGTGGGGCATGGTCCTTACGGACATTTCTTCGATCAGCACTTTTTAAGCGATTGGGCATTAACCCATGAAATTATGGGGCAGCAAATTATCGTCAAAAAGCTCGGCGCTGATATTTCCCGCGTCAGGCGCAGTCCTTCCGGGTCTTTTGCCCGCGGCGAAGCAATGGACCCCCGCCAGATTGCCTATTTAATTATCATGCCCGCAGTAAAGGAAGAAAAATCTCAGCCGCGCTGGTTGCAATTACTCAGGCAGTTGTTTTCCGGAATTTACACTGTCGATAATCTAGATTATGTTCAGCGCGATGCCTACATGACGGGATTTTCTCTGGACATGGTCGATATTCCCCGTCTGCGATACTACACTTTCTTTACTAAGGAAGGTCTGACATTGCATCATTCGGGCATATCAGCGCTTGGACGCTTTCTCAATGCCCGTCTTAATTTATACAGCAACGTTTATTTTCATCGGACTACACGCGCTTTGGATTTGCACTTGCAGGAGATATTTCATGAAACGGTAAAGCTTATTTTCCCGGATAATCCCGCGAGAAATTTAGATACCTATCTTAATTGTGATGAATGGTCTCTGTTTAATGAAACACAGAGTTGGCTTACGCTCAAAGACACTAAAAAGCGGAAGCTCGCTAATGAATGGAAAAAGATTTATGCCCGGGAAGTAAAGTGGAAGATGTCCTTTTCCGCAGAAATATCCATCGATCAAATTCATCGCGGCACTGGTTTTGTCAGCGCGAGAAAATATGAAGAAAAAATAAGAGAGAGGTTACCCGCTAAATTGAGAGGCATTCCTTTCAAGGTGGATCTGGCAACCCAGGATCCTCGTCCGCTCAATCCGATGGCAGTGCCCGGTAAGAGAATTAATATTTTCAATCCGACAACCGGCATAACATCGCCGGAACCGCTGCTGGATATTTATCGCTTTATACCCGCAAGAGTCATGCATTTCAGGGTTTTCGCGCTCAATCATGAATATGACGAAGATCTTTCTATGGCGGCGGAAAAAGCGTTGAGCAATACTGAAGCGTCAATGCCAACGAATGTTTGATATGTTTGATAATTCCGAAACTACAGATTTGACTCTCTTCATCCGTACCTCCGCGGAAGAAATTGCGCCATGGAACCGCCAGCGCATTGTGGATGCTCTTGTGCGAGAAGCCGGCATAGATGATCAGCTTGCGGCGGCAATATCTAAAGAAGTGGAAAAACAGATTGTATCTTCGGGAATTGGCCTTTTGACGACAGCATTGGTTCGCGAGCTGGTTAATGCCCGGCTGATTGAAAGAGGTTTGGAGAAAGAAAGAAGGCTGCATGGGCGTTTGGGGTTTCCCCTTTATGATGTGCGGCAGTTGATACTGCACCAGAACAAGGAAAACGCCAACACTCCTCATTCCCCAGAGGGAACTAATTTGATATTTGCTGAAGGTATCAAAAGAGAATTTTCTCTGCATGATGTTTTTTCAGACGACGTCGGCGAGGCGCATGTCGCAGGAGACATTCACATTCACGGGCTGGGATACATCGACCGTCCTTACAGCTGTTGCCAATCTCTGGAATATCTGAAGATCAACGGATTAAATCTACCGCAGGCGATCAATTCCGCCAGGCCCGCCAAACATGCCGAAGTGCTTTTGGCTCACATGGTTCGTTTCAGCGCCATTCTGCAGGGACATTTCACCGGAACTATCAGCTGGGATGCGCTAAACATATCGTTCGCGCCTTATCTTGGTTCTATGACCGATAAAGATGTGCTGCAGTTTGCCCAAATGCTCATTTATGAGTTCTCGCAACTATCGGCTACGCGCGGCGGACAGGCTCTTTATACCGATATTCACCTTTATTATGAAATACCGTCGCACTGGGCCAAGCTTCCCGCAATTGGTGCCGAAGGTAAACCGACAGGCAAAACTTATGGCGAGTACGCGCATGATGCCAAACGCTTCGCCTGGGCGATGCTGGATGTATTTAAAAAAGGCGATGCCACTGGCAAACCTTTTATTCTGCCCCGTCCGCTGTTACATATAACAGAAGAGTTTTGGAGGGCTGAAGGTGCTAATGATTTTTTACAGCATGCCTGTGACGTGGCCAGCCTCAAAGGTAATACCTGTTTTGTTTTTGACAGAGGTGAAGATGATCTATCCTTTGCCTGCGGCAATGCAGCTTTTAGGCAGGATGCCGACGTAAGCGGAGAACTCGAAAAGCCTTGGCTAATGCGTTCGGCCGCCATTCAAAGCGTAACCCTGAATTTACCGCGCCTTGGTTACAAGGCCAAGGGAGATGAAGCAAAACTGTTTAGTTTGTTGAAAGGTATTGCCGCTACGGCCCTAAAAGCGCATATCCAGAAAAAGGACTTTATTGAAAAGCTGCTTTCTTATGCTGAGCATGGTCCGCTGGCGGTGCTGGCGATGAACAATGATGGGTTCCCCTTTTTGAGAATGAACCGCGCTTACTATATAGTTGGTATTATTGGTTTGAATGAACTTGTCCAAATTCATCAGGGTAGCCAGCTGCATCAATCACCAGAAGCCCTTGAGTTTGGTCTGAGAGTAGTTGAATGCTTGCACGATGAAGTTGAACGCTTGGGCAAAGAACTGGGCGTGAAGATTATGCTGGAGCAGTCACCGGCGGAAACCACTGCCTATCGTTTTGCAAGGCTCGATTTGAAATATTATTCGCCTGCAGCCGGCCGCTATGTCAAAGGTGATATCGCCGAAGGAGCGATCTACTATACAAATTCAACGCATTTGAATGTTTCTGCGGATATTGAACCGCTGCAAAGAGTAATTGCCGAAGGTCTCTTTCATCAATATCTGGAAGGAGAAGTCATTACCCATTTACAACTGGGCGGCGCGAACCCGGGAAAAGACGCATTAAGTAAGTTTATTCATGATGTCTTTTACAATTCCGCCAACCGTCAGATTAGTTTTACGCCGGAATTCACCTCCTGTGTCTCCTGCGGCAAGACCGCGCCAGGCCTTAGTGAAAACTGTATTTACTGCGGATCAACAGATGTCGAAGGCATCGCGCGCCTTACCAAATACTTCAGCAAAATTTCCAGTTGGAATAAAGGCAAACTTGCCGAGCTTAAGAATAGAAAAGTGATTGGTGGTTTTAATTCGGGTATATAATAATTTGTTGTCTCAGGAAATTTGCGGTTATTTTAATCCCTGGTTACACTGTTATTTTCAGACATTTTTACACGGCGTTCTTATTGCCTCCAAAGAGTCTTCGGACTTTGTTGTTGTAATCGCTGACGCGGTAAGCTTCTAACCACCTCTTTATGGTGACACCAGCGTATGTCTTAACAAGCAGATTTCTCCATATTCGCTTTATATCTCCCCAGGCATTAGCCAGTGGAACGGTGAAAATAGTATGGATCGGCAGATCATCGCGCAGCAGATTTCTCGCCCTCTGGTTTTCCAACAAATTACGTATAAACCGCCGGAAATAAAACACGATAAACTGGATGGGAAAGCCAATGGTGGCAATATAAACCCAGTTCAGCCAGTTGCCGTAATTTAATTTCCTGTTGATGAATCCTCCGAGGTACCTTTTTTTCATAAGTATTTTGGGCATGTTTTGCAGGTCATAGGCATCCAGCCCGTCCGGCCGGGGATCGTAACAAAGGAACAGCCCGTCATATTTATCCCAACCCACCATCGAAAGAGGCAAGAGACGGCCTTCGCTCTCCAGCCTCGCTCTTAGTTCGGAACCGGGTAGCGGGACGGCATTGAGCAGCTGGATAGTGTCTATCCCCGATCTTTTGAAAAACTTATTAAAATATTTAGCGCGCTGCTTTATAGTGAAAAAGGCGCTCTCCTGCGCATCCCCGCGGGCGGGATAGCCGAAAATGAACATGCCGTGCAAATAAAAATAGTTGGACAGTTTTCTGGAACGGGTGATCAACTTTTCCACAGTTACGCCTTTGCGCATAGCCCGCAATTCTTCATTGATCGGACTTTCGTAACCAATGGCCAGGGTGGTAATGCCTGCCCAGCGCATAGCCTCAATCAATTCGTCATTTTCCGCCGCTTCGCTGCGCACCTGGACAATAATATCGATTTTTTTCCGGAATTTCCTTTTATAATCGCCAATCCCCTTGCACAGCGCAATGGCCTCGGCTGGATTATGGGCAAAATTATCGTCAGTGAAAAAGAATTTCTTGTACCCCATATCAGTATATTTGATCACCTGCCGCAACGCCGTCTCGACCGAAGCGGATTTATAACTCCCATACTGTTTATTGACTACACAGAATTCGCAATTCCAATTGCAGCCGCGGCCTCTGTTGATGGGGACGGCGCTCCATCTTTTTTTCAGGAATTTAACCAGCGTCAAGTCAGTATCTACTAATGTATTCAAATCACAGATCGGTTCCCGCCTTCCGGTAAAGACGTATGTCCCGGTTTCGTCAAGAAAGCTGATTCCTTTGACTTGCGCCAACCCGGTCCGATTCAAGGCAACACCGCCGTTTTCCACCAATACCGCCAGTAATTCCGAGATGGTCTCTTCCCCTTCGCCATGGACAACAATATCAATGTCGGAATGGAGGGCCTCCTGCGGCAGGGCATCGACATGGCTGCCGCCGGCAATGGTTATGGCGCCAAAGCCCTTGTATTGTTGGGCTACCGTAAACATACGGGGTATCGAGTTACTCATGCCGCCATAAAACAGCGCCAGTTGCGCGGGTTGCCTAGCTTGTAAAAAAGAATGATCCGGCAGGCCTATAAAGTCTTGCGGGCCGTTGTAATTATTTTCATCAATTGCGTAAACTTCTCTGCAGTGGGGATGATTATTAATCTGACTGATGACGGACAAAATCCCCACAGGCGGCATTTTTATCTTGGCGTATATATTATGCTGTGAATGCTTCGGGTATTGGGGAATAATACCGATGATGGTCAATTCTTTTTTCATGGTTAAAGTTCCTCCTGCATAAAAGAGCTGAGGAGAATGCTGCTTCAAATTGCGCCACTTCCAGCCAGACAGAAGACATCAAGAGGTGCCTGGCAGCACAAGCATTTCCTCGGTAGGTTATCAAGGTTATTGACGACAAAAGCAATATCTATTTTTCTGAAATATCTGGTATATAGTTTCCTTCGGGGCAAGGTTGTCTTAACAGTTCATTGGTTTTTTTCCAATGTGCAGCCAGGTAACGCCGAAAGTCAGCGGATATTTTTCGATGTTGGTTATGCCGGTACTTTCCATGATGCGGGCGAATTGATCCGGAGATGGAAAGTTAATGATGGAATCGGCAAGATAATGATAGGCGGCGGGATTTGCTGTAAAAATTTTCGCAAATAAAGGCAGTAAATAATTTAAGTAAACATAGTAAAGAAATTTAAAGAACCGGTTCTGGATAAAAGTCATTTCCAGAATCATGATTTGTCCGCCGGGTACCGTTACGCGCAGCATTTCTTTGAGCGCTTGCTCTCTGTTGGGAATATTTCTGATCCCGAAAGCGATTCCGGTAACATCAAAGGTGTTGTCGTCAAAGGGGATGTGTAAAGCATCACGCTGCATAAGCATTACTCTTTCAGTCATATTTTTCTTTTCTATTTTACTTTTTGCTGCTTGCACCATTTCGCCGACAAAATCGATGCCCGTAACGCTTATCTGCGGATGTTCCAGGGCGGCGGCAATGGATAAATCTCCTGTGCCGCAAGCAACATCAAGATACCTGTTGGTTTTAAAAAACCGCATTTTTGTTGCGGCAAAATGGCGCCAGGCAATATCGCGGCGCAGGCTCAGCAGATGGTTCAGAAAATCATATTTACCGGTGATTGTGGAAAAAATCTCCCTGACCATACTGATGCGTTCTTTATCAGTAATGGTATTTACTGCAGGATATTTATTGGTGAAACTCCAATTCCGAAAGCGCAGCGCAGCGGAATTGGTAAGTTGAACAATCCAGCGAAGCGGAGGGTATAATACCCCGCAACTTGCTGCGAAATGTTTCCAAAGCTTGCTTTGGGGTTCATACCCGTGATTGCCGGCGGATATTCCCATTTGCGGATTTTCCTTCTTGCGAATTTAATAATAGATAAGTTTGTTATTTATCAATGAAAAATAGCAAATGCAATACAAATAGAAAAAGAAGAAATGACGTGACAATCTGTAAAAAGCACAGAAAATTCCGCCGTCTGCCCTTGACAGAGGATATGCCCGTAAATATATTAGCCACACTTTTGGCCGTGATATCCTAATTGAAAGACAGGTGAGTAAGTATGGAAGATCACATAATAAAAATATTTAAAGAAAGCATCCGTGTTAAGGAGGCTTTCATTAATGAAAATCTGAGTAAGCTGGTTAATGTTATCGAGGCGGTAACTGCCGCGCTCAAAGCTGGAAACAAGATTTTGATTTTCGGTAATGGTGGTTCGGCTGCCGACGCGCAGCATATCGCCGCGGAATTCATAAACAGGTTTGTTATTGAGCGGCCGCCTCTTCCGGCCATAGCCTTGACTACCGATACATCAGTTCTTACGAGTATTGGTAATGATTATGATTTTTCCGAAATATTCAGTAAACAAATTCGGGCGATAGGTCAGCCGGGAGATATTGCCTGGGGCATCAGTACCAGCGGTAATTCCGTCAATGTTTTTAAAGGGTTGGAAGTGGCAAAAAAGATGGGATTGGTTACGGTAGCTTTTACGGGCAAGGATGGAGGGAACATTGCGAAGATTGCTGATTTATCCATTAATGTTTCTTCATCAGTTACAGCGCGTATTCAGGAAGTGCATATTACGGCAGGACATGCCGTCTGTGAGTTGGTCGATATCAAACTTTTCCAGAAGCCGGATTTGAAATAATAAATTTTTCTGAGGGCATAGTGAAAACAAAGAAAGAGCATAAAGAGCATAAAGAAGAAATTGATGAGCAAGGGCAAGCAGATGTTTCCTCTTCAGGCGAAGAGGTCAATAAAGCAGTTTCTGCCCAGATTGCGGAACTAAAGGAAGAACTAGCACGAAAGGAAAAAGAGGTCACAGCTAATTACGATAAGTATATTCGTGCTGTTGCGGATTTGGATAACTATAAAAAACGAGCAATTAGGGAAAAGGCCGACATAATCAAATATGGCAAGGAAGATATAATAAAAGACATTTTGCCTTTTGTGGACAGCCTGGATAGGGCGTCAGAGCATGCTGACATCTCTGATGTCCAAGCTTTCAAGGAAGGCATAAAACTGATTCAGGAACAGCTTCTGAGTTGCCTCAAAAAACATGGTGTGGAGAAAATTGATAGTGTCGGTCTTGATTTTGATCCTAACTTTCACGAGGCAATGATGCAAGTTGAAAGCGAAGAACACGAGGAGAACAAAGTAGTTAACGAAGTTCAAAAAGGTTATTTACTAAACGGCAGGCTTTTGAGGCCGTCAAAAGTTTGCATATGTAAAAAGATGAATAAAAAAAATAATGTATGTGAATAAAAAGTAGACAATGGAGAATAAGGAGGAAAAAAATGGGAAAGATTATTGGAATTGATTTAGGAACAACAAATTCTTGTGTAGCTATAATGGAAGGGGGCGACCCTGTCGTTATATCCAATCAAGAAGGCAATCGCACTACACCTTCTATCGTGGCCATCACGGAAAGTGGCGAGAGGCTGGTGGGTCAGGTGGCAAAAAGACAAGCCATAACAAACTCGGAGAATACAGTTTATGCCGTAAAAAGACTGATCGGTAGAAAATACAACTCTAAGGAAGTTCAGTATGATATTAAGATTATTCCTTATAAAATAACCGAAGCATCCAATAACGATGCGCAGGTCACCGTGCGGGGCAAGAATTACTCCCCGGCGGAAATATCGGCGATGATTCTGACAAAGATGAAGCAGACTGCCGAAGATTATCTGGGGGAGAAAGTAACCGACGCTGTTATTACGGTTCCAGCCTATTTTAACGACTCGCAAAGGCAGGCAACAAAAGACGCAGGCAAGATTGCCGGACTGAATGTGTTACGTATCATCAATGAACCCACTGCAGCGGCTTTAGCCTATGGTCTGGACAAGAAGAAGGAGGAAAAGATTGCCGTCTTTGATTTAGGAGGCGGCACATTTGATATATCGATTCTGGAATTAGGCGAAGGTGTCTTCGAGGTGAAATCCACCAATGGTGATACGCATTTGGGCGGAGAGGATTTTGATCAGCGCGTAATGGATTATCTGGTCGCCGAATTCAAGAAAGATCAGGGAATTGATCTGCGCAGCGACAAAATGGCTCTGCAACGACTGAAAGAAGCGGCGGAAAAAGCGAAAATGGAGCTTTCCACCACACTGGAAACAGATATCAATCTGCCGTTTATCACTGCTGACGCTTCCGGTCCTAAGCATATGAATATAAAACTCTCCAGAGCCAAATTAGAATCTCTTGTGGAAGAGTTAATCAACAAAGTGGTTGGACCTTGTCAGACTGCGATTAAAGATGCCAATTTAACAACCAAAAATATTGATGAAGTTATTCTGGTAGGCGGCATGACCAGAATGCCGCGTGTCCAACAGAAAGTGAAAGAAATATTCGGTAAAGAGCCGCATAAGGGCGTAAATCCGGATGAAGTTGTGGCTGTCGGCGCTGCCATTCAGGGTGGTGTTCTGGCGGGAGATGTTAAAGATGTATTGTTGTTGGATGTCACACCTCTGTCTTTAGGAATAGAAACTTTAGGCGGAGTCATGACGAGACTCATTGAGAAAAACACAACGATTCCCAGTAAGAAAAGCCAGATTTTCTCAACGGCAGCCGATAATCAACCGGCAGTAAGCATTCATGTTCTTCAGGGCGAGCGCCAGATGTCTGCTGATAATAGAACCTTAGGCCGCTTTGAGCTAGTAGGTATCCCGCCGGCGTCGCGCGGTGTGCCGCAGATTGAAGTTACCTTTGATATTGACGCCAACGGCATCGTGCATGTTGGCGCCAAAGATCTTGGTACTGGCAAGGAGCAGAGTATCAAAATTACCGCTTCCAGTGGTTTGAGCGAGGCCGAAATCGAAAAACTGGTTCGTGATGCGGAACAGCACGCGGAAGAAGATAAGCGTCGGAAAGAGTTAATTGAAACAAGAAATCACGCCGATTCTCTTGTTTACGGCGTAGAGAAGAATGTCAAAGAATTTGGAGATAAAGTTGATGCGGCAGAGAAAGCCAAAATTGAAGAAGCAATCAGCAAAGTGAAAAAAGCTCTGGAAGGCGACGATGTTGAAGACATTAAGAAAGCTCAAGACGAGTTGATGAATCTTTCGCATAAATTGGCAGAGGCTATGTACGCCAAGACCGCTTCGGCCCAAGGCGGGCAGGGCGGTCCCGGTGGGCCGGATGCCGGAGCTCAGCCGGGTGGCGCAGGCCAGGCATCAGGTAAAAAAGACGATGATGTTGTGGATGCGGATTTTGAGGAAGTAAAAAAGTAAATCATTCATGAGAAGCCCGAAATCATAGATATGGTTTCGGGCTTTTTTATATCGACCAGCGCAAAAAAATATTATACAATAATAAACATCATTGACTTAATGATTTTTACCCTTCAATTCCCCCTTTATCTTGTGCCCTTTAGGGTATAAAGGGGGACTTGAAAGAGAATAATACGTAAGTCAATGACATTGATACAATAATTGAAGCTAGAGGAATTATGGGCAGCTTTGATTCATTAAAAAAAAATATTGTTGTCGCGATCTGCGGCCTTATTTTTGTGATTGTGTCATTATCATTAGCTATTGCCGGAGAAAAGCGTAACGCAATTTCCTCTGATCAGTCCGGATGTCCGGCGATTCTTCTGACCAATCAAGATTACTTCCCGGCGTTGTTAAAAGCCATTGACGAAGCGCAAAGCGAGATCTTTATGTCGATCTTTTCTTTTAAAGCAGGTGTACACAAAAATAGTTATCCCGATCGCATTTTGGGGCATTTGGCCAAAGCGGTGAAAAGAGGCGTTAATGTCAAAGTTATATTAGAAACCACCGGCAGACTTGATGATGAACTGGACGCTCAAAATAGACAGACCGGGAAACTTTTGGAAGATAAGGGTGTGAAGGTATATTTTGATTCGCCGCGCACTACTACTCATACAAAGCTTATTGTAATCGATGAAAGGGTGGTTATTCTGGGCAGTCATAATCTGACACAGTCCGCTCTGAAGTATAATAATGAGATTTCCATTCTCTTAGAAAGGCCTGATTTAGCCAAACGCGCTCGTGATTATATGCTGACAATTATCAAGGAGGCAAAATGAAAATTAACCGAATATTGACCAGTATATCCATTTTAATGCTGGTCGTTTTATTTATGAGCTGTGCAAGGATAGGCACTTTCGAAAAACCGGCGCAGAATCCACCTGCTGAGGAAACAAAAACTCAAAAAGATATTCAGCCACCGGAAGTAACTGTGCCAAAAGTAGAGCCGTTTTTATTCAAGCCTCTTTTGGGAAAGGTCGACCGCTATACAGTAGGGTGTGTGCTGCCTTTATCCGGATCTTATGCAGCTGAAGGGAGTAAGGCGTTGGATGCAATCTTGCTTGCGGCGGGAATATTTGATCAGGTATCTAAAGCACCATGGAAGGTGATTGCCGCGGATTCCCGCGGAGTGCCGGAAGGAGCAAAAGAAGCTATAGCGCATCTGGCCAATGATGAAAATGTTATGGCGATTATTGCTATGGCCGGTACCCTTGAAGCTATTGAAGCCGCGCGTGAGGCCGAAAAGTGGAAAGTGCCTCTGGTTTTAATAACTTCCAAAGAAGGCGTTACCGCAGAAAACTATTATGTTTTTCAGCATTTTTTAACACCGACACAGCAAATCAGAGCATTGACCAAATATGCTCTGGATAATATGAATGTCGCAATATTCTCTATTCTATACCCCAAGGATCGCTATGGGGCGGAAATGGTAAAAATTTTCCGGGAGGAAGTCCAAAAAATTGGTGGCAAGGTGGAGAAAGCAATTTCTTACAGTAAGACGCAAACTGATTTTACTGCAGAAATCAATAAGGTTACAGGCAATAAGCTGACCTCTGTGGATAAAGCTAATCCTAAAAAAAAGTTAGAAGCTAAGACTCCATTATCCGTTGGTTTTGAAGCTCTATTTATTCCTGATTCCTATTTGCGCGTAAAAATGATTGCCGAACAACTTGCTTTTTATGATGTAAGGGGCATTAAACTTTTAGGCACAAACTTGTGGAATTCTCCTGATTTGTTGAAGAAAGGCGCTGAATACCTGGAAGGAGCCGTCTTTGCCGACAGCTTTTATACTATAAGCTATTATCCGGACACAAACAATTTTGTTGATATTTATTATTCCGTGTATGGCCGTGAGCCTGAATATATTGAAGCGCTGGCTTATGATTCTGCAGGGATGATTTTCAAAGTTCTTGAAAAAAATGACGTACAAACGCGCCGTGATTTTGCCTCAGCTTTAATTCAGGTGGATAATTACAAAGGAGTAACAGGCGCTACATCTTTCGATGCGGATAGAGTGGCCCAGAAGGTTGCGTTTATTCTCAGAGTCAGAAACGGTAAACTGGAACAGGTAAAGTAATGTTAAAATGATCTCGTCAAAAGTCTACTAATCGTCATACCGGCGAAAGCCAGTATCCAGAACATATCGAAATGACTGAATTCCGGATCAAGTCCGGAATGACAAAACAGGGGGTTCCCGACTTTTTACGGTTTCATCTAATGTTAATTGATATTTGCTTGTTATTTGTTTTTTGCTGATGAAAAAAGGAGGGTATATGTCTGCTTATCGAACAATATTGACAGTGTGTTTTGCACTTTTTCTTTCTTCCTGCTCGGCAACGCCTGTTCTTACAATAAAGGACGCGGATATGTCCCGAGAAATTAAACAAAAGGCCCCAATTGTGAGTAAAGTAGATATCTCTCCGGATGGACGGTATGCTCTATCAGGCGGTTTTGATTCTTTTATCCTCTGGGATATTCGGCAAGGGAAAAAAATCCAAACATTCGCTCATCCCAAGGCTTTTATGGGTGATACAACCGCGGTCGCTTTTTCGCCGGATGGAAAATATTTTGCGTCCGGCGGCAAAGGAACAATACTTTGGGATCTGGCTACAAGACAACCGATACTTACATTTGATGATGATAGAGCTATCTCCATAGCTTTTTCTCCAGACGGAAAATATCTTTTATGTGGTGCACCTGGTGTCCCGGCCATGCTTTCTAAACATAAACCTCCAACCATGAAAATCTTTGATGTAGCAACAGGAAAAGAAATACGAAATTTTAAAATAAAAAATAATATTTGGTCTGTTGCCTATTCTCCGGATGGTAAATATGTCTTATCAGGTGGTAGTCGCGGCAAATTTGATTTATGGAATACATCGTTTGGTCAGCCTATAAAAACATTGGTGGGAAGCGAAAGCTTTCTTGACCCTCGTATAAATGCAGTTTCTTTTTCTTCAGATGGTGAATATGCCCTGTCCGGTGGATCCGATGATAGCGTCAAATTGTGGAATACAAAAAACTGGACACAAATAAAGAGTTTTGTTGGTCACTCAAATCTTGGAGGGATACACTCCGTCGCTTTTTCGCCGGATGGAAAATATGCACTGTCCGCAGACTGCGATAGCAAAATAAAAATATGGGATATAGCATCGGGCTCAGAATGGAAAGCTCTTAGCGGTCATACCGGCAAAAATGCCTGCACTTCAGCTAAATTTTTTCCCAATGGCAATTATGTGATTTCCACAGGCGATGCATCTACAAGAATATGGGATGTCTCTACTGGAGAAGAAGTTGCTTCCATGATTGCTTTTGAAGATGGAGAATGGATTGTTACAACAGCAAATGGTTATTACAACTCCTCTCCTAAAGGTGATCAGTATCTTAGCGTTAAAGTAAAAGGTAAAGATTATACCATCGAACAGTTGCGGGAGAGTTTCTTCCGTCCCGACCTTGTCAAACTGGCGCTTGGGGGCGGTTCGCTGAAGGAACTCAAAAACGTGGCAGATGTAAAACCACCTCCGGTTGTAGCGATAGTTGATACGCTTAAAAGTATTGATAAGAGCGATGCCGCTATCACCTTAAAAATTACCGATGCCGGCGGCGGGATTGGCGATATAAGACTATATCTCAATGGCTCTGCAGTTATGCTGGACAGCACAAGAGGCGTAAAAATTGTCACGTCTAATCAGAACGAAATCTATAAAACATATAAATTGAAACTCTCGAGCGGTCTGAACTCCATACGAGCCATCGCCTTTAATGCCGACAATACCATGCAGAGCACCGACGCTATTTATGAAATTACAGCGTCATTTAAATCAATCGGTAAACCTTCTCTTTATGCTCTGGTAATTGGCATCAACGAGTATAAAAATCCCAAGCTTCAACTTAATTACGCTGTCGCCGACGCGACTCTTTTTGCCAACACCCTGAAGAAAGGTGCATTAACTCTTTTTGATAAAGTAGAAGTGAAAACGCTTTCCTCCAAAGAAGAGACAACAAGGGAAAACATCTTAAAAGAACTTAAAGCCATGCAGTCTTTAAATCCTGATGACTTGTTTGTCTTGTATGTGGCCAGCCACGGCACAGTTGACGATGGAGAATATTTTCTGATCACCTCGAATGTAGGATCAACGCGGGCAGAGAGACTTAAGACTGACGCTATTGGTCAGTCGGTATTTAAGGAACTTATCGGTAATATCCCGGCCACAAAAAAGCTGATCATCATTGATACCTGCAATGCGGGGGCTTTGGGTGAGGCCATCCAGGTGGCTATGCTGACGCGCGGCATGAGCGAGGACACGGCGATGAAGATTCTGGGCCGGGCAGTGGGCTCAACCATTCTTTCGGCATCTACTTCCATGCAGGAAGCGCTGGAGGGCTATCAGGGTCATGGATTGTTTACTTACGTGCTGGCAGAAGGATTGAAAGGAAAAGCCGACAAGGGGAAAACAGGTTATGTGAAGACGACAGAGCTTGCGGATTATGTGGACAATGAGGTGCCAACGCTTGCCGAAAAGATATTCAAGAAAGCCCAGTATCCCACGATATCAATAAGCGGGCAGGCCTTCCCGATCGGAAAGGTAAGGTAAATTTATAAAAAAAGATTATATTACCTCATTAGAGGCTGGAAGATAGATGCGGATTTTACTTACCAACGATGATGGAATATATGCCAAAGGATTAAGTTCTCTTTACGACGAGCTTTCCCAAGAAGCGGATTGTTTGATTGTCGCGCCGGAAATTGAACAAAGCGCCGTAGGACATGCTATCACAATTTCTCGTCCTTTGATGGTGCGGCGTGCCATAAAAAACGGAAACTTTTTGGGCTATGCCGTTTTAGGTACACCGGCCGATTGTGTTAAAATCGGCATTAAGGAATTAGCGGAAAAACCGGTGGATTTGGTTGTCTCCGGTATTAATCGTGGGGCTAATGCGGGTATCAATGTGATTTATTCAGGAACTGTATCTGCGGCAACGGAAGCGTTAATTATGGGCGTACCGGCATTGGCCATTTCTCTTGATACTCATAAGGAAGCTGATTTTACTTATGCGGCCAAATTCGCGCGCAAAATGGTCCGGCTAATTATTAACAATCCGATTATTAAAAGCAGCGCCATAAATGTTAATATCCCCTGTCTTCCTTCAGAACAAATAAAGGGAATCGTTGTCGTCCGTCAAGGCAAGAGCAACATTATCGAGACTTTTGAAAAAAGAGTGGACCCGCGAGAAAATACATATTACTGGATTTCCGGTGATTCAGTATCCGGCGGCGAAGCAAAGGATACGGATGTCACCGCTTTGGCTGCAGGCTTTATCACGATAACACCAATTCAATATGATTTAACCAGATACGATTTAATGGATACACTTGCCGAAATTGTGAAGCAGAACAATCTTTAGATATTGTGAACGGCATTTCCGGTTGTGCCGTTTTGATATTCTGTCCGGAACAATTAATATACGTAACACGTAAAGATCGGTTTTTTGTGCAAAATATGTTCTTGGAATTATTTGCATTCTACACAAAATCTTATTGAGGATCAAATATATATTATTTTTGTATTCTGCATAAGGTGTTCATTACCCCCTCCGCTGTGCTTCGGGGATAATTCGACTTACCAATTTGCCGTTCGCCGAAGTGTTCGTCGGCGAACGGCAAATTGGAGTCTCATTATCGTGTGAGCAGAACAGGTATAGAGCTTTTGCGGATAACGTTAGTAGTCGTGCTGCCCAGGAATAATTCGCGCAGACGATTATGACCATAAGCCCCCATAACCATTAATTCGACCGAACCCTCCCGGATAAACTTAAGAATCTCTTCTGATTCTTTGCCCTGCAGGGTAATTATTGCGCAATCAGCACTGTATCTTCCCGCGAGCTCTTCTGCTTCAGTACAAAGCTTATCAGTCTTTTTAGCATCCGCGGTGATAATTACAACTGTCAGCGGCCATGCGGCTTGACTGGAAATTTCTAATGATAATTTCAGGGCTTTTTTTGCCGGTTCGCTTCCGTCATAGGCAATCCCCATGCTTTCTATTTCGTGAAATATTTCGGGTGTGACCATTACTGGTTTTCCGCAATGGCGGACTACAGCTTCAGCAACTGAACCGAGAAGCCCACCCTCTTTCAGATGAAAGTGCTCTCCCTTTTTAGCCATTAAAACCAGATCTACGTTTTGAGCTTCTTCGACGATTATTTGATCGATCTTGCCTATAGTCTTTTTAACTTCGGCAACAATTCCGTTTTTTTTGCAGCGCTCTTGAAAATCCTTTAAAATAAACTGGGCTTTTTCATTGAGAGATGTTTCAATGGCTTCAAAAAAACCATCGTAAGGTGGCATTCCCACCGCGCCGGAAATATCGGTAATTATCGGTCCTTGAATCAAGGACACATCTATAACATGAAGGCCAGTTATGGTCGCGTCGAATTTTGGCGCGATATAAATACCATATTCCAGGGCGATGTTACTGTTGTCAGATCCATCAGCAGGAATGAGCATTTTCATCGTCATGATGGTTCTCCCACAAAAATAATCAGTATGGTTACTTATGTTTCTGGTCGAAGTGTTTTAAATCCTGGAGCAAATCAGCAACATCCTTCTCTTCCCAAATGCCGGTATTATCGGAATAATCAGAGTTTGTTCCGGATGCCGCCGAACCATCTTCGTTGAAGGCAAGAAATTTGCCTACCAGACTTCCATTCTTGTAAGTGGCTTTTTCCTTTATCTGTCCATTTTTGTAATAAGCGATATAGTCACCATCAAGTTTATCGTTTTGGAAAAATCCTTTTTCTTTAATTTGCCCGTTTTTATAGTAACTGATGTATTCGCCATCAAATTTACCGTTTTTAAAAGTCTCCTGGGTTTTTAATTGACCGGTTTTATAGTAAATTCGATAAAGGCCTTCCAGTTTGCCATCCTTGTAGTTTTCAGTTTCACGGATTTGCCCGTTTTCATAATAAGATGTATAGATTCCATCAATTTTATCATTAGTAAAATGGGTTTTTTCTCTTATATGTCCTTCACGATGATAAGTTACTGCCGCACCGTTTTTCTTGCCGCGCACGAAATGAATCTGGGCCATAATCTGATCGTTATCAAAATAGGAAGTGTATTCACCTTCCAGCTTTCCTTCCAGTAAATACTTTTTTTCTTTGATGGCTCCGCTGGCATAAAATAATTTATTTTCGTCAGGAGTTACAATGGATTTAACCATAAAATCATCATTCCGTTTAGATTATTTTTTAGATATCCTGAATCAAATTAAACTCTAAAACCAAATAGCTGTTATATTTGTTAATAAAATGAAGCAACAAGGGTGTATTGGGCATAAAAAAATCCAGTTATTTTATTCAGTCTTCTAATTTTCTAAACAATCCTTTATAATAATGCAACAAAAAAAGAACTAATTTGTTAATAAATTTAGTTTTATTTTTTTCATAAAAAAAGCTATTAGGGTTTGACAGCCGGATAGTTTATTCCATATAATAATTAAAATTATGATAAAGAGTGTAATTAATGATAATTTCTAATTTAGATACCTCAAGAGTAGCTATTATTGGTCCTGGACGTTTAGGGACTTCCTTTGCTTATAAGCTTGGCCGCGATAACAAGCGAGTGGCCATTTATTATCATGATTCGGAAGTGTGTAAAACAATAAACCGTGATCATTTAAACCCCATCCACCTGACGGAAGACTTAGCCGCTCGCACGGGCGGAATGGAAAAAGTTCCCCGTTTATCGCCGAAGGTTTATGCCACGAACGATCTGGAGCATATAGTAGAAAATAACGATTTTATTGTTTTAGCTGTAACCATGAACCGCCTGCCGGAACTGCTTAATTATCTAAAACCAATGATTGATAAAAAGGCGGGGGACACATGCTTTATCTCTCCAATAAAAGGATTAATTTCCGATGATATTTCCAAGGAATTGATCACTCCCTCACAGCTGATCAATAACAATCTTTACAACGTGAAACATAAATATGATATTATCTCCATTGGCGGTCCGTTTTTCGATATTGATCTTGCCTTGGGCAATCCTGTATGTATAACCGTTGCCGGAAAAAAACGTATCGCCAATATCATCAGGGAAGATTTGTTAAAGTTTAATCAAAAAGAGTTAAATTCCTATTACAACTTTGACATTGTCGGCGTGGAAGCCTGCGGCGCGTTAAAAAATATTGTGGCAAACATGAAGGGGCTTGCGGATTCGTTAGATCTGGGAGATTCTATTCCAGGTACAATATTTGCCCGTTCCGGTGTGGAAATCCGTTCATTATCGCGTATTTTAGGCGGAAGCTTTCAAGCTTTCCACAGCCAGGCAGGTGTGGGAGACTTGTATGTGACTGTTTCGTCCATGGCTAGCAAGAATTACCGCTACGGGAAATATTTTTATGAACTCTACACCGGCAATCCCATCGAAACCAACTTGCGCGTTTTGGAGAAAATTGATGGAACTCCCGAGGGCCCTAATACAATCAGAAACGTTTGCAGGTATTTAGAAAAGAAAAATATGTACAGCCCGCTTTTTTCCTGTGCCAACCGCATATTTAATGAAGCTGGCAATAAAAGCGCAATCAAGGACATGATCATTCAAGCCTGCCAGTTTGATAGAAGAACGAGAGAATATATTGGACCTATATCCAGAATTATGTACAGCATTTTTCCTGATTACTGGTATCGCCGCGATAAAGGGTTATTCGAATAGAAATGCAACTGTTTTTCATTGTAAACTTTAACTTTCATACGTTCCACTACTACTGATTTGTCTGTTATATTCAATTGATATAAAAACTACAAACAGTTAATAGGATGAAAATTTATGTGGAAAGACAAGATTGTTTCTCCAGAAAAGATTTTAGAGAAGATCGAACCGGGCATGAGCATTTTTCTCGGTACGGGCATGGCTGAGCCGCGCACTTTAGTCAAACGTCTTATGGCGTCAAAACAGATAAATCTGCAGGATCTGGAATTAATCCAGTTGGTTAGTCTTGGTGATACCGTTGCTATCGATGAGAGATATGCGCGGAAATTCCGTCTGAAGACGTTTTTCTCCGGATGGATTGCCTCGGATGCCATCAGTGAGGGAAGAGTAGATTTGATCCCCAGCCGGTTTTCCAGGATATCATGGTTATTTAAAACGGGTGCTATTAATATCGATGCGGCATTCATTCAGATTTCGCCGCCTGATCATAACGGTTACGCTAATCTCGTCGGGGTGGATGTGGAGCGTCAGGCCATGGAATCGGCCAGACTCGTTATAGGTGAGATCAGTCCCAAAGTCCCCCGGACTATGGGCGATACAGTGGTCCATATGGATGAATTCGATTACTTTATCGAAACGGAGGATACCCCCCTTTATATTGGCCGATGGCGCGTAAAAGACATTTATCTGAAAATTGCGGCAAATATGGCTTCCGTTGTGGAAGATGGGAGTTGTATATCTTTTGGTATTGGCCCCCTATATGAGGCACTGGGGAAAACTTTGGCTACTAAAAAACATCTTGGAGTTCATTCACCTTTTTTTACCGATGCGCTGATGGATCTGGTGAAAAGCGGAGCAGTAACAAACCGCCGGAAAGGTGTCTTCCGCGGGAAATCTTCTGTTTCCTATGTTCTGGGTACTGAGGAACTGATGAAGTGGCTGGATCGGAATCCCCTTGTCGAATTTCAGCCACAGGACGTGATTATGGATCCGAAGACCATCGGACTCAACGACAATATGGTGGCACTTCTTCCGGCTAGAAAAGTTGATCTGACGGGTAATGTCGCCCTTCATGTAGGAAAGGGCAATGTGACTGCAGGTCCTGGAAATGTTCAGGAACTCTTTATGGGTGCAGCGCTGTCCCGTAACGGCCGAACCATATTTGCACTTCCCAGCCGCAATCTTAAAGGGCAACCGAACATTCTTTTATCCGTCGATAAATTCCCTTTCCAGTTCACTAATCGTGAATCGATGGATCTTGTCGTCACGGAATATGGAGTGGCCCGCCTTATGGGGAAGACCATGCGTCAGCGGGCGCAGGCCTTAATTGAAATCGCGCATCCTGATGACCGGGCCCAGCTTGTTTTGCAGGCCAAGGAAGCAAAGATGATTTACGCCGATCAGATATTCTTTGCTTCTTCCGGATACCTTTATCCGGAGAAAGTTGCCCGTACTCATACATTTAAGGATGGCCTGAACGTTCGCTTCCGGGCGATTAAACCATCCGACGAAGATGATATGCGCCGATTGTTCTACCGGTTTTCGGATCAAGCAGTCTACTACCGGTATTTCAGTCCCATTAAGACTATGCCCCATAATAAGATGCAGGAATATGTTAATATTGATTACCGGTATGTAATGTCCATTGTTGGTTCAGTTGAGGAGTCCGGCGTTGAAAAAATTATTGCCGAGGCACGTTATGTACGATTGAATAATGAGCCTCGCGCGGATACGGCATTTATTGTTGATGAAAGCTATCAAGGCAGGGGCATTGCTTCATATCTCTTTGATCTTTTGATTCGCATTGCCCGTGAAGAAGGTATTATCGAATTTAGTGCAGATGTTCTGGCAGATAATAAATCAATGTTAAAAGTGTATGAAAAGGCGCCGTTTCCCATTAAGGCGGTTTTTTCCGGTGGGGTCTACGAATTGACAATTCCTTTCATGTCTGCGGCGGATTTGAAAGAAAAGGAAAAAGGGTAGGATGCCCTGATTATGATAGCTCTTGGTGAAATTTCATTGACGGGAAGGCGGCTTCTAAATATACTCATCCCATTACGCTTTCTTTGGCTAACTTTGTTGGCTGCGTCGTCGGCGTCATCAACGTATTTTCATATACGTCTCCGGCGCCTCCGCCTTGCCACAGCTTAGGCTGGATAGTTCAACTAGCAAATCTCAAATCACTACGTTCTTGAGATTTGAGTTTCACTACCGCCTCGTTATCCTTTGAAAGCTTAATGGGATAATGTATGCACCCTGTCTTATCAGGGCACTTTTTGTGATCAATGGGACAATTTTTTATTGGTACTTACTAAAATTATTGCTGGATTTCAATCTGCCGGCGCAAGGAGGAAAAATGTCGAATTTTCTAAAGTACAAGGATGTTTATGAAAAATCCATCAATCGGCCGGATGTTTTTTGGGGGAAGGCAGCTCAGGAAATCCAGTGGATCAGGAAGTGGGATAAAGTTCTCGATGACAGTAAAAAACCTTTTTACAGCTGGTTTGCCGGAGGCCAGTTGAATACCTGTTACAATGCCTTGGACTATCAGGTTGCAGCGGGAAGGAAAGATCAGGCGGCCATCATTTATGATAGCCCGGTGACGGATACAGTTAAAAAAATATCTTACGGTGAACTGTTGGATCAGGTGGCGAAGTTTGCCGGAGCGCTTATCGGAATTGGTGTAAAAAAAGGTGATACAGTTATCATTTATATGCCCATGATCCCGGAGGCAGTTGTAGCAATGCTTTCCTGCGCGAGGATTGGCGCTGTTCACTCCGTAGTTTTTGGCGGATTTGCCCCCAATGAATTGGCAATCCGCATTGATGATGCCCAGCCCAAAGTCATAATTTCTGCTTCCTGCGGCATAGAAGGAAAGAAAGTATTGGCGTATAAGCCACTGCTCGATGGTGCGATCGGGCTGGCCAGTCATAAACCGGAAAAATGCATTATCTTTCAGCGTCCGCAGACGCAAGCAGAACTTACTGCCGGTCGTGATCTGGATTGGAGTGCATTTGTTAAAGATGCCCAGGCCGTACCCTGCGTGTCCGTGGCGGCAACAGATCCTCTTTATATTCTTTACACTTCCGGAACAACCGGAAAACCGAAGGGCGTTATGCGAGACAACGGCGGCCATACCGTAGCCCTGAAATGGTCGATGAAATATATCTATGATATCAAACCCGGCGAAGTTTTCTGGGCGGCATCCGATGTTGGCTGGGTAGTTGGTCACTCCTATATTGTTTATGCGCCACTTCTTTACGGTTGTACTACAATCCTCTATGAGGGAAAGCCTGTTGGTACACCGGATCCCGGCGCTTTCTGGCGAGTTATTTCCCAGCATGGAGTTTCCATTCTGTTCACAGCACCGACGGCATTCCGTGCGATTAAAAAGGAAGATCCGAATGGAGATTATCTGAAGAAATACAACATCGCCTGTTTAAGATATTTATTCCTTGCCGGTGAGCGTCTTGATCCGGATACCTATCACTGGGCAAATGACATGCTGAAAATTCCCGTTATCGATCACTGGTGGCAGACAGAAACAGGCTGGCCCATTGCCGCCAACTGTATGGGTATTGAGCCCTTTCCAATCAAAGCAGGATCGCCGACCAAACCTGTACCCGGATATGATGTACAGATATTGGATTCGGACGGCAATCAACTGCCCAACGGCGAAGAAGGAGCTGTCGTAATCAAACTGCCTCTTCCTCCCGGTTGCCTGCCCACTCTTTGGAAGGATGATAAACGTTATCTTGAATATGTCGAAGAGAGGCCGGGTTATTATGTTACCGGAGATGGCGGCCGCTTCGACAAAGATGGTTACATTTACATCATGGGACGAATTGATGATGTTATTAACGTGGCCGGCCACAGACTCTCCACTGGCTCTATGGAAGAGATCGTTTCCAAACACAAGGACGTTGCCGAGTGCGCTGTTTTTGGTGCTGACGATCAGTTAAAGGGCCAGGTTCCCGTTGGTTTTGTAGTTTTAAAAGCCGGTGTGGATCGACAGCCTGCGGAAATAATCAAAGAGCTGGTGCAGATGGTTCGCCAGGAATTGGGTGCGCTGGCTTGTTTCAAAGAAGCTGCCGTGGTGAAAGCCTTGCCCAAAACTCGTTCCGGCAAAATCCTGCGCAGCACGATGCGCAAAATTGTTGATGGTAAAGAATATGTTGTTCCTTCAACTATTGATGATCCTGCCGTTCTTGATGCCATTGCCCAATCGGCCAGAACGATAGGCTATGGAAAAAAATAATTTTGATTGAAGTACAAAGCGACATAATCATTGCCAATACCATTTCTAAATCAAAGATGATATCGAGGCGGCAAGGAGGAGGCGACGCAGGCAGGTTCGCCGCGGCGGATTGAGGAAACCGACGACGCCCCAGGCATGCCCAGGCATTCGACGGGGTTCCCTGCCGGGCTGCGTTGCCAACAAAGGATGAACGGAACTATTCATGAACATATTATTTCAGCCTGCCAAAATAAAAGATTTACAACTCAAAAACAGGTTTGTCCGGTCGGCCACCTACGATGGTTCTGCGAAGTTAAGCGGGCATGTCTCTGAGCGTCAAATCGGCCTGATATCCGCTTTGGCAGAAGGCGGCGTTAGTTTCATTATTCATGCAATCACCTATGTTCACCCATCGGGTCAAATTTCACCTTACATGAATTCTCTTGCTAATGATGAATTTATTTCCGGTATGCAGAAATTAACTAAAGCTGCCCATAAGCATGGTGCAAAAATTGCTATCCAGCTGTTTCATGGCGGCAGAGAAGCGCGCTATGTTAAAACAAAAAATCAATTGCCCATCGCCCCATCTGTAATCGCAGATGATCCTTACTATAAAGGTAATTATCGCGAGATAACACAAACAGAGATTGGGGAAGTGATTGACGCCTTTGGTGAAGGCGCAAGACGAGCCAGGCAAGCCGGATTCGATGCTGTGCAACTTCATGGCGCTCATGGTTACCTGCCCAGTGAATTTCTTTCACCTTATACGAATAGAAGGCAAGATGAATGGGGTGGAAGCCTGGAAAACAGGTTGCGCCTGCATCGGGAGATTTACAAAGCTATGCGTCGCAATGTTGGTAATGACTACCCCATATTTATCAAGCTGGGTGTTGAAGATGGCTTTGCAGAAGGTCTTGAGCTTCGCGAAGGGATCCAGGCAGCAAAGATGCTGGCCGATATTGGTTATGACGCTCTCGAGATCAGTTCCGGCGTAAGAGGAGAAAAATACTCGGGCACGGAATATAAAACAAAGATCAATAAATTAAGCAAAGAAGCTTACTTTCGTCCATGGAGCCGTGAAATCAAGGCTCAGGTGGATATTCCAATCATAGCTGTAGGTGGTTTCAGAACTCTCGGGATAATCGAAGAGATCATTCGGGACAAAGAGGCGGATTTTGTTGCGCTGTGTCGTCCTCTTATTTCCGAACCTGCTCTTATTTGTCAGTGGGGGAAAAACCCGGATAAAAAACCAAGATGTATATCCTGTAATAAATGTTTAGAAGCTGTCCATAGAGGAAAGCCTTTGCACTGCGTAGCTTTTCCTAATAAATAAATTCGGTAACCTCAGCATATCTTCAAAAGCCATACGGAATGTATCGCCGGTCGCGTGGAGATAAAATGGACGACCAGAGGATAAAAGATGAAGACTTTAAATGAACTTACGAAAGAGGAATTGATCGAGCTGGAGAACAGCTGCTGGATGACCCACGACGGCATGTGGTTTTACAGTTGCCTCAATAATTTCGGCATTGAGACGACGAACATGCTGAACAAGTCGGCAATCAGGGGTTTGGCACCGTTTGAAATTGAACGGACAAAAAAAGCCATCGGTTTTGAAAAAGATAAATTGGAGAGTTTCGAGGACTTTAAAGCATATTTTACCATGGCCAAAACGCTCTTCATTCCTCCCTTTATGAATGCCACGATGAGTTTTCCCAGACAAAACGTTCTTCATTGGTCATTCGAACCTAATAAATGTTTCGCCTATAAGGGAATGAGGAGATTGGGCATCATCGATTATTACGAATGCGGTGTCATCTTCAGGATTGAATGCTGGCTCGACTATTTCGGCATCAAGTACACCACGGTCCCCAAAATAGATAAATGCCTGATGCACACGCACGGCGAATGCGCAGGCGACATCGAAATGTTTTTTCCGTGATATTAATATTTTTATAACATTTCCGGACACCGGAATAGGTGTAAAAGGGTGGATATTTGTCAAAATTGTCGGACTCATGGTAGGAGGAAGTTGTCAATAAAAAAGCCCAATGTTCGATTTTTAAAACCAACCCATCATCACAAACGCTGAAAAAACTACAAGTCCGCACATACTATTTAAAAAATAAATTGAAGATTACAATTTAAGTTGTGGTATCCGACATCGCTAATGAGCCAAGAAAAGAGTTGGCCCCCTTTTCGACATGTTCGATATGGGCTTTCTGCCGGATATTCGAAGAATTGTGAAGCACTTGCCAAAACAGCGCCAGATCCTGTTTTTAAGAAATAAAAAGGATTGAAAAAAATAGTAATCTATTGCTAAAAGGATATATGCAAATACCCAATCTACTATCATTGCTGCGCAATAAAAAATACAAGAGCAAACTGATTGATGCGGATAAATTTTGTGAGATCATCAAACCGGGGTACAGGATATTCATAAGCAGCGGCCCCGCTACGCCTGTGCATTCCATGAAATATATATCACGCACGCTTCATCCGAACCTTCAGGACATCGAAATTATTCAGCTGGCCACGCCGACCGATTTTGAATATTTTAACCGCGAGGGGCCTTCAAAATTCAGATTCAAGACATTCAGTATAGGCGAGAAAATAAACAGGGCAATGCAGGACGGCCTGCTTGACATTATCCCTACCACAATGGCGGAGCTTCCGTATCTTTTTTTATCCGGTGCAATAGAAATTGATGTCGCGATTATTCAAACATCGCCTCCCGATAATCACGGGAATCTTAATCTTGGAACGGTCAATGACATCAACAGGATTGCCATACAAAAAGCAACTATTGCGATAGCGGAGGTAAATCCCCATGTCCCCGTTACATTCGGTGATACCGGCATCTTTCTTGAGCAGTTTGACCATGTAATTGAAAGCGATGAACCGTTGCTTGAGTATAAAACCCCTCACTTTGATGAAACGATTGATAAAATCGGTGAATATGTATCGTCTCTTATAGAGGACGGGTCAACCGTATCATTGAGCATGGGCAGGCTGTTTGATTCAGTTGCCAGTCATCTTCATGATAAAAAAGGCCTCAAGATATGGTCACATATAATATCGGATTGGATTATCGGCCTCATTGAATCAGGCGCTATTCTCAATCCCGAATTTTCAAAAAGTGAAATTCCCGTAGTGGCAACCTTATGTATCGGGACTAACAGGCTGTACTCTTATATTAAAAATAATCCTTATATAGCATTACTCCCCCTGTTTAACACCACCTACCAGCAGGCAATGCAGAGAATAAAAAAACTTGTCAGCATCTTAAATGTTAACAAGATTGATATAACGGGCGACTCCGTGGTTTTGTCCGGCAAGGACCTTCAAATTACCGGTTTCGACAGCAAGATGAATTTTGCCCTGGCGGCAACTCATTCAAGGGATGGCAAGGTAATCGTGGGTTTAAGGTCACAGGACAGGAATGGAAACAGCAACATAGTAATAGACCATACAATCTCTTCGATACGGCACCGTTGCACGCTCGGCACCATACGGTATGTGGTAACGGAATTCGGTGTTGCCAATATTTTCGGTAAACCTATACGTGAAAGAGTGCTGGCAATGCTGGAAATAGCCCATCCGGACCACAGGCAAAAACTCTTTGATGAAGCAAAGCAAAACGGCCTGGTATTTTCCGATCAGATATATAACCTGGAAAATGCCCTCAATTATCCGTACTCACTTGAAAATATTGTATCATTTAAAAATAACGTGTCCGTAAAATTCAGGCCGATAAAGCCGTCGGATGAAGACAAGATGCGAAGGCTGTTTTACCAATTTTCCGAAGAAGCAAAATATCTGCGTTATTTTTCCGCGATCCGCACAATGTCCCATAAGGAGATGCAGAGATATGTTGATATAGACTACAGGCAGAATCTCTCTATTGTCGGAATGATACAGGAAAGAGGCATCGAAAGAATAATTGCGGAATGCAGGTATTCTTTTTATGAGGACGAAAATATATATGAGATGGCTTTCATTGTTGATGCAGAATTCCAGGGAATTGGTATTGCCACGTTCATGCTTGAATACCTGCTGTCAATAGCGAAGGAGAGAGGTCTGGAACGTTTGAGCGCTTATGTTTTGGCCAAGAATGACAAGATGATATCAGTTTTCGAAAAAGCAAAAATTGTCCCTCGCGTTATTGAAAGCGGCGATCAATTTCGGTATGATTTTTATACTTAAATGATAGGTTCCGGTGGTGAATTGGGAATATTTCTGGAAGATCCGGAAGAAAAGATTATACGATGCCCCAGCAATATCTGCTTCGGCGGGGAAAACAGGAAGACGGCTTTTATCGGCAGCCTGGGCGGCACAAATATTCCCTGTTTTGAAGTTCCTTATTCCTGTGCCAGACTAATTAATCAGGTTGGCTGACATGACCGTTATATTGTTGCTGTCATCATTTTTGCTTGACAGGAAAATCCCGTTTCCATATATTCAATCCTGTCAAAAATAATCTTTGTCAATAGGAGGATTTACATGAACTACAGCAATATTATTGTTTCAACAAAAGATTTCGTAACCACCATCACTCTCAATCGTCCACCCACGAACTCGGTCAATCTCGGCATTCGTGAAGAGTTATTTCAGGCTGTAACCGAACTGGAAAAAAGCAAGGAAACCAGAGCCGTTATCATCACCGGTGCAGGTGAAAAAGGATTTTGCGCGGGTATGGATCTTTCGGATGTAGCAAATATTGCTAAAGGGCCGGAAGGCAACAAGATTATGAATGCCATTTCCCGGTCCAAAAAACCGTATATTGCCGCTATCAACGGTTACGCTCTGGGCGGCGGCTGCGAAACGGCACTTGCCTGCCATTTCCGTTTAATGACCGATAATCCCAAAGCGGTGATCGGCCTTCCTGAAGTCAATCTGGGCATTACCCCCGGCTGGGGCGGCATTCAGCGCCTGCCGAGGCTTTTGGGAAAATCCAAGGCTCTGGAGATAATTCTTTTTAGCAAAAGGCTTACCGCACCGGAAGCCCTGGCGATCGGTCTTGTGGACAAAGTTTGCCCCGCGGCTGATTTGATGAAAGAGGCAGAGGCATTTGCTTTGATACTGGCTAAACGTCCGCCGCTGGCAGTGGCGGCAGTTTTGGAAGGCATGAGCGTCGGGCTGGATAAGGGCATTGATGAAGGTCTGCGTGTTGATACGGAATGGATAAGCAGACTTGTCAGCAGTAAAGACGCCACGGAAGGCATAACTGCCTTCCTGGAAAAACGCGAACCAGTATTCACCGGCGAATAAAAAAAGAAGATTAGCTTTATCAACGGCGCATGACCGGCCACTCTTTATCCCACAGAGTGGCTGGTCAGCGCCGTTTTTTTGTGAAACTCCAATTCCGAAAGCGAAGCATATCGGAATTGGTAAGTTGAACAATCCCGCGAAGCGGAGGGTATAATACACCGCAGCTTGCTGCGGGGTTTATATCCGTGACTTTCATTTCATTCTGCTAAACAGAATGCTGCCCAACAGAAACATAACTACCGCGAAAATAGTGATAACAGCCAGATCGATATAAAAGGGGAAAATGTTAACATTAAGCAGCGCGCCTCTGACGCCGTCCACGGCGTAGGTTAACGGGTTTAGTTTTACCAGACCTTGCAGCCAGGTGGGGAGCTTGTCATCAACGGGAAAGAGCGCGCCGGAAAGGAAAAAGAGCGGGAAGACAAGAAAAGCTGAAATGACCTGAAATCCTTCCAGGCTCTCCAGCATTGAGCCCAACGCAAGACCCATTGAAACCAGCGAAATCGATGTAATAAACAATAACAATAACGCCAACGGAATGCCCCAGGGGTTAACCGACGGAAACAAAAATGAAAAGATTAAGAGTATAAGAACCTGAAGGATGACGTCTGTGCAGCCGCCCAGAACCTTACCCAGAAATATGCTCAAACGTGATACCGGCGCCACCAGCACGGCCTTGAGCACATCGAGCTTGCGGTCCCAGACAATATAGAGACCGAAGAAGACGGATCCGAAAAGTACCGACATAGTTAATACTCCGGGGTAGATATAGTCCCGGTAGTTGACATTGCTGATATTGATACTGGCGCCTATCCCGCTGCCGAAGAGAAAAAGCCACATGAGCGGTTGAACAATGCTGGAGACGATTCGGCTTTTTTCCCGCTGAAAGACTTTGAACTCCCGCCACCAGACAGCGAAAATGCCCATCAATTCTTTTTGAAGACGTCGCTCGTCCATTATATCAATTACCTCTCTGACGGTATCTGGCCACGGAATCAACCCAACTGCCGGAGTCTTCTGAAGAATCTTCCCGGATATCACGTCCGGTCAGTTTAATAAAAACATCACTTAGTGTGGGCACTCTCACCTCCACGCACTCAACATTCGGGATCAGTGAAAGCAGCGCCGCCAGATGCAGATGAGCATCCTTCATAGTTATTCCCATAGCGCCATCGGAAAGATTTACTGTACTGACATAAGCCAGCGCTTTGATTTTTTCCACGGGCGTATCTTTGGCCCGAATTAAGACCAGATCTCCTCCCATTGATTCTTTGAGATTTTCCGGAGAACCCAGAGCGATTATCCGGCCGTGATCGATAATCCCCACGCGATCACAGACCTGTTCCGCTTCTTCCATATAATGAGTGGTGAGTACTACGGTGGTCTGTTCCATTTTGGCCATCTTTTTGATATATTCCCAAGTGCGCGCTCTTGTCTGCGGATCAAGCCCCAGTGTTGGTTCATCCAGGAAGAGTACAGCCGGTTTATGCAAAAGGCCGCGCGCCAGTTCCAGACGTCTGCGCATTCCGCCGGAATAAGTGCGGGTTATATCATTGCTGCGTTCTTTCAGATCGACAAGTTCCAGCATTTCATTAATTCTACTTTGTCGTACAGCGGCAGAAATGCCATAGAGACGCGCGTGAAGTTCGAGGTTTTCGCGTCCGGTAAGAACGGTGTCTAAAGTGGGATCCTGGAAGACAATACCGACCTTGCGTCTTACCCGGGCAGGTTCTTTGATGACGTTACAACCGGCTATTGATGCGTTGCCGGAAGTAATGCTGATGATAGTGCATAGCATGCCGATGGTTGTGGTCTTACCCGCGCCATTAGGGCCGAGCAGTCCGAATATTTCGCCCTTTTCGATATTAAGATCAATGCCCCGCACGGCTTGTATTTTGCCATATGTTTTTGTCAGAGTTTTGGTTTCGATAATAGCCATATAAGAAAACAATTCCTTTTGGGTGTTAGTTAAGTATACGGAGCAATTTACTTATTCGTCAAGAACAAAAAAAGAGTTATTCATGGCCCGGAAAGATCAGCGCTAGAGTTATGATAAGTTTATAAATTAATAGGATTTTAATTAAAAAACAACTTTTTTGATAGCTTTTGGCAAAAAAAACTGCTAAAAAACCGCACGGAAAAAATTTTCCATGTAATAATTTAATGACATAATAATTAAATAAGGAGGAACGTGACAATGGCTGGAGAAGTATCTTATGCGTCAAAACCGTGGTTGAAGTCATACGACAAAGGTGTTTCTGCGAAAATTAACTATGAAGAAATTTGTATGCCCGATATCCTGGAAAGGTCGGCTGCAAAAAATGCCAATAGTATGGCCCTCAATTTTCAGGGGTTTACGGTATCCTACAAAACGTTAAAGGAAATGGTAGACCGTTTTGCCACTTGCCTTACCGATTTTGGCATCAAAAAGGGTGATTCTGTCGCCATTATTTTGCCGAATATGATCCCCTGTGTTGTTGCTTATTATGCTACATTAAAATTGGGCGCTATTGTTGTTTTAAATAATCCCACCTATACCGATCGTGAACTGGAACACCAACTCAAAGATTCCGGATCAAAAATTCTTATTACAATCGATCTTCTGGCCAACAGAATGATTGATTTAAGACCAAAAACAGTCGTTAAACAGATAATTTATACAACTTTGGGAGATTATCTTCCTTTCCCGAAAAATATTTTGTTCCCCCTTGTGGCCAAAAAGAAAAAGCTTGCTGCTGATGTCAAACCGGCCAATGATGTTTACAAATGGAAGGAATGTGTGGCTAAATATCAGCCGACTCCGCCGAAAGTAGCTTTAAATTTCACAGATACGGCAATGTATCAGTATACAGGCGGTACTACAGGTGTTTCCAAGGGAGTCATTTTGACTCATGCAAATTTAAGCAAGCAGGTGCAACAGCTCAACGCCTGGTTCCCGATGTTTGCCAGTGGTGACGGTATAAGCTTGGGCGCGCTGCCCATCTTCCATGTTTTCGGAATGACTTGCGTGATGAATTTATCTATTCTCAAAGGATGGGGAGACATTCTGATCCCCAGGCCACAGCCTGAACCGCTTCTGGAAGCTATCAGAAAATATCGTCCTACTTTTGCGCCTCTCGTTCCCACCATGTACATAGGTATGCTGAGTCATCCCGATTTGAAGAAAACTGATATGAAAAGCATCAAAGGTTGTTTTTCCGGGAGCGCTCCGCTGCCAGTCGAAGTTATCCATGAGTTTGAGAAAGTTACCGGGTCGGTGATTGTCGAGGGTTTCGGCATGACGGAAACAACACCAGTTACGCATACCAACCCGTTCGGTGGCGTCCGCAAAATAGGTAGTATCGGCCTGCCTATTTCCGATACCGAATGCCGGATTGTCGATCTGGATACCGGCGAAAAAAATATGCCCGTTGGTGAACCAGGAGAACTTATCATTCGTGGACCCCAGGTTACTAAAGGCTATTTGAATAAACCGGAAGAGACGACTAATCTGCTGCGTAATGGCTGGTGCTATACAGGTGATATCGCGACTATGGATGAGGACGGATACTTCTATATTGTGGACCGTAAAAAAGATATGATTATTACCGGCGGCTTCAACGTATATCCGCGGGATATTGATGAGGTCTATTATGAACATCCGAAAGTACTGGAGGCTTGTACAATAGGTATTCCCGATCCTAAACGCGGGGAAAATATCAAAGTATTCATAGTTTTGAAAGAAGGTGAAAAGGCGACCGCGGCGGAATTATTGGAATACGCCAAGACAAAACTTGCCACTTATAAACTGCCGTCGGAAATCGAGTTCCGTAAAGAGCTGCCAAAAACTACAGTCGGCAAGATTCTGCGCAAAGAGTTGCGGGCCGAAGAGTTGGCAAAAAGAAAGAAATAGACGAGATCAAAGTCAGGAGAAAACTTACAGGCAGTAAAGATAACCACAATAACTCCGCTTTTTTATGCCGGCAATTGATCGCGGCAGGCGGTGTGATCAGTGGTTCAGCATTGGATAGAAGGCGACTAAACCCTAAGTCGCCTTCTATCTTTTTATTTTGATAATAGCTCATCTTTAGGGGGAGTATTTTATGAAACCTTCAGGCTATTTATTCTTGCCAGTGAAGTTTCCGCCCCGGCAATAACGCGGTCGATGAGCTCCTTTGTTGTCGGGTTATCGGTAATGCCGCCGCAACACTGTCCGGCAAAGAGGATACCGCCTTCCACGTCACCTTCATTAAGCGCTTTGAGGTGTTTCATGTTTCCAACAGCCTGGCGTGCCAGCACCATGAGTGGATGGCCTTCCTCGGCTTTCAACATTTCGATACTCATACCAACAAATTTTGCCCAGGATAGATTCATCATCTTTTTGACCAGAAGGGCGCCTTTAATAGATTCGAAAAGCGGGAAGCCTCTTTTCATCATAGCTTCAGCTTCTTTCGTTTTCAAAACCCGGCCGTCCATTCCGTCAAATACATTATCATAGAGAGTGTCCTGCTCTGTCGCTTCCATACACAGTCGCTTGAAATTATCATGCACCATGCTCTCCTTGACCACCATAAATCGGCTGCCCATGGAGATGCCATCGGCACCCAAGGCCAGTGCCGCTGCCAAACCACGGCCGTCGTAAAAACCGCCCGCCGCAATTAGCGGAACTTTCACCATGCTTGCTACCAGAGGAATCAAAACCATGGATGTTGCTGCCGCTCCATGACCCGCCGCCTCATGACCGGTTACGATAAGCGCGTCGCAGCCCAATTGCACTGCCTTGACCGCGTGTTTCGCGATCGCGATCGTTCCGACTACTTTTCCCCCGTAGGTATGGACATCATTTACAAACCAGGGCTTGCCCAGCGAATAATTAATAATGGGGACTTTCTCCTCGATGGCGACAGCGATGTTTTCTTTTGCGCCCGGTCCTACAAGTATTTGATTGATACCAAAGGGTTTGTCAGTCATGGCCTTTATCTGCCGGATGTTTTCCCTTGTTTCCTTAGGGTTGCAACGTGCGATGGCCAAAATCCCAAGCCCACCGGCATTGCAGACCGCGGATACCAGCTTCGGTTCCGTAATCCAGTTCATCCCCGCGAGCATTATCGGATGCTCGATTCCGAACATCGAAGTCATTCTAGTTTTGAGCATTATCTTCTCCTTTATATTTTATCAAAATAAAATTTGATTATTATTGATTGATTTCTACTTTTAAACGTCGTTAGCATAGGAGAACCGTAATCCAATGTCAAAATAAATTTGAGTATTCCTTGTGGCTTTCCGGGGGGGGG